>Ga0114980_10000636_pt1 | contig 25028 bp, 17 predicted proteins | sample S_140806_EF_Meta_FD_87018 | JGI IMG/M metagenome (GOLD analysis project Ga0114980, IMG submission 87018) | Freshwater microbial communities from Lake Simoncouche, Canada to study carbon cycling - S_140806_EF_MetaG | ecosystem: Environmental > Aquatic > Freshwater > Lake | place: Lake...
AGCACACGCGACCGTCAGACCTAGAATTCCTTGCCCGATAGCGTCTATTTGCTCATCGGCGACATCGAGGCGAAACTGCCGTGTGTTTCGCTCTGTGTGCGACTTTGTCCCAATCGCCAGATAGCCTGTGGCAATTGTTTGGGTGGCTGAGAGAGCGGTGGATGCAGAAGGGAGTAGATCACCCGCGATTTGCTCACGGATAAAAGCATCGTATGGTTTGTTCGCATTGAAACTGTCGATGACATAGTCTCGGTAGCGCCATGCCTCCGGATACGCGATGTTGGCATCTCGACCGCTCGACTCGGCGTAGCGTGCGATGTCTAGCCAGTGGCGTCCCCAACGCCGGCCATATTCCTGACTTGCAAGGTAGGTGTCGACGACTTTGGTGATGTCCGCTTGGGTTGGTTTGTCAGGAAAGGCATCCAGCTCGGCTGCGGTTGGCATGATACCGGTGATGTCCATCGCGATGCGGCGTAGGAGCAGTTTGCCATTTGCAGGTGTCGCGGGCTGTAGAGCGTGGCGCTTCTGGGCAACGGCGACAAAATGATCGATCGGCAGGGTTGCCCAGCCACCATTTGTTTCCGCCGGCACCGCTGGAAGCAAGGGTTTGCGGTACGCCCACTCCTTTTGTTCCTTGGTTTCCGGTGTCACAACCTGTTGCTGAGGACCGCGTGGGTCAAATGCGCCCTTGGTAATCCACGCTTCAAGCGTCTGAATTTGTGTTTCGGTCAGCTTTCCAGAAGGCGGCATTTTCAGCGTTGGGTGGAGATGTCTGACAACTTGGACTAACAGACTATCTTTTGGCTTGCCTGGAACAACCAATGGCCCTTTGCTGGCACCCGTTAGCATTTCTCCCCGCGTGTCCATCGAGAGGCCACCCTGTACGGCACCCGCCTTACGCGAATGACATGGCAGACATTCCTTTGTCAGGATTGGTCGGATTTTTGCTTCAAAGAATGCGGCATCGGCATTCGGAGCTGCCTTAGCTGGTGCTTTGGGAGGCGTTTGCACGGCAAGCCCTGCGCACGCGATGACGGAAAATCCAGCAATCAATGTTGTAAACCGTGTCTTTATCATCCGCTATTGCCTCCTGTTTGCACTTTAGACCGTTAAGCCGCACCAGAAGGTTCAGTTCTTCCATAGTGCTACTTTCCACAGGGGTATCTTTGGCATTTTGGACGGCCGTTTTTGTTATTATTTCTTCGTTCTCGTTGCGTCTATTCCAGGTTGGTACAGGACTTGCACAGTCCCCCGACATTAGCAGAGTTTCAGCGAGGACAATGATGCAAGGTCAACCGACAATCCACGAAAAAAATGCAAGTTCAAATATCTGGCAACCCATCTGCGCAATCGGTGGAGCAGTCATCCTTGGAATCGTATTACCGATGATTAAGGGGTGTCAGGAACGCTCGGTAATGAGCCAGCAAAAGCCTGTCGCACCGGCAGTAACGCTAACCGATGATGCGGCTGAAGTGGCATCCACCAAGCACTAACTCGCTATGGCTGATGGAGCGTAAACTTGCCAAGCCCGACGGGTAGTCGGCTTGTTTTGCCATTTAAGGTTGCAATGATGGTGGTCGGCTTGGATGTGTCCAGCGTTGCGACCCAGCGGTTTTCTGTGATGGTTACAGGGGTTAAGCGCCCTCTGGTTTCAATCTGAATCGTGGTGCCTGGTGTTGCTTCACCAGTGATGTTTTTTGTTGTAATGGCGGTAACTTCGACGAACGGCTCACTCTTCATAATCGAGCGGTGGTAGGCCGTCATCGCATCGATTTCGCGCTGCGAAACAGTAAGTCCACCTTGCGCGATGCACATCTCCCAGACCATTTTTCGTAGCTGGGCAGCAGTTTTGCCTTTCCCAAGCTCGGATCCATAAAAGGACCCACCGGGACCGTGGCAGCGGACGCACGCTTTGTCATAGAGGCTAATCGCACCGCGGAGCGGAAGCACCTCCATGTTTGCCACTACGTTTTGTTCCCCAATGGCTGGGAGACTGAGCAGTGAAAATGCGAGTGCCGCACAGGTTATTCCCCATGCGGCACTCTTTAGGTTACTTCTTTGCACCCGTGTAGCTGATTCGGTACACCACGCCAGCTGCATCATCTGCGAACAGGATGGAGCCATCCGGTGCTTCTGTACAGTCGAGTGGACGACCAAGCGGCTTGTTATCCTTGTCAAGGCATTTGACGATTGGAAGCAAACCATAAGGCTTTCCGGTTTCCTTGTCAAAGAGAAGACGGTCAACCGAATAACCCGCACGCAGAGTGGTTCCGCCGGCGTTGCCATGGTGCGCAATAAAGGCATCCGCGAAGTGGTCTGCCGGGAAGTGCGACTTCTTTGCCACGAAGCAGAACGAGTTCGATGCAGAGTGTGCAGGGAAATTCCAGCCTGGAGTGATGGTTTCGGCCGCGATCTTCAGCAAGTCGGGCACATCCTTGAACTCAGGGCGGGGGACGCCGTAGCCCATGATGAACGGATGTCCGTAGAACTTGCCGCCTGCATAGAGGTTGAACTCATCGGTCGGGTTCAGGTTTGAGATGGGGGTATTGCCCGGGGTTTCGCCGTATGGATCGCCGAACTTATCAGAGCCGTGGTCAACGCCCCAGAGGTCAGTGGTGCCGGGGCGCACACGGAGCTTTTCCGTATTTCGGAGACCGCCTGCGACGAGTGTCTTACCGGTGCCATCTTTGGCAAACTTCCAGATTTTTTGGCGGTCGGTTGCACGCATATCACTTGCGTTTGCAGCATCCCCTATGCCTGTATAAATCGCATCCGCGGTGACTTCCAGCGCACGCCACCAGTGTCCGCCGCCATTTGGGAGGTCTTTGATAACGGTGATGTCTTCATCGGCGATGCCATCGTTGTTCGTGTCACGCGCCTTGTGAACTTCACCCGACTGGGAGTACCACAACCATCCGCCTTCGAATGCCATCCCGTGAACGGTAGGCTTTCCGGTGACGAATGCCGTGGATGTCTCGTAGAGACCATCTTTGTCCTTGTCGACAAATGCACGGATTTCGCCTGGATTTGGTCGGCTAATGAACAGGGTTCCTTTGTCATCAAACTCGAGGAAGCGGGTTCCGGGTTGTTCAGCGGCGATAGTTACCTTGTAGCCGGGGCGGACCCAGAAGTTAGGGACATCATCCTGAGCTGGCTGGCTGGTTAGTGCGGCGGCAGTTATGGCGGCGATCAAACTCCACATAAAATGTTCTCTCCCACGGGCTTGCTACCCGTTTGTTTGTCAGATGTTCGTATTCCAGAACCGGGTACTGGATTCCTGCCGGGTTATGCCGGATGTATCATATGAAAAACTGGCATCGGCTCTGGTGGATGCCCACCGGATTACTGTGCCTTATCCCCAAGCCCTTTTAATGGAAAGTCCTTGCTTGCTTTATGTTGGCGGTTAGCATAGCTGTCAAAATCGGAGACAACCAGGCGTCCCTTTGCTGCGACATTTGTGAGCTCACGCGGGTCTTCCCGTAGGTCGTACAGCTCCCATGGCTGCGGTCCTTTGTCGAGGTTGCTGCGTACTGCTTTGAAGCGATCGTGCCAGACACCCTGCCAGCCACCGTAGCCAGCAAACTCCCGGTAAAGAAAACGCTTCTTATGCTTAGTTGGCTTGCCGAGGAGCTCATTTGCATGGCTGACACCATCGATGTTCTTTGGTGTGGCCTCCGATACATCGAGGAGCTCCAGAAGCGTCGGGACCCAGTCTTCAAATCCGGAGAGCGTGTCGGTGGACTGACCGGCAATGATTCGACCCTTCCACGAGATGATGGCTGGAACCCTGATTCCACCTTCATACAGCGAGCCCTTACGCCCGCGCAGCCCACTTGCCGAGTCAAAGTAATCGGTATCGGTTCCACCAAGCTGATCGTAGAGTGGGCCATTATCGGATGTAAAAACAAAGATAGTGTCGTCCTCGAGGCCGAGGCGCTTAATCGTGTCGATGACCAGACCAACGTGTTTGTCAAGCTCACGGATCATCGCGGCGTAGGTTGCGCGTGGATTCTGGTTTGGTAAATAGGATTTCGCACCCGTGTAGGGCGTGTCGGTGCCATGTTTGCCGAGCTCAGCTTTCGTGGCATCCGGGGGAGCCTGGAGGGCGAGGTGCGGGATGGTGGTCGGGATGTAGCAGAAGAACGGTTCGTTTTTGTGGGATTCAATCCAGTAGCAAGCTTCCCTGGTGATGCGTTCCGGGGCGTACTCATTGCCGATAAAGCCATCGTATGACTTGGACTCTGCCGGGTTGTCGGTCGGTTTCAGCTTCTGATTCGGGCTGAAATCCGGGTTGTTCAAAGCGACCTTTCGGCCACCATCATCGAGGAAAGCTGGGTAGTGGTTATGCGCATGGCGCTGGCCGTGATAGCCAAAGAAGCGGTTAAAGCCACGTTTAAGCGGTTCTCCGGAATTGCCTGGCTTTCCAAGCCCCCACTTCCCAAAGCCGCCACAGATGTAGCCCAGATCACTGAGGAATTCACTGAGGAGCGGAGTGTTTGTTGGGACAGGCATTTGTTCATCCAAGCCGACATCTTTATTATCTCGTATGGGCGCGTGCCCAGAGTGGAGCCCAGTCATGAGGACGCATCTCGATGGTGCGCAGACAGGGCTTCCGCTGTAGTGGCGCGAGAAGCGGATGCCGTTATCGGCGAGCTTGTCGATGTTTGGTGTTGAGAAGCGTCGCTGGCCAAAGCAGGAAATGTCTCCGTAGCCAAGGTCATCCGCGAGGAAAAAGACGATGTTTGGGCGGCGGTTTGGGCGTTTGGTTTGGTTGTTGGAACGGGTGAACATGGCGTTGGATGCTCCTGACGGGCAGAGAACATTCCCGGTGGAATTACCGGTAGTCTACATGAGATTTTCGGTCCAGCCACAAAGCATAAACCCCGGGCTATCGATAGATAGCCCGGGGTTGCTAGGAACGCTAACACCTTTCACCGGAGGTGTTAGCCAACCTTAACCTTTTGTCCACGGATGAGCCGCTTACCAGGTGACCGTGGATTCATATAATGAACCCCTTCAAAGGTAATCTGCAAGATTTCCAGTGATACTTTCGTATCTGACTTTTCTGCATTCACCATTCGCCAGTGACCTGATTGTTTGCTTCCAAAAACAATTTGTGACGTATGCTTGATTCGCTGCGTTTTAGGGTCAAACTTTTCAGCTGACATTCCGGTTACCGTGAGCAGGTGCTCAAGGTTTACCCGGGATGCTTTAACCACGTGCCAATTATTCGGCAGGCTCCTCGCATCCGAGTAGGCCTTGAGGTCTGCCAAGGAGTCACGGTCGGGATCAAGCGACACACTTACCACGACAGTTTCCTTGCGAAGCTTTGGCGACATCATCGCTAAAATCTTCTTCAAGTTCATTGTTGTGCCAGGACAGGACCCATTACACCGAGTATAGAAGAACTGGATTATCATGTTCTTCCCTTCACTTAGTGCTGCCACCGTAGTCGCCGTGCCATCGCTTTTTGTGACGATGGTGTCTGGCGTCCACTGGTGTTGGACATGTTTTTGTGTAAGGACGATGGGGACCCGCGGAATCCGCGGGTCGATCTGAATAGGGTCTTCCTTAAGGGATGACATTGTACCAAGCCATCATTGCCATATCTTCGTGTGCCAGGTTGTGGCAGTGGAAGACGTACGGGCCGGTGAATGTGCGGAATGACACGTAGAGCTGGACCGGGCTGGTGTTTGACAACAGCACGACATCCTTACGACCTCGCTCCCAAGCCTGCGGTTTTGCACCACCACGCTTGAGGATACGGAAGAACTCTTGGTGGATGTGCAGTGGGTGATCCCAACCACCGCCCTTTACCGATACGTTCCAGATTTCTGCCGAACCAAGTTTTGGCTGGAAGATTGGAACATTCGGATTCCATGGGCTGCCATTGATCGTCCAGAAACCACCTACTTGAGAGAGCTCAATCGTTCTGGTTGCCATTACACGTGTCATGTCAACAGGTGACAGCGGACGAAGAACATCTGGAACACGGCTTGGGTCTGGAGCTGCAGCAGCACCCACGACACGGAACAGTACAAGTGGTTCACCCGTCGGGGATACGCCGACAGGCTTGTTTCCATCCGTCTGAACGAGGTGGTCGTTGAGTGTGATCTGCGTGCCATTAGCAAATTTGCTAAAGTCAACCACGATTTCATAGCGCTCAGCATTACCTTGCTGATGTTGTGTGACCGTTACAGGTGCTGGGAGCAGACCACCATCGGATGCGATGATTTGGAATGGAACACGAACGTTGCCGTTCCAGATGCGGAACATCCATTCACGAGCCAGAGATCCTCCCAGGAGGCGGAAACGGTACTTGCGACGCTGAACGGTGAGGTACGGCTTGACCTTACCGTTGACCGTCTTGAGGTTACCTACTTGGCCCTTGGTGTCAAGCTGGTTGAACAACAGGGAGCCATCGGCGTTCAGCGCAACATCACGGAAGACGAGAGGCACATCATATGCACCGGATGGCAGCCGCAGAGCAGCTGGGTTGATGTCATTTTCGTTGCCGGAGTCAAGGTCATCAAAGTGAAGGGACATTCCAGCGAGACCACGATAAACGTTGGCTGCTGTGTAGTCTATACAGTGGTCGTGGTACCAGAGGGTTGATGGCCATTCGTTCGAGTCATTATCAGGAACGATATTAGGGATCAGGTGGTCACGGTATGTGCCAGGGGTGATGAAGTCGAGTGGCCAGCCATCGTCCATAGGGGACTGGTGTCCACCGTGGTGGTGCATCGTTGTTTCAGGAATACCGAAACCTACGTGTGCTGGATTTAGGTTGTTAATACGGCGGACAACCGTTGGAATGCCACGGCGGTTGATGAACGTTGGACCAGGGAAGGTGCCGTTGTACAGCCACATTTTTGTTGCTGGAAGATCACGGTGAAACTGGTGAAAACCTTCCGCTTCTATGAGCTCGTGGTAGTTCGGTGCACCGTACGCAGTGACGCGTGGGTCGAAGGCAGCACCGGAGACGATGTTGGTTGGGTTGAGTACTGGAGGCGTTGGAAGTGGGTCAACCCACGGAGTCAAGGTGACGGGTGTACCCGCCTGGGCGATGCCCTTTCGCATGATGAACGGCGCAGCGGTGATTCCAGCACCAGCTGCGAGTCCAGTCGTTAAGAGTGTACGTCGATTCATTGTCATTTCCTGTTTTGACTTGCTATAGAACATTACGAATCTAATAAACAAGCCTTGTTCGTAACGTGTCTATTCAACCGGGGAACAACAAATCGGATAGATGTAACAAATACTGTACTTTTGTAAATATTGTATAAGAATGAGTCTAAATGCAGGTATCTTTACGGTAAGACGTTATAGAAGGCACACCAAACGTTAATCGGTTTTTTAGTTGACATGCGTCGTACGCGTCTAATGACCAGATCAGACCGTGTTCGGAATTACTACTGCTGGCGCTACTGGGATTTGTCCGCACGGATATCACGAGCTTTGTCGGTAACAAAAGCAATCTACGGATTAGCAGTTCTGATGCATTTTGAGACCTTGTTGTCATTGTTCTGCCTCAGCTATAGTTACGTCAACGTCTAGAATACTCAGGGCACCTTTTGGAGGGTTAAGCGTCTTATCTGCTATCCCTTGCACACGATGCGTATCAAGCTTTGTGTGGTGCAAAATTCTTGGTGATGTTTGGGGTTACTTACGTGCGGACGTTACATGTCACAAAAAGGAGCCGTCCCACTCCAAAGGGAGTGGGACGGGATCAGATGACAATCAATCAAACAGACTGAATAGATTAGGCTCTGGATCGCCGGGTTCTATCCAAGGTGACGCCTGGGCGCCTTGGGTTGCGGTATTGGATACCATCGAATGTGATTTCGAACAGCTCCTTCACCACGTGAGGCTCAGACCACTGTGGGTTGGCCATGCGCCAACGCCCAGTTTTCTGGCTTCCGAAGATTACTTCGGAAGCATGGACGATAGCCTTCGTCTTCGAATCATATGGCTCAGCATTGAATCCGATAGAGTCCAGCAGTGAGTCGAGTGCCTGACGATCGCAGCGGGCAACCTGCCACCACTGTGGAAGATTGTGCCGTCCTGCGAACTCATTCAAGTTTCCTACCGTGTCACGCTCGGGATCGAGCGAGATCGACAGAATCAATGCGTTTTTCTCGAACTTGCCTGGCATCATCCGCGCTACCTTTTTAAGGTTTTGCGTTGTTACCGGGCAGGTTCCATTACACCGGGTGTAGAAGAAGTGCAGGACCAGGTCGCGTTGCTGTGCAAGCGCACTAATCGTTGTCTTCGTTCCATTCTTCAGCGTAATCGGCGCATCAGGCGTCCAGTTCTTCGGTGTCACCCGCATCGGAACGAGCATAGGCTCCCTCCGAATACGGGGATCGACACGGATTGGGTCTTCCTTAAGGTTGGACATCATACCAACCCATCATTGCCAAGTCTTCGTGACCGAGGTTATGGCAGTGGAACACATATGGGCCAGTGAATGTTCGGAAGCCGACGTACAGCTGCACTGGGTTCTTGTCATCAACCCACACAACATCCTTCTTTCCACGCTCGTGGCCTGCAGGCGTTTTGCCAGCACGCTTTAGGATGCGGAAGAATTCCTGGTGGATGTGCAGCGGATGGTTCCATCCACCACCCTTGACCGATATATTCCAGATCTCAAACGTGTTGAGCTTGGGCCGGAACAATGGAACCGTTGGATTCCACGCCTTGTCGTTGAGAACCCACATTCCACCCTTCTTGCTAAGGACGAGGCTGCGGGTAGCAACAACTCGGTTCAGTTCGATTGGAGGCAGTGGACGTAGCGTTGGGAGAACCTGTGATGGATCTGGAGCATCCCGATCAACAACGAACAAGAGAAGTGGGTTGCCAACACGGGCAAAGCCATCTGGCTTGTTTCCGTCTGTCTGAACTACGAGGTCATCAAGCGTGATCTGCTGGCCGATTTGGTAGCGGCTGAAGTCGATGACGATTTCATAACGCTCTGCGTTGGCCTGGTGATGGATATTCGTCGTAACAGGTGTTTCGAGAAGGCCACCATCGGATGCGATGATCTGGAACGGGGACTTGTCGCTGAGCTGGAAACGGTACTCACGTGCCAGGCCACCGATCAGGATACGGAAGCGGTACTTGCGGCGAGCAACCTTGAGGTAAGGCTTAATCTTGCCGTTGATCGTCATCAGGTTTCCGACCTGACCCTTGATGTTCAGCTGATCGAAGAACAACGAGCCATCGGCATTCAGCGCAATGTCACGGAAGACGAGAGGGATGTCATACTGCCCGGATGGCAACCGAAGTGCCTGTGGGTTTGGATCGTTCTCGTTGCCGGAGTCGATGTCATCAAAGTGCAGTGAGAGACCAGCGAGTCCACGGTAGACGTTGCCTGCGGTGTAGTCGATGGTGTGGTCGTGGTACCAGAGTGTGGATGGCCATTCACGGTAATCGCCTTCAGGGACGATGTTTGGAATGATGTGGTCACGGTACTGACCTGGGTGGATAAAGTCGAGCGGCCAACCATCATCTGCAGGAGCTTGGTGTCCACCGTGGTGGTGCAAGGATGTCTCAGGCATACCAAAGCCGGTGTGGACTGGGTTTAGGTTATTGATACGGCGTATGAGGGTCGGGACGCCCATCTTGTTAACGAACGTTGGTCCTGGGAAGGTGCCGTTGTACAGCCACATGTCGGTCTCTGGCAGATCACGGTGAAAGCGGTGCTTGCCCTCAGCTTCAATCAGCTCATAGGTCTTTGGGGCTCCCCAAGCAAAGCAGCGGTCTTCAAAGCCTTGGCCTTGCACGGTCATCGCCTCGTTGAGCGACCCTGGGATTGGGAGCTCATCCACGAAAGGTGTCAATGCGATCGGTGCGCCACCCTGTGCGGTGACGCGCTTCATCAATGGAGCCATTGCAACACCGGCGCCGGCTACGGCTCCCGATGCGAGCAATGCTCGGCGGTTCATCTGAATCATCTTGTTTTTCCTGTTGTTTGTTGCCCTTGCTTCTTACGAGCAAGTTGTACGTTTGTGCGTAACAGGGATATTCAACAGGTACCACGCGTAAATCATCAGATGTCAAAAATGCTAGGTAAAGTTCTTAACACATAATGATTTTAGGGGACGAATCGTATTTCACCTTGGTTAACTAAACTCTGGTAAATCCTTCAGTAACCAGTAAAACTACTTAGAATTAGGTCTTGACAGGGGGTGTATCGGACTGATTAAACAGTAATGTGTAGTTAACGTTTATCTGTATAGATACTGGTTTTTTGCAGTTTCGAATGGTGTTGATGATTTCTTTGATAAGCACCTATTTACGGCTCATCCAGCGGTCATGAATTAATTTTTGGAACAAGACATTACGAATTTCGTGACGATTCGTTGAGAGTTAGCGTTGATCAAGCTACGTAATGTTTTGTGGTCGCATAGGAACACTTCGATGCACCGAACATGAGGGTTGACACAATCCGTTGCCTACTAGCGACAAAGGCAGCTGCTATCAAGATCACCTAAACCGAAAATCAACGCATTGGGGCTCTAAGTTCTTCCAGACCATTTTGGAACGGTTTGCACCCGGCAAATACACACTAATAAGTAACGATCCAGCGGTGATCATGACGCATCCGTCAACCGGTACCTTGGGCGTTTGCGTGTTAGGGTTTACTGTAGTTAATACTCGTAATAAAAAGTGCTCTTGCTATTTATGGTCAACTGTTAAAAGCCAGCGTTGGCGATGCGGTTTTGTGTGAGGTATTCGATGAGTCAGCAAGCTCCCGTTCTATTACAACTATTCGGTCAGCCCGAGCTCAGAGCGATTACCGGCCGCGTTATTACCCGCTTCGCAGGTGGTAAATCTCTCCACCTTCTCGCAATCCTCGCAATCTCCGCTGGGCAGGACTTTCAAAGGATAGACCTTGTTGCTGAGCTCTGGCCGGGAGTCAGTCACGAGGATGGTCGAAACCGCCTCAATGTTGCGCTCCACCATGTACGCAAATCCCTCATGACTCTTATTGGAAGCCGTGCAGACAGGGTGCTTGTGTCTAGGCGAGGCTGCCTGAAGCTTGAGGCTGGTCTAATCGATGTAGACATTGTAAAGTTTGAAAATGCGGCGGAACACGCTTTGCTGCAGCCAACACAGCAAGCTGATCTGGTTCAAGTAACTACGCTGATTGAGCAGTCACGTGCAGGGGTGATGCTTGGCTATTCGGATGACTGGGCCGTCGCACGTGGAACACGCATCAATAACATTGTCGACCGACTAAAATCGCTGTCAGGCCAATCATCTCAAATTCAAACGACGGAAGATGCTGAGATTGACACTGTTTCAATTCCAACCAAGCCTGTCATCGCATCCGGCTATATAAGTTCGGGAACTGCACTTTCCGACATCCGAAGTTGGATTTCCGTCGGTCAAACTAAAATACTTGGCGTTCACGGGCCGGCAGGAGTTGGAAAATCCCGTTTGTCAAGCGTTGCATTGGACACACAAACGATATATCGGGTTGTCAATATTCGTTGCGAGGGTCTAGCTGACGAGGCGATGTTAGCTGCGGCGCTCGCTCTTGGACTCGACATGCAGATTTCGGGAACGCTTGCAGGGTTGACACGTCGTAATCTGTCATCACCGCTAAACGATAAGTCGGTCCTCGTTCTTCTGGATAATGCGGATCAGGTTATCGGACATGCGCGCAGCTTCGCGCAGCTTTTTGTAGACAATGTTTCAACGGCAAAGGTCATCATCACAACAAGGGAAGCCATCACCGGTAACCTCATTGCAAATGTTCGGATCTATCCCCTTAAAGTGGATGGTTCATCCGTTGGATTAAATGGCCTCAGTCTTTCTCCGGCGCTACAGCTCTTCGAAAAGGCAGCCCATAGAGTAGCACCGGATTTTGAAATCACCCCTGAGAACCTCGATGTAGTCACACAGCTGTGCCACTTCGCAGATGGCATCCCCCAGGCAATTGAACTCATCGCTGGAAAAGTTCAGCTTTATCAGCCTGAAACATTGATGGATCTCCTGCGGTCGGATGGACTGTTTCTTAGTACGGGAGCTGATACGACATCTCAAATAGGCTCGACAGAGTCCCTGCTTGGATGGAGTATTCAAAATCTGCCAGCCACCTCACAGCGGTTCCTCTTGCAGTGCACGGTCTTCTCCGGTTCCTTTAATACTGAAGCAGCAGCAACTATCACCGGCCGGGAGGATGCACAGAAACTCCTCCATGACCTTGTTAATGCCAGCTTGGTCTATCTGGTTGAGAAGGAGACACCGTTTGATGGCCTTCGCTATCGTCTTCTCGAGAGTGTTCGGCGGCTAAGCGAACGCTTGCTTGAGCCGGCTGCGCAGCAATCACTCTTCATCAAACATGCGGAATACTTTGCACTCGTGGCCGCTGGCATCCCACCCGCAGGTGTTGGACGAACGGATTTCAGTCGCCTAAACCGCTTCCGCCTGGATGACGATAACTTCGAACGGGCAATTCAAACGCTGGAAGGGGATGACGCAGGTAGATCAGCCTCACTTGTCCTTTCCCTCGCCCCCCTCTGGCTACAAACAAATGCCCAACAGCTGCGTGGACATTTGGCCCGACTGTTATCAAACGATGGAAACCTGACGGAGCAGCAGCGAATATGGCTGTACGTGTTTGCAGGGGCCGAAGCTGAAAGCCGATTTGATTATCAAGCGGCTAACCAATTTCATCAAAATGTGCATACGCTTGTCGGAGTGACACGTAAGGCATATTGGTTGGTCTCTCCACTGATGGTAGACATCCTCCTTCGGGATCCCAATACGTCACAGTGGCTACAGGGGCTGATAAGTGCATGGCCCGAACCGATAACATTTGCTGTTATTCTTCGCCACAATGCGGTACTTGCCTGGTACGACGGTGACCTGAAGCGTGCTGCACAGCTGATTGACGAAGCTATGCGCTATGCGCAAGACTCGACACCTGAGGTATTCAGAGACACCCACTTTACTAAGGCACAGTTCAGTCTCTGGACTCTGGAAACGCTAGAAGCCCAGGATGCGCTTGAGGCTGCTGTACGTTTTTATGCGTCCAGCGGGCTCAAAAACACCGATTATTATGTGTGGCAGGCACTTGCATTGCTGGCATCAACGCTCATCACAACCGGTAAGTTTGAGCAGGCACGCGATGTGGCCCATCGCGCATGGGGAGCAATCGAAGGGTTACCTTCCTGTCCTGGGATGGTCGCGCCGCTTCTGGCGCTGGCCAGTACAGAGGCGATTTTAGGAAATCACGCTGCGGCTGACCACTGGTGTCAAACATTGCGCCAGCGTCACAGCGACTTTTTACGGTCTGCTACGGGAGACAGGGCACCGTGGAGCCTTACCGATAGTCATCCAATGCTTGCCGACATTGCCCTTGCTAAAGGCGAATCCAGTGAGGCGGTCGCCTTGGCCGCATCCGGTTGGCGTCACTTCTCACAGGCACAGCCGATTACGCCTGGTCCGAAAATGATGGGCTACATCACCAGTCGGTGTACGCTTTCGAAGGCTGAACACGCGTGTGGACTAATCGATAGTGCAGCCGCGGGCGTGGCGTTAACCTTGCCGCTCCGGATGCGTTACGGAATCTACCGTGATGCATTGATAGAGATCGACATCGTCGCAGCGTATGCTGCAAGCCGCGGGGATGATGCTGCGGCGGCGCGCCTTTACGGTGGGGCACATGCAGTTCGCCTCCGCTCCCTCCACATCGTACGACCGTACCTCTCTGCATTGCATGCGGAAGCACGCCATCGTGCACGTGCTGGGTATCCTGGTGAATGGTCCCGCGGGACGACACTTACGCTCAAGCAGCTCATCGAGGATGCATACGCCTACCTAAGCAAAAGTGGATTAGTGGAATAGATCAATCAGGTCTTTGCGGCTGCTCGTCGTTTGCGCAGCTTTACGATGATCGGTAGCCAGAACATATAAATTCCGGACAGGCAGAGAACAAGAAGCCCGATGGCTGCCGGGAGAAACACACCTAGCTTGCTGATATCGCCTGCGAAGAATGAGCCATCATGGAGCGATTCGATAAAATCACTCCGGCGAATCTCCCTCTGGAGAATATGCCCAGAACCAAGGTCAATCTGGTATTCGACATCACTCTTCAAAATGACTTTGGCAATGCCTTATGATGGTCGAATATCCACGCGCTGGACATCTTTCCATGTGACATCGCCATCCTGTTTCGCCGCATTGATGGCTTCCAGGTAGCCCGCTGGCGTCACAACCGGTTCGTGCACAATTCCAGATTGCTCCACAGGTTACACATACGGAAGCTGCTTCTTTAACTGGAGCAATATCCCGGAAATGATCACGACCACAAGCGGTACGGCAATACACATGCTTCTCCAGGCATGCGTGCGGCAATTTGCATCGTTGAACGTCATAGGGTTGGTCTGGCCTGCTGACTTCCCCTAGCCCTTGAGGCCACTGGTGGCGATGCCCTGAATGAACATCTTTTGAGCAAAGAAGAACACCACAATCACTGGGAGAATTACAACTGTCGCTGCTGCCATCAGGAGGTTCCACTGCGTCCCGCCGTGCTGGCTCTGGTATGCCTGAAGTCCTAGGGACAGCGTAAATGTCTCCTGATCTGAGAGATAGATCATGGGGCCCATAAAGTCATTCCACGTTCCCATAAAGGTGAACAATGCAACAACGGCAAGGGCTGGCTTTGCAAGTGGCAACAGAATATCAGTGAAGATACGCACTTCTGAACAGCCATCGATCTTTGCAGCCTCACTCAGCTCCATCGGGATGGTGCGGAAGAATTGCCGGAGCAAAAAGATCGAGAACGCGCTGCCAAAGAAGGCCGGTACCCAGAGCGGGCGGAAGGACCCAACCCAGCCCAGCCACTTAAAGAGGCCAAACGTCGGGACCATTAGTACCGGGAAGGGGACCATCATGGTGGCAAGTGTCACCGCAAAGAAGAAATCGCGGCCCGGCCAGCGGAGGCGTGCAAACGCATACGCGACGACTGCATTGGAGCAGACAGACCCGGCGACACAAAGCAGAGTGACCATTAAGGTGTTGCGTGCGTAAAGGAGAAACGGGATATAGCCGAGCTCTTTGCTGCCGTAGGTCACCGCTTTTGGGAAGTTGTCCCAGAGGAATTTGCTTGGCAAAAGCGTCGGCGTCGCGCTCATCGTTTCTTCAATAGGCTTGATCGCCGTCGTTACCATCCACAACAATGGCGAAACGAAGATTAGGCTCAGCACAATCAGCACGATGTGAACGGTAGCGAGACTGAATTTCTTTTGCTTCATGGTTTAGCTCCGATCGTAGTGAACCTGCCGCTCGCTCAATCGGAGGGCAACAAATGTCAGCGTCAGGGTGATCAAAAAGAGCACCCAGCCCATCGCACTCGCGTAGCCCATCCGCTGAAAACGGAAGGCATTATCGAAGAGATAGGTTGTAAAGAAGTAAGTAGAGCGTGCTGGCGCACCGTTCGGGAACATCACGTACGGAACCGCGAACACCTGAAGCGCACCAATCATCCCCATGATCACATTGAAGAGAATCACTGGGCTGAGCATCGGAAGCGTCACGTGGCGGGTTTTTGCCACTAAGCGGGCACCATCGAGATCGGCAGCTTCGTAGAGCGACTGCGGGATGTCCTGGAGGCCGGCGAGGTAAATAACCATCGCGTTGCCGGAACCCCACATCGCAATCAGCACCAATGTCACCTTCGACCAGGCTGGATCGCCAAGCCAGTTAGGCGGCTTCGACATCCCGAGCTTCTCAAGCGACATATTGAGCAAGCCATGCTCGCCATTGAAAATCCAGAGCCACAAGATGCCAAGCGCGACCATCGGGACCAGACTTGGCACATAAAACAGCGTCCGGTAGAACGCGAGGCCTTTGACCTTGGTGTTCAGCAGCATCGCCAAAATAATCGCAACCGTCGCCGAAAGTGGAACAGCTGCGACCACATAGGTGAATGTGTTCCGGATTGTCATCCAGAAGACCTCATCCTGAACCATCTCTTTGTAGTTCTCAAGGCCGATAAAGCGCGGCGGGCGGAGAACGGAGAAGTCAGTGAAGCTGTAGAAAAACGATGCCATTACCGGATAGAGGAGGAAGGTTAGGAAGCCCAGAATCCACGGCATGGCGAAGAGATAGGCGATACGCGCTTCAGATTTCATGGCTTTGCCTCCGCTGTCGTGATGCTTCTGCCCATGACCTGCTGTTGATAGCGCCGCCATTGTGGATCGAGCCGCGCCTGTGCTGCATCGAGGGCTTCCTTTGGCGTCTTTGTTCCCAGGTTGATTTCGGTGAACGCATTCTTGAGCTCACTGTCCATTTGCGGCCAGATACCAATCTGCGGGATATAAGCCGCATTTGGTGACCGTGCCAGCTCATCAAAGAGGCGGATGTACGGGTTTAAGTGGGTGTTGAAGAACTTATCCGTCACCTTGACGAGCGGAGAGTTTTTGCCATGCGATGAGCACAGCAGCTCCATTTGGTCCTGGCGTTGTACAAACGCGATGAACTCAAAGGCCTCACGTTTGTGCTTGGCTCCAGTCGGGATGACCAGCGTGTCCATCGCGATAAAGTTCATGCCCTTAAGATGCTGCTGGTCTTTTGGTAGGGGGAACGGCACCGCAATCCAAGGAAGCTTTTTGTTGTAGAGGTCGATGAAGTTAGCCATCCAGACGCCTTGCATCACGGAAACGACCTTCTCGGACATAAATGGGTTTTGCGGGGATGAGAAGTTTCCAAAGCCGCTCTGGAAGTTTTGCGTCTCGCGCACACCAAAGCGCTTGCTGTAGGAGAGCACCCATTCAAACGCGCGGATGTTTTCTGGTGAGTTTATGGTCAGCTTGTCGCCATCGATGAGCTTTCCGCCAAACCAGTAGCCCCAGCCCCAGTTCCACCAGCCTGGTTCCGCTGGCATAAAGCCCGCGAGCTCAACCTTGCCATCTTTGACTTTGGAAATGCGGTCCGTGAAGGCATCCAGCTCCTCAAGCGTCTGTGGTGGCACTTCGCCGGGCTTTAGAAACTTTTTGTTAATATGCAGTGCGGTGCTTGCGGGGGTTGTCGGGAATGCGACCAGCGTTCCGCCAGGAGACATTAGCTTCCAGTAACCCGGGATGTAGTCTTCTTCCTTAATACCGAACTCTGCGGCTAAAGGAGCGAGGTCTGTCAGAGCACCCGCATCCTTGAACTGCGTCATCTGGGTGTCCCAAAGCCCGGCGACATCCGGAGGGTTTCCACCGCTCGCCGCTAAAAGGGTTTTGTCGGCGACGCCAGAAATGGATAGCATTTTCACATAAATGTGGTCTTGGGATGCATTGAAATTGTTGACAATGCGTCGCATTTTCTGCGCTTCATCCCCGGTCCACTTTTCCCAGTAGAGCACGGTGACTTTATTTGCGACTGGCTTTCGTGTCGTTGCATCCTCGGAGCGATACACAAGGTAGCCCAGCACGCCCAGCGCGGCCGCGGTAACGGCAATCGTTCGGATATTCACAGGCTTAGACCCTTGTCGACAGTGACAATGTGCATACGCCTATATACAGCGAAAATACTGGAATCTCTATCAGGAATTGCGCTGAAAGGGCCAAAGGCCAATGGGAATTCGGTGAATCATTCCACCTCGTTGTGCGATACAAACGGATGCCTCTCCGCCGCGGGCAATCCAGCTGCAGCAGGGGTACCCCGGAGCTGCTCCAGCCTTGACTGGTTTACCTGTCTCAGCAAGCGTGAAAACCTGCCCGGCAGAATCAATGACAACCGTTGTTTCAGCTACGCGGTGAACAGCGACCAATGCATTGTCAAAGCCTTTATAGAACATTTTTTGGCGTTGACGCACCGGATCCCAGACACGTACTGAGCGGTCTGTGCTGACCGTCGTAACGTTACCAGATACCGAAACGATTCCACTTGTGATGGCTGCTGCATGTCCTTCAAGTGTCCCTAACTTTGTGCAGGTGCTGTCCCAAATGTGAACAAGGCCATCCACACCATAGGTAACAAAGGTGCGATTATCGACCTTTAGTATGCCAGTACACGCTCCCTGGTGCGCGGGCTGCTCGGTCCACGTTTTGCCTTTTCGCCGGCTAAACACGACTCCCTTAGCGTTCACCACCGCCTGCAGGTCACCGAGCTCTACAGCCCCTGTTAGACAATCCTGACCGACAAGCTCTGGCGAACCTGTTATGAGCGTCACTGGGTTCAGGGTTGCAAGCATCCCGCGTTGACCCGGAATGCCACCCACAATGGTGACTTCGTCTGCACCTGCCACGATGTTGCTAACCAATGGCATCGGCAACCGATGGCCACGCTGGATACCTTGGACATTCCGGTCTAAAGCTCCAATACGTATCGGAAATCCTCCGGCAATGCCAATCGTTACATCCCGCAGCGGCAAGACTGCCTGCAGACGGTTAGCTTCTGGAATCATCCGAAGAGGCCTTTTATGACCGTGCCTCCAGCGATGCGCTGAACCGGGCGGCCATCTGGTGTCCGAACCGTCTCGCCGGGGTTGATACCAAATGCAGATAAAAGTGTTGCGGCGATGTCCGCCGGGGAAACCGCAGCTTCGATCGGCGATTCGCCGCGGGCATCCGTGGCGCCGTAAACCTGCCCACGGGCAAACGGACCGCCGGCTATCAGCACCGACCCCGCGCGCGGCCAGTGATCCCGACCGGCACTCGCATTCAGTTTTGGCGTCCGGCCAAACTCGCTGACAACAGCCAAAACGGTTGTGGCGATGCGTCCACTCTGGATGAGGTCATCCAGCAACGCACTCACACCCTTGTCCAGACCTGGCAGCTTTCCAGAGCCGGGGAAGCGTGCATCCGGCAGCTCTCGGTGGATATCGACATGCGTGTCATAGCCGGTATCAACTACCTGTACAACGCGGCAGCCCGCTCCGGTCAGACGTCTCGCGAGGAGCAGGTTACGGCCAATGGACCCGTTTCCGTAGCGCTGGCGGATATCGCCCGGCTCTTTTTCAACCTGAAAGGCACTTAGAACGCTGGGACTGGTCAACATCCCGAGCGCCCGCGCCGTCGCACCGTCTCCCGGCGTAACCACACCGCCATCCAGCGCTGCAGACAATTTAGTAAGCGATGACAATGTCGAAAGCCGCCGCGCCCAGACATCCTCGATAAGGCCATCCGGTCCAAGCAGTGTCCCACTCTTGCTGCTACCCTGCGTCACAGCAAATGGCCGCGTACTCTGCGGCAGGTAACCCGCCCCAAGGAAATCCTGCATCCGGCCAATCGCACTGTAGGTTGGCATCCCGGCGCGGCCTTGATTCTGCTCAGCGATGAGACTGCCGATGCTCGGTGGGTTCAGCGATGGGTTTGCCCGGTGTCCCGTGAGGACAAAGTGTCCACCGGTGTCGTGATTGCCCAGCTCGTGGGTCAGCGAGCGAATCAGCGTGCAGTGGTTCAGTCGTGCGGCAAGCAGTGGGAGGTGTTCGCTTAGCTCTACTCCGTTAATCGATGTATTGATGCCTGCAAATGGTCCCCGGATTTCCGATGGCGCATTTGGTTTTGGGTCGAAGCTGTCGATGTGGGAGAGGCCGCCATCCAGCCAGATGAGAATCAGTGATTCGGCAGGTTTGATGCCAAATGGTGACATGGGGCGTGCTGCAGCGGTGATGTCCGTCAGCGACCACCCGAGGGCGCCAGCAAATCCGAGGCTGAGGAGACTTCTGCGGGAAAGGCCATCACAGCGCAGTAAATTCACGGGCGACCTCCAAACTCAGGATGGTTGATGATGACCCACAGCGTGTCTTCTATGGCTTGTGCGCGTGGTTGTTGATGTTGCATTTTATGAAGGATGTTCCATTCAGCCTGAGTGACCGGCCGGGTCAGAGCGCGCTGGAAGAGCTGCCGTGTGATGCTTTCGAGTGAGCTGTTAGTGGATGCAAGTGCTGCGGCGCCTGCGGCAATCCTTTTCTGAATCTCAGGTGCTGCGAGGCGGTGCAGGGCAGCCGTCAGGCCTTCGGCATCCGGAGACACATCGGGCGTTCGGCCATCACGCTGGCAGCGATCAAAAGCATCCAGCGTTGTATTCGGAATCCGATGGTCAAGCTCGCGCATCGCGCTGCCGGTCGCTGCTGGGTTAGGACTACCCGCTGTATGGGTGATGAGGTCATCTAGCATTTCAGCCGTTAGACGCCGCTTGGCATGCGTGAGGAGATGGGCTTCGCGAAAGGCATCGGGTTTTGGGGATGCTTGTTGTTGGTAGGTTTCGCTCATCAGGATGGTGTAAACCAGCCACTTTATTCGCATCCCGTTTTGCATAAATGCATCCGTGAGGCTTGTTAGAAGTCTGGGGAAGCGGCTTGGGTTTCCGGGTCGGATGTCATCGATGGGTTCGACGAGGCCCTTCCCAAAGAGCTCTTTCCAGGTGCGGTTAACGAATTGGGTTGCGAGGTCGCGGTTTCCGAGTGCGCTGGCGGCAAGGATGTCTTGTGTAAGGGTAGCTGAGGGGTTTGGCTGTGCGCTGCCGAGGAGCCTAGCGGGGAGTGTTGCACCGGTTTCAGGATGGGGGATGGTGTTTAGCGGATCACTGATGATCGTGTTACCAACTAACCGTTTCCCTGCGAAGAGGGTTGCATAGGCAACATTGTCATTGACTGTCCACTTGTCATACGGATGCTGATGACACCTGGCGCAGGCTACCTTTTTTCCAAAGAGCGTTTGAGCGGTGAACTCAGCGAGGTCACGTGGGTCGCGATAGGTCATCCAGAATGCGGCATCAGGGCCACCATCCGCCTTTGGACGCGCTTGTAACAGAGCCGCAACCGTTTTGTCCCACGGCCGATCAGCGGTTACTGCAGCGTGTAGAAATGCGGTGTAACGCCGGGCGGCATCGGGGCCGATGCGCGCTGAATCCACCCGGAGAGCATCCACAAGCACGCGCGTCCAGCGAATGTTGGCGTCCGGTGAGGCTAAAAGTGTGCTGATGTACGTTTGCATCCCGGACTTCGAGTCGTACGCGATGGAAAATTTTGCCTCCTGTTCGGCCGTTGGAGCAATGCCTGTGGTGTCGAAGTGGATTCGGCGGAGGAGGGATGCATCGGATGCGCGTTGTGACGGCGCGGCGCGGAGCGCCTGGTGCGTTCGTCCCACTTCCTGATCGATGATTCCTATCTTTGGCAGGGGTGGTAACGGCCGCGTGGATGCGTTCAAAGGCACCGTGAAGGCGATCGCTTTTGTATGCCCTTCGAAGCGGATCATGATTCTGGCTATACCCGGCCTGATTGCGGATAGTCGCCCAGTTGCGGCAATCGATGCGGTGCCATCATCCAGGGAATCAAAAATCGCATTTTGGGTAACATCTACCGTTGCGGCGCTGTTTGTCAGAGCGCTAACCCTGATGTTTGCCTTTGCACCTGGCTGCAATACGGCGACATCCGCATCAACGTAAATGTCCTTAATGACATCTGCGTCAGCGGGCGCGTGCATGTCATTAGCAAGCCAGGCTTTCAGTGTTTTGTATGGGGCGGAGCCAACTGCAATCCGCTCACCGCCACCATGGCTAAGTTTGCCGGTAGCCTTTTTGAGGATGAGTGTGTCATCGGGTGTAGCACCGCTAACAAGGCGGCCGTTGGCACTGTCGACAATGGTCGTGAAGTCCGCATCAGGGTTTCCGCCGAGCAGACTGAGGCGCAGCCCGCCGCGTCCGGCCGCCGACCCGTGGCATGCGCCTTGCGTGCAGCCATGACGTGTTAGGAGTGGGTGGATGTTTACCCGAAACGATGTGGCGGGTGGCTGTGGCACAACGTTTTTCCGTTGCTGGAAACCGGTTGGAGTGGCTGCTGCAAGTGCTGCTGCGATCGAGGTTGCGGCGAGTGCCAGCAAAACCGCTAGGGGAGTTTTGTTTTCCACACTTTGACCATCTCCGCGCCGACTTTTTGCGCGTATTCGGTTCCGTACTTGAGGTGGAGGATGCGTATCCAGCCATCGTGGGCCTGCTTAATTAGGTCGGCTTTGCCACGGGTGTAGATGTCGATATCGCCGGATACGCGGTCGACATCGGTGTTTGTGTTACTGGGTTGAATAAATGCGCGGAGTAAGCCGAGCACGCCTGGGTCTGTTGGAGCCGCTCCGGGCAGTGGACCCGCAGGTGGTTTTGGTTGTGCGGCGGGCTGTGCTGTGCCCGGTGCCTTGAGTGTTGCAAGCTCAGCCTTGAGAGATGCGATTTCTTTGACCAAATCCAAGATGACCTTCTTCATGGCATCCGGTGTTGAGAGATCAGGCTCGGCGACAACAGGCGCTGGATTTGCCGCTGGCCGCCGGACAGCCGGTCGTTCCGCAGCAGGGCTAGCATTGCGTGCATTAAGCTCATCTGGTGTTGGCGGCTTTTCATCCCCACTCACCTTTGCCATGAGTGCGATGACCGCTTTGGCATCCGTGACGCCCGGTTGCGCTAGCGCTAGATTGCCTTCGACTTTACTGTCCTTGATCGTAAGAATAGTCATCATCGCTTTGCTGTTGATTGCGTACGCACCTGGGCCATCCGGGCCATCGGAGCTAATCGCAAACTTCACCTTGAGGTTGAGTGACTTTACGATAGCTGGAAGGCGATCACGCATCGCGACTGGGTCTTTTGGGAGGACAACAATCACTGTGTCCATGCTTGCCTTACGCTCAGCGCCGTACCAGTTAGCGACACGGATTAGAGGCATCGCACTGCGCTCAACGGCTGTGAGAAATATCACAGTTACTGCGCCGGATGTCTTCTGTTCGACTTCACGAAGTACAGGAGAGCCATCCGTAAGAAGGACATTAAAGGCTGGAGCTTTCTCGCCGGGCTGAGGCCCGGATGTGACTTGCTGGATGTGGAACCCTGAATGCAGGGGTAAAATTGGCGCAGCAAGCATCATGGATGTGATCGGTACGAGAATGGCCATGGCCGATTATATGCGCGACTGTTCGTATTGGCGAATTACACTCAACGACACGGCATCGGTGCATCTTGCCCGTAATTACGGTAAAAATGTTACGCATCATCTTCGGCGATCCTGACGTCCGGAGGTTGTGATGCGGCCAAGTGCGGTGGTGGTGCAGCCGGGACGCAAGCACCACCACTGCGGTCCAGTTTGGTAGACGCTCTGTTTTACCCAAAGTTCACCATAGTTGCACCCTTAATTTTGCGGTGTTTGAACTTCGAGTTGTAGAAACTGCTTGTCATCCCGGAAGTCATTTTCCATAAATGAACGCAATCATCAACGAACAAGGGACACCGGCGACTGTGTGACCAGCCGTTAGTGCCGACAGGTTCCGTTGCGGTTTAGAAGGCATCTACGAATAAAGGTGAAGCCATTCCCTTTATCGCTGTGATCTGACGCCCACATATTCGATCCAGCCGTAGTATGCATCACCAATTCTCGATGGGGAGAAAAGATGTCCCGTCGACTATCCCTCCAAGTGCTTTCCCTAAGCTGTTACCACTCCACTTTGGCAATTTAGGAGTAGAAAACAGGGGAAAACCTACCCGTAAGCTTTTGAAATTCTCCTAACAAAGGACACCGCATCGTCCATCCGGCAGTAGAATGCAAAACTAGTTCTCGATGGAGAGAAAAGATGTCCCGTAAGATCGCAATGATTGGCGCTGGTAGCGTCGTTTTCTGTAAGACTCTGATGTCCGATATCCTCGCGACGCCGGCGCTAGCCGACTCTGAGTTTGCGTTAATGTCGCCGACCGAGTCAAAGCTCCGCCGCATGGAAGCCTTCGCAAATCGGATGATTGCGGATAACAATCTCCCCGCGAAAGCTTGGGCGACGACCAGCCGTGAATCAGCCATTAAGGATGCCGACTTTGTCGTCGTGATGATTCAAGTCGGTGGCTTTCATGCATACGGTGTTGATTACGAAATTCCACTGAAATACGGCGTCGATCAGTGTATTGGGGACACGCTTGGGCCCGGCGGAGTCTTCCGCGGCCAGCGACACATTCCGGTCCTCGTTGATATTGCCAAGGACATGGAGCGCCTCGCAAAGCCCGGTGCGGTGATGCTTCAATACGCCAACCCGATGGCGGCAAACTGCCTCGCGCTTGGCCGCATGTCAAATGTTCCATTTGTTGGCCTTTGCCACGGCGTCCAGACAACGCTTGACCTGGTAGCGGGCTACTGCAACGTTCCAAAGGCCGAAATTGACTTCACCTGCGGTGGCATCAACCACATGGACTGGTTCCTCACGCTTGCGCACAAAGGACGTGACCTCTACCCCGAGCTCCGCGACATGTTTGAGCGGCCTGAGTACTACAAGAATGAAAAGGTCCGCGGCGAAGTCTTCCGCCAGTTTGGCTACTTTATGACTGAATCCACCGGGCATTTGTCAGAATATGTGCCGTGGTTCCGCCATCGAAAAGATGCCCTGGCGCTTTACTGTGATGAACCTGCATTTGGAGGCGAATCCGGAGCGTACTACAAATGGGGCAAGGCGATGGCCGAAAAGTACGAAAAGGTGGACCCACTGCAGTTTGAAAGCACCGCCATCGATGGCCGCTCCGTTGAATACTGCTCCTACATTTTGGAAGGCATTGTGACCGGTAATCCCTTTAAGTTCATGGGAAATGTCCGCAACGATGGCTACATCTCAAACCTTCCGAGCGGCTGCTGCGTTGAAGTTCCTACCTTCGCCGATGCAACCGGCCTCCACCCACAAGCCATCGGCAACCTGCCGCCGCAGTGCGCCGCGCTCTGCCAAACGAACATTAATGTGCAAAGCCTCTGCGCGGATGCCGCACTGTCTGGCGATCCTGAGCATCTTGTTCACGCATTGGCACTCGATCCGCTCACGGCAGCCGTCTGTACCCTTCGCGAAATCCGCGAAATGACGCAGGAGATGCTCACCGAATTGCGACCATATTTACCGCAGTTTGAGGGCAAATCACTCAAACAAACGCCTGTGATTAGTATCCCGTCTGATTGTGTCGCCGTGGATGTTCCTCTGGACCCAGCCCTTGCGATTGGCAAGCGCTTCGGTACGCTGATCGAACAAAAGGTCGATTGAGAAAATGCATCCTAGCAGGGTCGCCGCTGCCGGACTGACGCT
>Ga0114980_10000637_pt1 | contig 25008 bp, 18 predicted proteins | sample S_140806_EF_Meta_FD_87018 | JGI IMG/M metagenome (GOLD analysis project Ga0114980, IMG submission 87018) | Freshwater microbial communities from Lake Simoncouche, Canada to study carbon cycling - S_140806_EF_MetaG | ecosystem: Environmental > Aquatic > Freshwater > Lake | place: Lake...
GCAGGGAAGTTTCAGGGCGCTTATCTGTGAATGAGAAGGCGAGCTGACTGGCGATTCCGCATACAATGCCGGGCTCGTTGACAGTAGATAATGGAATCAACATGAGCAGAGTCTTTTCTGAAAGTGTCGGTTGCATACGGTTTTGAAGCCGAAGCATGTGATAGGCAACATAACTATTGTGATAGCCAAAATGCTCTGATGGAAAGTCGAAAAGCAGTTTAGTCATAAAGTCAAGACACTTTGTATGTTGACCTGCATCCTCGAGGTGTAAACTTTGAACGAGTCTTATGCCGTAGAGATCACTACCAACTAAAGATTTAATGTCAAAATTGGACACATAGTCAACAGACAGATTGAAGCCTATACATGGTCTAGATGGAACGCAGGCCAAAGCGAATGAAACGATCTTGTTAATACGATTTGGGTCATCAGGTTCTATGTAATCAAAGATACGTCCGTCCGACACGGTTGTAGCCTGTCTACTGGTAAGTAAGCAATCTAGATATTGAAGTTCTAATTTCTGCTTGGTTTCGAGGAAATCAGAGTATCTATTTAGAAGTAAGCGCGCTTCATGCAGTAGCCGAAACTTGGTTAGGCCTAGTCCGACTGCAATTATTTCGTTACCACTGACTTTGGACAATGCGTATGAAGGATCCAACTTGCAAAATGTCAGTAACATTTCCTTCAACTGGTGCTTTAGTTCACTATCAATATACCAAGAGGCTCTACCAAGTATTGTTGGTAACTCAGTAGGGACGAATCCTGCCTTGAGGTCAGTCAAGATTGGAGGTAATGCAAACGAAATAAGTTTGTTACTAATCGGTAAGGTCGAACGACGTGATATCAACACATTCCTACAGCTGGTCGGTTGCGTGCTACGGACAAACTCGCCCACCAAGCTCCAAATAATTACCTTGCCATCTTCCAATAGACGGACCAAGCCTGAATCACAAACTTCCTTAAACGCGACATCCGTTCGTAAGCCAAGCACCTCAATGACTTTTTCCTTGGAGAGCGGTTCACCGTAAAGTGCAAGAAGTCTCAACACATCCTTGCCATCATGGGACAGCACCTTCACCGATGCGCGAATTGTGTCACTGAAGACCACACCATCTCGTGATCGTTCTGCTGCGGCTTGAAGCAGATTGGAACGGTCCTTCGAAAGCCGGACAATCAGCTGTTGCATCGTCATCGCAGACAACCAGGAAGCAACAACCTCAATCATGAACGGCAAGGGATCGATGTAGGTAAACAATGTGCGGATGTAGGCGATTGTCGATGTTGTTTCCGACAGCGATGTAACGGCTGCTGGCATCAACGAGAAAAGCATCTGGACCGCTTGCGTTTCCAAACATGCCGCATCGGACATCGATGCCAATGGAGCGCTCAATGTTGATATCGGAACAAATGCCCAGCCAACAGGTACGTCAGCAGATCGTGTCGTAACGATAATCGTAATATCACCATGTGTGTTGAGGAAATCTGCAACAGTCGTGGGCCATTCTGGATTCGTCAAGTGAAACGAATCGAACAAAATGGTTCCTCTAGTAAGCGCTTGATTGTCATAAGCTGACAGCCGGGATGCGCTTGCTGCCAGCTGTGCAAGGAGATCCTCAACTGAACTCACCTTGGAGCCATCCATCCAAGTTATCCCGCCATCATGCTGATGTTGAACCCAGTACTCGTAGACCAAGCGTGTTTTCCCTGAGCCAGGAGGGCCAGACACGGCTATACATCGACTGAGTCCACTCGTAACATGTCCACACAGATCGCTAAACTCACTCGTCCGGGCGATATATGTGTTTTCATAGGGGCCGATGGGGGGCTTGTAGGCAGTTTCTGCAGTCGACGAAGTTGCAGTGAGTACCTCCGTCATCCGCTCTCGCAGCCGCGGAGGAAGGGCAAGCAGGATGGTCCGCTCGAGGCGGGCCGTCGGTCGGTCACCAAGTCTTGCTTCCATCTCACGAATCAGGTTTATAACCGTTTTCTCAATGAGCAACGGGCGGTCCATTTGTGCATAAATGCCAAACAGCATCACGTAGAGTTCTTCCTGCATCGGGTCGATGGAAAGTGACCTCTGGAGGATGTCAACAGCTGTAACAAAATCGCCTGTTCGCTTGAGGTCTTTGCTTACACAGCCAAGATAGTGGACATTCCTCTCTTGATATAAATTGCGTAAATAGCCAAATAATGGGTAATCGAACTCGGGGAGTAGGTCTCCGCCGTATAGCCTAACAAGCTCAATCGATGCCGTGCGCTTGTCTGAACCGGAGGATGCCTCAACACGGTCCAGCAGAGCCCCATAATTGCGGGCGACGCAGGGAATCGAACCAATATCGATGCTGACAATAAATCTGTCGGTTGTAAGTTTAGGCGCGTCCGGAAACGCAGCGAGCATCGATTTTAGGCGACTCAACGTGACGCGAAGCTGATTTTGGCCATCTTCAGGCTTAGCATCGGGCCAGAACTCTTCAACGATTTCAGCCCGTCGAACATCACGTCCACGTAATACCAAAAACCAAGCCAATGCTTGACTCAGACGCGTTGGAAACTTGACGCTACTACCGTTGTGATACCAGCTACTGTCACCAAGACCCAGAAGTCTCCAGCCCGCAGACAAGCCTTGTTGGTCGATTCCATCCATTGCTTCCACATCACCGTACTTGTACGCATTACGCAATACATAATTTTATCAACAATGTCGTTGACTCAATGCTCAACGCTTGTTCATCTGGCAAGGGGGAAAACGTTCTCTGATGTCAATCGCACAACCATGCACCGCAGCGACAGTAAGGTGGCGTGTTATGCCGCTTCCAATGAAAGATCACAGTGCAGGCCCTTACGCAGCTTGCATATCGCACGCTCATGTAGCTTACGCACTGATGGCGATGAGACACCAAGGGCATCTGCGATCTCTGCATGGCTCTTTCCCTCCATACGAGAGAAAACGACAGTGCGCTCACGGTCATTGAGAATAGAGAACAGACTTTCCAAGCTAACCTTTTCATCCGCTGGCTCACACACTGCTGCTGCCGACTCGGCGTAAACAGACAAAACCTCATCAGAGTTGCTAACTTTGCAAACCAGCCCACGACTAGCTGCATGCCGATGCCTGTCAATCAGGATGTTAGCCACAATCCGCTTGATGTAGGCAGGATGTGGATCTAAGATAGATGGTGTCGCGATGAGTTTCAACAAAGTGTCCTGTGTGACATCCTCGCGGTCTTCATGCGTAAGTCCTACATGAACGGCAGCAATCCCCCAAACAATGCCAACAATCCGTTGACGTAGTGCAAGGGCAGCATTGGAACGTACGGCTGCAGAGGAACCGCTTCTCGCACGGGAGAGTAGCTCAGCGTTTGTAAAGCGTTGGCGTGGAGTGGCACTTACAGCGGATGCTATTCCTGCTAGCCGAGTCTGCATTGATGCCGAAATAACTCCATTGTTATTCATAATCATCACGATTAACCCTTTGAACCTGGAGGAGGGGGTGGCGGAGCTCCTGGACCACTCAAGTCCGCAAAAGCAACCCTGGACATCAGTGCCACAAGGCATATCAAAATAGAAACGGCGACAATGCGCGAACCTGATCGAATTCTGTTCATCATTTACCCCATCGTAAATCAAATGCATTCAAACCGGTGTACTTAGACAAGTATACGTCTTTTACGGAGCCTTGCGTTCCAAGGTCAGCCGACTTCCACAAAGCAAAAGCATCTTCTTCCTTGCCAAGAATCAACAAAACATTACACCAAGGATAGTAAAGCTCTGGGCGCATGTCCCCGTCGGTTTGGTGAGATTTTTGATACCACTTTGCTGACTCGATCAATAAGTTGACATCAAGCTTATACAGATATTCTTGGTACAGCGTATAAGCAAGGTTTTGGAGCAGAATTCCCATACATCGGTGCGTAACACCATCTTCACCAACGGGCAGCTCAACCAATGCTCGCCATAACTGAACAGCATTTTCAATCGAGTCAGGGGTTCCCATCGATGTCCACGCTAGGGCCAAGCCGACCCACGCCTGGAGGTACCCAGCATCCAATGATGTCGCAACCTCGTAATCCCGCGCCGCCGCAGTCGCATCCACAGATTCGTACAATGAAGCGTGCGCGCGCCGGTACGCATCCACCGCTGCTGGGACCGCGCTGTGTGCCGGCCAAATGCCATCTTCGGTCCGCTGACCAATCAAGTGCGTCCGAACGCGTTCGTGGACACCGGCATGCACAAAGCGATCAGCATTTGGGATGCCATCCGTCAATGCATGGATAGGAAACCCCAGCGGATCGTTGTACGTTGTCACAATTTATGTATACGAAACGCAGCATCTACATGTGACACAACATAACGATACAATTTGGAATGCTTGCAAAACGGGTTATTCCCTGTCTCGATGTCAAGGACGGTCGAGTGGTTAAAGGCGTCCAATTTTTGGGACTTAAGGATGCTGGAGATCCGGTGGAGCTGGCCGCAACCTATGACCGTCAGGGCGCCGATGAGCTTACATTTCTCGATATTACGGCCAGCGCTGAGAACCGAGGCCTCATCTTTGACATTGCCGCCCGCGTCGCTGAACAGGTCTTTATTCCATTTACGGTTGGCGGCGGCATCTCCACACTTGAAGACATCCGTCGCATCCTTTCCGTTGGCGCCGACAAAGTCAGCATTAACTCAGCCGCAGTGCGTAACCCCGAACTTATTCGACAAGGTGCAGAGCGATTTGGTAGTCAGTGCATTGTGGTTGCCATTGACCCGATGAAAACCGGGAACACCCCAAGTGGCTGGGAAGTGCACACGCACGGCGGTCGGACTCCAACAGGAATCGATGCTCTCGTATGGGCAGAGACAGTTGCTGCGCTCGGTGCTGGAGAGATTTTACTGACATCGATGGACCGTGATGGCACTCGTGATGGCTATGACATCCCATTGTTGAAAGCGGTTACCAGTGTTGTCCCAATCCCTGTGATTGCAAGTGGAGGTGCCGGGACCCCCGAGCACTTGGTTGATGGAATCCGCTACGGAAATGCCGATGCCGTCCTCCTCGCATCCTTGCTGCACTACGGCGAATACACGGTGGACAGCCTAAAGGACACGATGGAGCGCTGCGGCGTTCCAGTACGAAGGTTGGTAAAGAATGGTTGATGCAAGTAAGTTGATATCTGCCCTACGATTTGATGAAAATGGCTTGGTTCCAGCGGTCGTTCAAGATGCTGATACACATCAGGTACTGATGCTTGGCTTTATGAACAGCGATGCGGTCCGGCGGACACTGCAAGAAAATCGTGTCTGTTTTTGGAGCCGCTCTCGCCAGAAGTTTTGGATGAAGGGCGAAACAAGCGGGATGACACTGGCCGTCAAGACTGTCTCTGTCAACTGCGAAATGAACTCATTACTGGTGACTGCCATCCCGGCAGGGCCAACCTGCCATACTGGACACACTTCGTGTTACTACCGGCAAGCCATCGGGGTAGAGTGGACTGAAACGCAACCCGTCATTATTTCCGCGGATGATCTCTACAAGAAATAGCTATCTCCTAAACACGACGACTCTTTTGCGCCCTTGACAGCAAAGTACAGCAGGAACAAATGCGGTCTTGAGGGAACATCACTTTATGCCGCATTTGAAACTTGTAACGGTGGTATTGCCATGCCTCTTGGCCGCTGGTCTGACCTTGGCCTCCACAGCCGCGGATGTCAAAGCCCCAAAGACGCCGAGCTTCATCGGATTCAACAAGGACATCCGACCAATCCTTGCTGATAACTGCATCACCTGTCATGGTCCCGACAGTGCCGCCCGTCAGGCAAACCTTAGGCTGGACCGGCTAGATGGGCTTGTCGCTAAGCGAATCCTTGTTCCTGGGAACCCTGAAGTAAGCAAGCTGATGCAGCGTATCAATGCGCATGGTGCGCTTCAGATGCCTCCTGCAAGCAGTCAGCGCGTGATCTCCCGCGAACAAAAAGCCAAGCTCGCGGATTGGATACGCGCAGGGGCAAACTACGAGCCGCACTGGGCCTATCAACCAATTCAGAATCCTAAACTCCCTAAAGGCGTGGGTAATCCTATAGATGCCTACATCAACAGTGAGATAACCAAGCGTAAACTTGTCAAATCGGTCATAGCGTCCAAATACGAGTGGTTGCGGCGGGTCACGCTTGACCTGACAGGCTTGCCACCATCCGATGCAGATGTTTTGGCATTCGTTGCCGATTCATCCCCAAAGGCGAAAGCAAACGTCGTTGATCGCCTCCTTGCAAGCCCAGCCTTTGGCGAACATACCGCAGTTGCTTGGTTGGACATTGCCCGCTACGGCGACTCTTACGGGTATCAATCCGATCAGCTATCACCTACGTGGCCATTCCGCGACTGGGTCGTACGTGCCTTCAACGCAAATATGCCCTACGACCAGTTCATCATCAATCAAATTGCAGGCGACTTGCGCCCCGATGCCACGGTTGAAACAAAGCTTGGGACGACATTTCAGCGCCTCCACAGAATGACAAACGAAGGTGGTTCAGTCGCTGAGGAATGGCGGATGGAAGGTGTGGCTGACCGGGTCAGGACCACGACCACCGCGTTTCTTGGCCTTACGTTCGAGTGCGCGCGCTGCCACGACCATAAGTTCGATCCGATCAAGCAGCGGGACTTCTACGCAATGGCATCCTTTGTCAATAATGTAGATGAATACGGCCTCTATAACCAAAGTGATATCGTTCCAACCCCATCCCTTCTGATTCCAACACCAGCCCAGGAGCGGGCCATCGACCGTGCTAAACAGCGCGTTAACGAATTGGAAGCATCCCTTCGAAATCGCCAGAGTGCCGAGCCGGCAGGAAGCCGCACGTTTTCTCCGGGACGCCCTGGACTTACGGCGCGCTATCGCCTAGATGATCGAAATGGCACATCACTGGCCAACTCTGCACCGGGCTTCACCGAAGCAGCATCTGCACCGCTTGGCTTAGCGACCACCAAGGGCTTCAAAGGCGATGCGATTCAGCTAAATGGCGATAATGCCTTGTCGCTTGGCGGATCGGGGCGTATTGCACGTCATGTGCCGCACACCGTCGGGATGTGGATTTTCGATGAACGTGTGGATGATGAACAAATGGTCGTCTTCCATGGAAGTGCGGGCACGGATGTTGGATTTCATGGTGGCGATGTAACGATCAAGGCGGGGCGTGTCACGGCGAGGATGTATCGGCACTGGCCTGGGAATGCGATCGCTGTAGAGACAAAGCAACGAATTAGGGCCAAAGAGTGGACTCACCTTACGGTCACCTACGATGGATCCAGCAAGGCAGCAGGCTACAGGATCTACATTAATGGTGTCCCACAGGAGACCAACATCGTCCGGGATCACATTTGGAAGGGTACCGGCACGCATGCCATCAATGTCGGAGAGCGCTTCCGGGAACGTGGCTTCCGCGGCGGCAAAGTAGATGAGATTGAGATCTACAACCGTGCATTGACCTCGTCAGAGGTAGCATGGATGTCCCGAGGAATCCCCGCAGAGGCACCACGCACGCTTAGTGAAGTTGCACCCGAGGATTCTGCTACATATCTCGGTGCACAAGATTCATCGCTCGATGCAACACGCAAAGAGCTGCAGGATGCCCGATTTGCTGTGGCTGCGGCAGAGGATAGCGTCCGCGAAGTTTTGGCAATGGAAGAGATGCCTGGCGTTCGGCCTACGTTTATCCTTGCCAGAGGCGCATACGATGCACCGAAGACGGCAGACCGCCTAGTCGGTCGTACTGTGCCTGCATTCTTGCCACCGCTCCGGACATCGAAGGCAAATCGCTTTGACTTGGCCAAGTGGATGGTCAGCAAAGAGAATCCACTGGCAGCCAGAGTGGCGGTTAACCGTTTTTGGATGCAGCTGTTTGGCCGAGGGATTGTTGAAACAGCAGAAGACTTTGGTGTTCAGGGTAGCCGCCCTACGCATCCGGAGATGTTGGACTGGCTCGCCAGCGACTTTAGGGATCACAACTGGGATGTCAAGCGTTTGCTGAAAATGCTTGCACTCTCAGATGCCTATGGACGTTCATCGAATGTGTCGAAACTTGAGCGGCAGCTCGATCCTGAAAACAAGTTTTACGCACGTGGGCCAAGCGGACGTCTCACTGCTGAGCAAATTCGAGACGTTGCACTTTCAATAGCTGGACTCTTGGATCGCAAAATGGGCGGGCCACCCGTCAGCCCATACCAACCAGGTGATTTGTGGCGCGAAACAAACTCGATGAGCCCCGCATACAACGAGAGTCTGGGCACTGACCTGTACCGTCGATCTATCTATTCCGTATGGAAGCGGACATCCCCGATGGTCAACATGATTGCCTTCGATGCTGCTACACGTGAAGTTTGTACCGCCAGGCGCCCGAGCACCAGCACTCCCTTACAGGCATTCGTACTCATGAACGATGTTCAGTTTGCAGAGGCCGCCCGCGTGTTTGCTGAAAATATCCTGTCTGTTTCAGGTCCTGCAGAAGATAACCGGAAGCGGCTCAATCAAATGTATACAACGGCTACTGGGCGAACACCGAATGCCATCGAGTTCAAAGCACTGAACAATTTACTTGATGAGCAGCTTAAGTTCTTTGCCAATAAGCCTAATGATGCCAAGCTTGTGGCGGCAGTCGGCAAACATCCAATAAAGACGAACATCGGGAGAGACATCGTGGCTGCATGGACGATGGTGGCTCAGGCAGTCCTTAACTCGGATGCTTGTGTTTGGAAGAGGTAGGGATATGACTGAATTTGATCCATTGCAGATGACGAGACGTCACTTTTTAGGAAGCGCATCCCTTGGGTTGGGAGCACTTGGTCTGGCTGAACCAGGATTACAGGCGGCTGGCATTCCTCGAAAGGCTGCCAAGGCCAAACGTGTGATCTATCTCTTCCAGAGTGGTGGTCCGGCGCATATCGACTTGTACGATGAAAAGCCGTTGCTTCGTAAAGAGCATGGAAACCAACTGCCATCATCGGTGATCGGACGACAACGCCTAACAGCGATGAGTGGAAATCAAGCCAGTCTGCCTATGGCTGGGAGTGCCTTCGACTTTGCTGATTATGGTAAGTCCAAAATGCGGATGAGCAGCTTACTTCCGAATATTGGCGGCGTCGCGGATGACATTTGTCTGGTTCGCAGTATGTGGACGGAAGCGATCAATCACGATCCTGCGATGACATTTTTTCAGACAGGGTCGCAGATCGCCGGTCGTCCTTCGATGGGAGCTTGGGTTGGGTATGGCCTGGGTTCGATGAACAAAGACCTTCCTGGATTTGTTGTTCTAGTCACAAAAGGTCAGGGTGACCAGCCGCTGTATGCCCGCTTGTGGGGGAGTGGATTTCTGGATTCCCGATATCAGGGAGTGCCGTTCCGCGCCGGTAAAGATCCTGTTTTATATTTGAAGAATCCAGAAGGCGTCTCGGCAACATCCCGCCGGAATGTTTTAGACACTTTAGGCGTCCTTCAGCGCCAGCAGAGCAAAGTTTCGGGTGATCCTGAAGTGGATGCCCGTCTCGCGCAATACGAGCTGGCATTTAGGATGCAGACGAGCGTTCCAGAAGTTACAGACCTATCATCCGAGCCTGCAGAAACATTTGAATTGTATGGTGAGGATGCCCGCACCCCAGGCACATTTGCGGCGAACTGTGTTCTTGCCCGCCGCTTGGCAGAAAAAGGCGTTCGCTTTATTCAGCTTTACCATCAGGGCTGGGACCATCATGGGGATCTGCCTGGAAATGCCCGGTACCAGGCAAAGCTCACGGACAAGGCAAGTGCTGCCCTGATTATCGACTTAAAACGACGCGGTTTGCTGGATGACACATTGGTAATTTGGGGTGGAGAGTTCGGACGTACAGCTTATTCTCAGGGAGCAATCTCTAAGGACAACTATGGTCGCGATCATCACCCGAGGTGCTTTAGCTTATGGATGGCAGGTGCGGGAATGAAGCGTGGCTTCAGTTACGGTAGCACGGATGACTACGGTTACAATTTGTTGGACAAAAATGGGAATGTGATTACGCCATCAAAGGACAAATTTGTCCCGGGAGTGGTCCATGTTCACGACTTGCAGGCGACGATTCTGGATCAACTCGGTATAGATCATCATCAACTAACCTACAGAAACCAAGGGCGTGACTATCGCCTCACAGATGTGCACGGACATGTTGTCACTGACCTATTGTCGTAGCTGTTTCAGCACGGTATCAGAAACGCTGCAAAGATCATCCACCAACATCTTGGCTGGTTGACTTTGCAGCAACCAATCTAAAGCCCGTAGAAAAGTGAAAAAAACACTCTACGTAGTCCGTAGAGTGTTTTTCTATAGGCGGTACAGGATTTGAACCTGTGACCTCTTCCGTGTCAAGGAAGCGCGCTACCACTGCGCCAACCGCCCTCGTAACGACGCTTATAGTACCGGCGGAATTGCATTACTGCAATCAGTGAGGCGTTTCTTTGACTGCATTACGATTCCAGCCCGGAACTTCGACGATGACAACTTTGCTGGAGCCATTCGGTACACATTGGCACCCGAGGCGCGAACTCAACGCTAAGCCGGGAGCTTCTTCCAGCTGATCCAGTTCATCATCTGTGGCTTCATTGCATGTCGATAGTCCATCTCGAACGATGACATGGCAGGTTGCGCATGCGCACACACCACCGCAAGTGTGCTCGAGTGCAAGGTCATATCCTTCGCAGATATCGAGGATGGAGCCTGGTTGTCCAGAGCGTCCGTAGGGAATCTGACTCGGGTCAACGGTGAGTGTATGTTCGTTGCCATCCATTCTAAGAATCAATGTGTATGGGGATGTAGGCTTTGGAGCCTGAGGGATGTCGATATACGGATTTGTTCCTGCCACGTTAGTCTCCGCTGTTATGGGATGCTGCATCGTGTTTTACCGGTGCCGCTGCGATGCTGCCATTAATGCTTTGGACAAGTTTGTGACTATTTTCACGAATTATGCATATATGCCCATGGAATGTCCGGCTGTCCTCGGTATATTAACGGGTGGTATGGGAATCGGTAAGGCTATTAAACTAAACACTTCGACTGCAGACGGGCCTGGACTACCGCTCAAATGGATATCCAGAATCGCGTGGGCGACATTAGTGTGGCACATCGTGACTATTCTAGCGGGCACCATTGTCCGAGCGACGGGGTCAGGGGATGGCTGTGGTAGCCACTGGCCACTTTGTAACGGCGAGGTCGTGCCTCTAGCTCCCACCATCCAAACCATTATTGAAATCACGCATCGTCGGATTTCAGCATTTGATGGCCTACTGGTCCTCCTCACTGTAGGTCTAGTTGGGTTCCGCTTTCGATTCCGGCACACGGCAACGCACGCAGCGTTGGTGATGTTGGTTTTGACAGGATTTGAAGCGTGGATCGGTAAGTACATTGTTAACGCTGGCCTAGTCGCTGATAACAAAAGCATGTTCCGTGCGTTTTGGATGTCTCTACACCTCACAAATACATTTTTGCTCCTGACATCGTCTGCGATCACCGCGTGGTGTGCGAGTAACAGGCCTGCGCTTCGGTTCAGAGATCAGGGTCCAGTACTTGCCACGATCCTGCTTACATTCTTGACGATGATTGTGCTCGGTATTTCAGGAGCCATAACGGCTTTGGGAGACACGCTGTACCCTGCACAATCGCATCAGGAAGTGATGCGCCTTGCACAGGCCGATAATGCACCCGCCATTCTTAGACTTCGGATTTTGCACCCTTACATCGCCCTCAGTGCTGGTTGCTTTGTCGTGATTGTTGCAGCAATGATTCGGCACCTACGACCGAGTCGTGACACCGCAAAGTGGAGTAACTTCGTCGTCTGGCTTTTTGTGCTACAAACGGCGGTCGGTGGTTTGAATGTGTGGCTTAAGGCTCCCCTTGTAATGCAGGTGCTGCACTTGCTAATGGCAGATGCTGTATGGGTCTCGATGGTGTTCTTGTCAGCGGGAGCGTTATCTGCAGATGTTGTGCATCTCGAAGATAAGGACTTTGCCCCGCCTGTTCAACCTGGTTCAGAAAGTGTTTTACCGGCTACGTGGAAGGATTACCTTGCACTCACTAAACCTCGTGTCATCTCACTTTTGCTGTTGACCACGATGACCGCTATGTTTGTAGCGGCAAAGGGTTGGCCGGGTCTAGGGGTTTTCATCGCTGTCTTTGTGGGTGGATTTCTTTCTGCAGGCGCTGCTAATGCGCTAAACATGGTCGTCGACAGGGACATTGATGCCCGCATGGAGCGTACCAAACGTCGCCCTACGGTTACGAGTGTGATTCCGGGGCGTAATGCTTTTGCGTTCGCGATGACCCTTGCTGTGCTGTCCTTTATTGTGCTGTGGCTAGGCGCAAATCTTGTCGCAGCGACGGCAAGTATGGGAGGATTGGCTTTTTACGTTGTCGTCTATACCTTGTTTCTCAAGCGCCGGACGACACAAAACATTGTTATTGGTGGGGCAGCTGGTTGCTTCCCGCCACTCGTCGGATGGGCAGCTGTCACCGGAGATCTCGGAGGTGCGCTCGCTTGGTATCTCTTTGCTATTATCTTCGTCTGGACACCTGCACACTTTTGGGCGCTGGCGTTGATGATCAAAGATGAATATGCGCGTGTGGGTGTCCCGATGCTACCAAGTGTGGCCGGGGATAAGGCCACTGCTATTCAGATTGTGGTGTATGCCGTTCTTACGGTTGTAGTGTCATTGATTCCGTGGTTTCAGGGGCTTGTCGGGCTTATCTATGCGATTGCAGCCATTATTCTTGGACTTCTTTTGGTTGGAAGGAGTGGGATTCTAATACAAAATACCAGTCGCCCATCAGCAAAAAGCGCGTATCTATTTTCGATGCTTTACCTTGCTTTGCTGTTCGTGGCGATGGCCATAGATCGTTCCGTACTTTCATAACGAAATGTCTCCATATGCCACTTGGCACATTGCCAGACATCGTGAAATAAGGTACAAAGTCAGCAGATAAAGACCAGTCGTATTACCGTGCATCAGCCTAAGTTGAAGCACGATGACAGGTCAGGATGAAAGGCATGCCACAACTTTTCCGACCAAGCTCTAATGCTTTCGCCCAAGTCGCAGTCGTAGCTCTGGCGGCTACACCCCTCGTGGTTATTGTGACACTCTCGCAGATTACGCGTGCACCTCAGGTGACCGGTGTCACGACGGCAGTTGAGCAGCCTGTGCCATTCTCTCACGAACACCACGTGACAGAACTGGGCATTGATTGTCGTTACTGCCATACAAGTGTTGAAAAAGCTGCAAACGCAGGTTACCCAGCAACGCATACATGTATGTCCTGCCATTCGCAAGTTTGGAACAACAGCCCGCTGCTTGAACCGATTCGTGAAAGCTATGACAAAAACGTTCCAATCAAGTGGACTAAAGTGAACAAGGTTCCTGACTTTGTGTACTTCAACCACTCGATTCACATTAAGCGCGGCGTGAACTGTAACAACTGTCATGGGCCTGTGCAGGCGATGCAGATGGCGTACAAGGGCAAGCCATTCCAGATGCGCTGGTGTCTTGAATGTCACCGGAACCCTGAAAAGTATGTTGGTGAACCAGGCTCAGCTTTTGATCTGTATGAGGCGATTCGTAAGGATCCCAAAGCACTGACCAAAGAACAGCAGATTTTGGCCCAGGGCGAGCAATACAACCGTAATGCGGAAGAACTTGCCAAGGGTCGTGAGCTTGTGAAGAAGTACAACATCAAGAAAGAGCAGCTCACAGACTGCGCCGTTTGCCACCACTAGTTGGTGATCGTTCGTACCGATTAGCCGGAGTTTTGTCTCAACATGCAACGCGATAATAAAAATCAGAGTAACGCGCGACCGATTTTCAAATCGTTTGGGCAGCTTACACGCACCCCAGAAGCGAAGGCCTGGGAGGATGATGAATTTCCACACCGGGAATCGCTCCTCGACGTAGATCGTCGCGACTTCCTCAAGATCGCGGGTGCGAGTCTCGCACTTGCTGGAACTGCTGGATGCCGCCAGCTCATCATGCCAGACCCCAAGGCTGTGCCATTCGTACGCTCGCCAGATGGTCGTATTCCAGGGAAGGCGACCGAGTTTGCAACGACGGTTACGCTTGCAGGTTACGGACTTGGCGTGGTCGTGCGTTCTGTTGATGGTCGTCCCATAAAGGTTGAAGGGAATCCCGGACATCCAGCTTCACATGGGGCGACTGACATTTTTGCTCAGGCCGATATCCTTGACTTCTACGATCCAGATCGTTCACAGTCCGTTATCCATCGGGGCGAGGTTGTCTCATTCGAGAGCTTCTTCACGTATCTTGATGGCAAGATCAAAGACTTCCGGAAGACGGGTGGTGCAGGGCTTCACTTCGTAAGCGAAGCGGAGTCATCTCCGACCTATGCAAGACTACGGGCATCGGTTCTTTCAGCCTATCCAAAGGCTGGTTGGACAACGTATGAGCCGTTTGGTCGCGCCAATGCTTTAACCGGAACGGCTAGCGCTTTTGGTAAAGGGATTGAAGTCTATTACAACCTCAAGGGCGTAAAAACGATTCTTTCATTAGATTCTGACTTCCTGACTGCAATGCCAGGTTCAGTGCGTTACTCACTTGACTTCGCGGAATCCCGCCGTGTCCGTAAAGACAGTTCGTCGATGTCACGGCTCTATGCCATCGAGTCGGCCTACTCGGTAACAGGCGCTGCGTCTGACCACCGGATTGCTGTACGGCCATCCGCACTTGAAACGGTCGCCGCTGCAGTTGCAGCTGTTGTGGCTGGTAATGCTCCTAAGGGATTGACTCCAGAAGAGACGCTGTTTGTAGAAGCGCTCGTTGCTGACCTCAAGGGCGGCAATGCGGTAGTTATTCCCGGTGACCATACAAGCGATGCAGTGCATCAGTACGCCGCTGTAATCAACAATGCTATTGGAGCCTTGGGCAAACACGTGGTTGCGATCGCTCCAGTGCTTGCTGACAAATCAGGGTCTATGGCTGATGTCGCTAAGGCACTTGAAAGCGGCGCAGTAAAGACGTTGGTTATCATGGGTGGAAACCCGGTTTACAACGCGCCCGTTGATGTCAAGTTTGGGGATGTACTTTCCAAATTCACTTCTGACAAAACAAATGATGCGATTCGGTTGTCGCTCTACGAAGATGAAACATCCATTCTGTGTAACTGGCATCTTCCGTTGTCCCACGAGCTGGAATCGTGGGGTGATGCAATTGCGTACGATGGAACTGTCTCCCTCAGCCAGCCACTTATCAAGCCTTTGTATTCAACGAAGTCTGAGATTGAATATCTATCAGAGTTCCTGGGACAACCAGTCAATGGCGAGGATCTTGTTCGAGGGACGTATGGGGCCATCACAGATGCGGCATGGGGACAAGCTCTCGCTCGCGGAATTATCCGGCAGGCACCTATGCCTATCGCATTCCCGCCTGTAACAGCTGCACCTGAGCCAAAGCCTGTCAATGTCACAGGCTACGACCTCCAGTTCCGGTTGGACCCAACAATTCATGATGGACGCTATGCCAACAATGCATGGTTGCAGGAACTCCCGAAGCCGGTGACAACGCTTGTTTGGGACAATGCGGCGATGATTTCTGCCGCAACAGCCAAGAAACTGGGCATTATTCCTCAGGTAGGCGAGTCTGACGCGGTGAACATTGCTCAGTACAAAGGCCGTAAGATGGTCGAACTGGCTGTAGATGGTCACATTCTGAAGGTTGCTGTTTGGATTCTTCCGGGCCAACCAGATGAGACAATCACGTTGGCGCTGGGCTATGGACGTACACATGGTGGTGCCGTTGCCAAGGGTCGTGGATTCAATAGTTATCAGGTAAGAACGGCTAAGAACCTTTACACCGCGACTGCTGAGGCGAAGACAATCGCTGAAGAATATGAGCTCGTTTTCACGCAGCCCCACCACCTCCTCAAGGCCGAATTTGTAGAAACCAAAAACCGGGATATTGTCCGCGTTGCGTCCTTTGATGAGTACGTCACCAAGAAGGGTGAGATCTTCGAAGAACTGCACCATGGTGTGGCCCGTGCGCTTGATAAGCCGCATGACGCTCATGAGAATCATGAAGGTGAAGGTAAGTCGTATCCGGCTGATCCTGGTGGAAATTTCCGTTATGCCGAGCGAAGCTTGGTAAACAAGGAAAATTGGACATCCCTCTATCCTGAGTTCTCGAATGTTGGTTATAACCAGTGGGCGATGACGATTGACCTGACGACGTGTATTGGCTGTAACGCGTGTACGATTGCCTGCCAAGCTGAGAATAACATCCCAGTTGTAGGGAAGAAGGAAGTCGCACGTGGCCGCGAAATGCACTGGATTCGCTTGGACCACTATTATGAAGGCGAGGATGTAAACGATCCGATTTCGCACTTCATGCCAGTTCCATGTATGCAGTGTGAGAAGGCGCCTTGTGAGCCTGTTTGTCCGGTTGCAGCGACGATCCACAGCCATGAGGGTCTGAACCAAATGGTTTACAACCGCTGTGTTGGAACCCGTTACTGTTCTAACAACTGTCCTTACAAGGTCCGCCGCTTCAACTTCTTCAAGTGGACCCAAGGTGTCGGTGGTCCGGGAACTCTGGATTACTACAACAAACCACAGCTCAAGATGCTCGCGAACCCACAGGTTTCAATTCGTGGACGCGGTGTCATGGAGAAGTGTACTTATTGTGTCCAAAGGATCAATGAAGTACGGATTGAGGCAAAGAAAGATGGTCTGGAAATCGAAGACCAACAGGTCAGAACGGCGTGCCAGCAGGCATGTCCGACCCAGGCAATCGAGTTTGGTGACATGATGGACCCAACCAGTAAGGTCAGTGTGAACAAATCGCAGCCTCATGATTATGGGTTGCTGACCGACTTGAACACACGACCACGTACTACATATCTTGCACGTATCCGCAATACGAATTCTAAGTTGGAGAAAGCCTGATGGCGATAAATTCGATTGACTCGTCGAAGCGCACACGGCTCGTACCGCAGAACTTCATCGATGGAGAACACTCTTACACCACGATCTCTGAGATTTTGGCTGGAGTGGTCCTAAACCCAAAGCCACCGACTGTATGGTTTGTTGCTACCGGGCTTGGATTTTGCGTTCTCAATGTGATGCTACTTGCTGTCACGTACCTTGTTTTGACCGGTACGGGTATTTGGGGTAACAACCAACCGACGGCTTGGGCGTGGGACATTGTCAACTTTGTGTGGTGGATTGGCATCGGCCACGCTGGAACATTGATTTCGGCGATTCTTCTGTTGATGCGGCAATCGTGGAGAAACTCCATTAACCGCTTCGCAGAGGCGATGACCATCTTCGCAGTTATGTGTGCGGGTCTCTACCCATTGCTTCACACTGGACGACCATGGCTTGACTACTGGTTGTTCCCGTATGCGAACACATTGGGAATGTGGCCACAGACGCGCTCACCACTTGAGTGGGACGTCTTCGCTGTCTCCACCTACTTCACGATCTCGCTGCTGTTCTGGTTCCTTGGCTTGATTCCAGATATCGCAACGCTTCGTGACAAATCACAACACCCCCTTGTGAAGAGTATTTACGGCTTAGCCAGCATGGGATGGATTGGTAGCGCCAAGCACTGGTTTCGTTACGAGCAGGCCTACAACATCCTAGCTGGAATTTCTGCACCACTGGTTCTTTCGGTACACACGATCGTATCTTTTGACTTTGCTGTTGGTATCGTTCCTGGATGGCACACTACAATCTTCCCTCCATACTTTGTTGCTGGTGCGGTCTTCGCTGGTTTCGCTATGGTGCTTACTTTCGGCTTGCCGTTGCGGAGTGTCTATCCCCAGATCAAGGACTTCATTACCGAGAAGCACTTGGACTGGATGGCGAAGATTCTTCTTGCGACCGGTTTGATTGTGTTCTACGGCTATATTCTCGAGATGTTCTATGGCTGGTACAGCGGCAACACATATGAGCTCGCACTTGTTTACAACCGATTGTTCGGCCCGTACAAGTGGTTCTACTATGCGCTTATCTTCTGCAACGGTGTCTTCCCTCAACTCTGCTGGGTACCTCAGCTGCGACGAAATGTTCCATTTTTGTTCGTACTGTCGATTGTCGTAGGAATCGGAATGTGGCTTGAGCGCTTCGTTATCATCCCAATGTCGCTCACAAGAGACTTCCTTACAAGTTCTTGGGGATACTACGCACCAACCGAATGGGACTGGGCCTTGTTTATCGGAACGATGGGATTCTTTGTATTCCTCTTATTCATGTTCATCAAGGTACTACCAATCATCAACATCTTCGAAATGCGTGATCTTCTTATGAAGAACCACCATCAGTTTGGACATGGTCATGATGGCCATGAGAATTCAGAGGAGGCGCACTAATGGCACATGCTGCTTATGAATCTCCGAAGCTCTTTGGCATAGTTGCTGAGTTTGATGATCCGGATGTCCTTGTGGAAGCTGCAGCCAAAACGCGTGTAGCCGGATATCGGAAGTTTGATGCGTATTCCCCGATGCCAGTCCACGGATTGGCTGAAGCGATGCACTTCGAAGACATCCGTATTCCATGGATGGCGTTTTTCGGTGGGATCACAGGATGTTGTCTCGGCTTGGGATTCCAGACCTGGATTGCATTGATCGACTACCCGATGAACGTTGGAGGGAAGCCGCTCTTTACGTGGCCACAGTTCATCCCGATTACCTTTGAAGCAACCGTTTTGGTAACTGGTCTGACGACGTTTGTGTCTCAGTTTGCTTTGAACGGACTACCAAAGCCGTACAACCCGATGTTCAATGCGAAGAATTTTGACCGTGCAAGTCAGGATCGCTTCTTCTTATGTATTGAAACCCGGGATCCTAAGTTTGATGAAGCATCGGTCACAGAGTTCCTTCAGGGGCTTGGTGCGCTCGATGTATCGGAGGTACCAGCTTGAAAAAGGGTACAGCTGTCGCGGCATCCGCCGCGGTCACGATGTTAGTCGCTGGATGTCACGTCGACCAATGGGTTCAACCGCGTGTGAACTCAGAATCGGCCTCCGAATTTTATAGTGACATGCAAGGGTCTCGACCTAATGTTGCAGGCACAGTCTCGTTTAACGGCTACGTAGCTCAAGACGAGCGAACGACAGGTAAGTCTGGCAAGGCATTTGCCCCAACTATTCCTGCGGCTAGTGTCAAAGCATTCGGTGGTGCTACATCGATGCTCAAGCGTGGCCAGGAACGTTACAACATTTACTGCCAGCCATGTCACGGTGTTGCAGGCGATGGCAATGGGTTTGTCGCCTTGCGTGGAATGGGTTATTGGCAAAAACTGCCGGCTAATTTGTTGATTCCTAAATATGGTACGTACAAATCTGGTCAGTTCTACGACGTCATTGCAAACGGTAAGGGCGCGATGTACAGCTACTCGTCCCGTATTCCTGATGTTGATGACCGCTGGGCGGTTGTTGCGTATATCGGGGCACTGCGTGCGGCTGGAAAGCTTCCAATGCCATCCAACTTAAGTGATTCCATGCATGGAGATGCTCCTGAAAAGCACGATGCAGGGCACTCAGCTTCTGGAAATGAATCGGGTCATGCAACCGAAGGAGAACACAATTGAGCGCAGAAGCCTCCAGTGCAGTCTCATCACTTAAGCGGCTACAAGCACTTGCTCTTCCTGCGGCCTTCGTAGGAGCAATCTTGCTTGGAATCTGCTTTCAAATGGATGCAGACCCCGGTAAGAAGATTTTTTGGTCATCCTACTTGTACGGATTCATGGTCTGGTTCAGCTTGGCGATTGGTAGTACAACGCTAATCTTTCTGCACCACACGATTCGTGCACAGTGGAGTTTGTCCATTTTGCGTGTCGCAGAAGCGTGCGCCAAAACATTGCCATTGTTAGCAGTGTTCTTCCTGCCGCTCGTATGGGCCGCGTGGAATGGTCAGGTTTACCCATGGGCAAATCATGATGTCTACCACCATCTCCATCCGAACAAACAGATGTGGTTTTCACCTACTGGGTGGACAATCCGGAGTGCGATTTATTTTGCCTACTGGATCATCGGAACAAACTACCTGACGAAGCTTTCGCTCAAGCAGGATGACAACCGTGATGAAGCGTTCGCTGCTAAGCGTACGACCTTTGCTGCTCCAGGTGGTGTACTTCACGTCGTGTTGTTGACTTTTGCGATGACAGACTGGGTGATGTCCCTCGACCCAATGTGGTTATCTTCGCTGTATGGCGCATGGCACATGGCTACTAGCCTGCTGTTTTCGATTGCAGTCGGATCGTTCATTCTTCTGTCGCTTCGAACAAAGATCCCTTACAGCGGCGTCATTCAGCCACAGCTGACAAAAGACCTCGGCAACCTTATGCTAGGTTTTACGATGGTCTACGGGTACTTCACCCTGTCGCAGTTCCTGATTATCTGGTCTGGTAACCTTCCTGAAGAGAACATTTTCTTCGTTCAGCGCTTTGAAGGTCCGATGGTTTATCTCGGTTCTGCGTTGGTTGTTTGCCAATTTGTTATTCCATTCCTACTGTTGATTTCGGGTAAAACTAAGCGCACACCATCTATCCTCCGGTTTGTTGCTGGCTGGATTGCGGTTGTCCGTATCGTTGACTTGTTCTGGCAGATTGTCCCGTTCATGGTGAACTTCAGCGGTGGTATCGCAGTACCGGTCATCCTCGGAGCAGTAGGTGCAGTGGTCGGTGTTGGTGGAGTATGGGTGTACGTCTTTAGTGGCAATGCACGCAAGGTAGCACTTATTCCTAGCTACGATCCGCGGTTGATCGAAGCCAAACAACAGTGGGAGGCATCGAGTCATGCTTAAGTCAGATTCCAAGAACAAGGGGTTTGTCGTTGGTTATGAACATTCGGATGTAAAGCTTGCGCCACTTGTCCTTGCCTTTGGTGGATTGGTTGGACTGTTTGTAGGCTCGAGTGCTGCGATGATGTGGTTCTTAAACTTTACGGCACCGAAGTATGCGAGCGATGTCAACGTACCTGGATGGTCGGTTGAGCGAAAGCTTCCCGCACATCCGCAGCTACAAACTAATCCTAAAGAAGAGATGAACCTCTTTAAGGAGGCGGAAGCTCCATACAGTAAGCGTATCGAGTCCGCTATCGATGTTGTTGCAAAGCAAGGTATTTCAGGTGTTGCTGAGAATGAGCCGGAGAGCGCATTCAAGACTCAATATCCTGGAAGCAGATCCGGTAACGTTGGTGGGCAATCAGGGCATGGCTCCGAAGAACATCCGAATAGTGATAGTGAAGGACATCAAGGGCATTAAGTGACTGACTTTCGTCGCTGGGTTGGGGTTCTGGTATGTATGGGCTTGACCTCTGTGGCTGCATGGTCTCAGGGAGTGAGTGTGGGGCCTCAGTCTGGCGGGCGTCCGACATTTTCGACGGGTATTAATGCAGCACGTGATGTAACTGTGAAGCAACGCTTGGAAAATCAGGTTCCGCTTGATGCGCAGTTCACGGATGAATCAGGACAGCTGGTTAGCATCGGGAAGTATTTTGGCAAGAAACCAGTTTGGCTGGTGATGCCGTTTTACTCCTGTAAGAACACCTGCGCGAACATGCTGCATGGATTGGTGGAAAGCCTCCATGATCCAGCCCTGAAGTGGCAGGTTGGTAGGGACTTTGAGATTGTAATCGTTAGCATCAATCCTAAAGAAGATGCGGCAGTTGCATTGGCTTCTAAGAAGCGTTATATGAGTGAGCTTGGAATAGCGGGTGCTGCTGATGGCTGGCATTTTCTAACTGGGAATGAGGTTGAAATACGACGGCTGGCCGATTCGCTGGGTTACATTTATGTGTATGACCAGAGAACCGATCAGTATGCTCATCCAAGTGTAACGATTGTCGTTACACCAAAGGGTAAGATTTCAAGATATTTGTTCGGGGTTGTGTATCCAGGCAAGGATGTATATCTTGCCTTGACAGAAGCTGCGGAAGGTAAGATCGGCACGATTGCAGACCAGTTTCTGTTGATGTGTTACCACTATGACCCGGCTCGAAATGTATATGGGTTGCGTGTTGTCACATTATTGAAGGTATTGGGCACGGGGACCGCATTGTTACTGGGTACATTTATGATTCAGTCGCTGCGTAAGGAGAGGAAGTCCCGCTTGACTGCTGGGTCTGGCACGGGGAATAACGAATGAACGAGTTGCAGTTAGCACCTATTGCTGCGTCTGAGTATGCAGGTGAAGTTGATAAGCTGTTCTGGGTGATGAATGCTTTGACGGTGGTTTTTACCATCATCGTAATGGCATTGATTGCTTTTCTTGCAGTGAGGTACCGGAAAGGCACGAATGTAGACCGGTCCAATCCTACGACGCATAACACGTTGTTGGAGATGACTTGGACATTGCCTGCTTTGGTGCTTGGTCTTGGCGTATTCACCTGGTCTTCGCGTCTGTTTGCTGATGTTTATACGCCACCGAAGAACGCACGTGAAGTCTTTGTCATTGGCAAGCAGTGGATGTGGCATGCACAGCATTCGGATGGCATCCGTGAAAACAACGAAATTCATGTGCCGGTTAATAACCCTGTAAAGCTTTCGATGATCTCACAGGATGTTATCCACGCTTTTTATGTGCCCGAGTTCCGTATTCAACGTCACGTCGAGCCAGGCCGCTACACGAGTATGTGGTTTACGCCGACTCGCATCGGAAAGTACCGTGCTTACTGCAATGTGTATTGTGGGACACAGCACTCCGAAATGGGTGGATGGGTTGTCGTTCAGAGCCGTGAAGACTTTGAGAAATGGCAAGCAGGAGGCGGTGGTCGTCCGTTCTACCCAGGTGGGATTTCAACTCCAAACGGCGACTTATCTCTTGCGCAGACTGGTGGGACGCTGTTTCGAAAGTATCAGTGCGCTTCCTGTCACGTAGATGGACCTAAGGGTTCTGCTAAAGGTGGGAGCTTGGTTGGTCTGTATAAGTCACTACGTCAGTTGTCAGATGGATCGAAGGTTGTCGCTGACGAAGGTTACATCCGGTCCGCCATCCTTAATCCAAATGATGTTCGGCTTGCAAATTCTACCGGGTCGATGCCTGCTTATCGCGGGTCGTTGTCTGAGTCTGAAGTTATTGCCTTGATTGCCTATATCAAGGATATCGGTTCCGGAAAGCCACTTGAAGGTGGTCGTCCCGATAGTGTTGCTCCTGCGGCAAATACCAACTCGCAGCAGTGGCGCTACATGTATGGAGGAGAGCAATACCAATGAGTACGGCAACTTTGAAGGACGTGGCTAAATCCCATGACAAGGTCAAGGAGCCATTGAACTACCTGAACGCTACGAATACGATTAAGTCGTGGCTGTTTACGGTCGACCACAAGCGCATCGCGATCATGTACCTTGTTGCTGTTTCGGTCGCTTTTCTTCTTGGCGGTCTCGCAGCTGGAATGATTCGTGTTGAGCTTACAGTTCCCAAGGGTCAGTTCTTGACGAACGATGCCTATAATAAGGTGTTTACAGCCCACGGCGTCATCATGATTTTCTTCTTCCTTATTCCGGCGGTGCCGGCAGTTTTGGGGAACTTCATATTGCCATTGATGCTTGGAGCACGGGACTTGGCGTTTCCGCGGTTGAACCTTTTGTCGCTCTATGTTTATAGTGCCGCATTGGTCATGGGGCTTGCTGCTATTATCGGTGGTGGTGTTGACACGGGATGGACGTTCTACACTCCGTATTCGAGTGTTTATTCCAACTCGAACGTGGCGCTCACGATTATGGCGGCGTTTGTCGCCGGATTCTCATCCATCTTTACGGGTCTGAACTTCATCGTGACGATCCATAAAATGCGTGCACCAGGCATGACTTGGTTCAAAATGCCTTTGTTTGCATGGGCGATGTATGCGACCAGTGTAATCATCATGCTTGGAACACCTGTGGTAGCGATTACGCTGGCACTGGTTGTTGTGGAGCGCACACTTGGCTTCGGAATCTTCTCGCCCGAAATCGGTGGAGATCCAGTTCTCTTCCAGCACCTTTTCTGGTTCTACTCACACCCGGCTGTCTACATCATGGTTCTCCCTGCAATGGGTGTAATCAATGAGGTGATTGCTGCGAACAGCAAGAAGCGTATCTTCGGCTACGAATTCGTTGCATTCTCGACGATGGCGATTGCGGTGTTTGGCTTTATCGTATGGGGCCACCACATGTTTGCATCGTCGCAGTCGATGTATCTTGGCCTTGTGTTCTCCGTCCTCAGCTTCCTGGTCGCAGTCCCTTCTGCAGTGAAAATCTTCAACTGGGCAACGACCATGTACAAGGGATCCGTTGAACTAACGAGCCATATGTTGTACGCGTTCGGCTTCCTTGGTCTGTTCACCATTGGTGGATTGACTGGGCTGTATCTATCTTCGCTGGCAACCGACATCCACCTAACGGCAACGTACTTTGTGGTTGCGCACTTCCACTACGTCATGGTTGGCGGTACTGCGATGGGCTTCCTAGCTGGATTGCACTTCTGGTGGCCCAAGATGACGGGACGTATGTACAACGAAGTCTGGGGCAAGGTTAGTGCAGTATTGGTGTTCCTTGGCTTCAACCTGACATTCCTTCCGCAGTTTGTGGTCGGCTACCTTGGCATGCCGCGTCGGTATCACTTCTACCCACCAGAGTTTCAGCTGTGGCACGTGATGTCGACGGGTGGCGCGTTTGTTCTTGGAGTTGGATTCTTGCTTCCTGTTATCTACCTGCTTCATTCGTTGAAGCATGGCGAACAGGCTGGAAACAATCCATGGCGTGCGGTTGGCCTTGAGTGGTTGACAACAAGTCCACCAGATACGCACAACTTCCATGAGGTCCCTGTCGTTACGTGGGAAGCTTACGAGTACTTCCAGGAAAGCCATCATGGCGGTGATGTTGGACCAAGCCGGTTCCCATTTGACGATGAGGCTGTCCATGTGTCGTCTGATGAGGAGGTTCACGTATGAGCCTGAAGAGCATGGAAAATGCCGCAGTTGGTGGATCTGGTCATCATATGATTGACCAGAAGCTCTCTGTTCAGTTTGAAGA
>Ga0114980_10000642_pt1 | contig 24861 bp, 25 predicted proteins | sample S_140806_EF_Meta_FD_87018 | JGI IMG/M metagenome (GOLD analysis project Ga0114980, IMG submission 87018) | Freshwater microbial communities from Lake Simoncouche, Canada to study carbon cycling - S_140806_EF_MetaG | ecosystem: Environmental > Aquatic > Freshwater > Lake | place: Lake...
AGAGGGCTGTCGAAGAAGGCGAAGGCCAGCAGCACCCGCGGTCGGGCCAGGGGCGGGCAGGGGGTGGCGGTAACCACCAGCCGGCTCAGGCTCACACTGCTGAACCGTTGGGCCAGCTCGAAGCGGCGGGGACCGCTCAACTCCAGGCTGTGGCAGCGACCGCAGGCGGCCAGCGACAGGCCCGGGGCCCCATCCCAGAGGAAGCGGAAGCCGGAGCCCCCCTCGTGGTCTGGGCCGGCCAGGTGGGGCAGCATCGCCAGGGGATCCAGGCTCGCCAGCGGCATCGCCAGGCTGAGCACGGGGTCGTCGTCGGGGCGCCGGCCGGCGCTAGGGACGGAGCCAGCGACGCTGGCAGCAGCAGCAGCGCCGGCAGCGGCCGTCAACAGCGCAGGGAAGGTGACGGGAGCCTGCACCAACCGGAACCTCGAACCCTGCACGGAAAGCTGCTCAAATGTATGGGCCTTTCCCCGCCCTACGGCTGCACCGGCCATGACGGAGCATCAGGTCGTCGCAAGCCGTTACGCCGTGCCTGGGGTTGCTGATCGTCGTCGTCTCTGGCAAGCCGCCATCAAGTGGCCGATGTATGCGGTGGCGGTGATGCCGGTCCTGTTGGCAGCCGGCTGGCGGTTGGGCCGTCACCTGCCGATTCGCCCGGATCAACTGGGGGTGTTTCTGCTGGCGGCGGTGCTGCTGCTGGCCTGGGAAAACCTGGCCAATGATGTCTTCGACGCCGACACCGGCGTGGACACCCTGGGCAAGCCCCACTCCCTGGTGAACCTCACGGGCCGCCGCGATCGGGTGGCCTGGCTGGCCCATGGCTGCCTGCTGGTGGGGCTGGCCCTGATGGGCCTGGTGGCCCTGCGCAGCACGCCGTTGGTGTTGGCGCTGGTGCTGGCCTGCTGCGGGCTTGGTTATCTCTATCAGGGCCCCCCGTTCCGCCTGGGCTACCGCGGACTGGGGGAACCCCTCTGCTGGCTGGCCTTCGGTCCCTGTGCCACCGCCGCTGCCCTGCTGGCGCTGGCGCCGGCGGAGCCCGCCGCCACGGTGCCCTGGGCCGATGCCGTGGTGCTGGGTGGTGGGCCAGCCCTGGCCACCACCCTGGTGTTGTTCTGCTCCCATTTCCATCAGGTGGAGGACGACGCCGCCCACGGCAAGCGCTCGCCGGTGGTGCGCCTGGGCACCGGGGCGGCGGCCCGACTGGTGCCCTGGTTCGTGGCCGGCAGCCTGGCCCTGCAGGGGGCCCCCGTGCTGCTGGGCTGGTGGCCATGGACGGCGCTGCTCGGGGTGATTGGCCTGCTCCCGGCTCGCCAGTTGATCCGGTTGCTGGGGGACCAGCACGACCAGCCGGAGCGGATCGTGGGCAGCAAATTCCTGGCGCTGCGTTTTCAGGCCCTCAGTGGGGTGGGTCTGGCCATTGGTCTGGCCTGCGGTGCCTGGTTGACGGGGCCGTGATCGCGTCGATGCTGCGCCTGCGTTGGCGGCGTTTTGCCTTCCCGCTGCCGCAGCCGCTGGTCACCGCCCGTGGGGTGGTGAGCGGAAAACGGGGTTGGCTGCTGCGGCTCGAGGACGGGGACGGCCGGCTGGGGTGGGGCGAAGCGGCGGCCCTCGAGCCAGGGGCCATGGCCCAGGCGATCGATGCCGCCATCGCCGGCCTCAGCGGCCACCAGCCCCGTGCCGCCCTGGAGGCCCGATTGGCACCCCTGCCGTCTCCCTTGCCGTCTCCTCTGCCGCCGCCGCTGGCCTTCGCCCTGGGGCAGGCCTTGGCGGAGTTGGAGGGCCTGGGGTCGCCGCAGCGCGGGGGGTGGCTGGCGCCGCCGCCCTCGGCCCAATTGCTGCCGGCCGGGGCCGCGGCGCTGCCGGCCCTGGAGCGGCTCCTGAGCGCAGGGGAGAGCGCTCCAGCTTCTGGCTCCGGCCCTGCGGCCGGCCCCACCGTGAAATGGAAGGTGGCGGCCCTGGCGGATGGCCTGGAGCGGCGGCTGCTGGAGGCGATCCTGGAGCGGCTGCCGGCCCGGGCCCGGTTGCGGTTGGATGCCAACGGCGGTTGGGATCGGGCCACGGCCTGGGCCTGGGCGGAGCGGTTGCGGCAGGAGCCGCGGTTGCAGTGGTTGGAGCAGCCCCTCGCCCCCACCGATCCCGCGGGCCTGGCGGCCCTGGCGGCCCTGCTACCGGTGGCGCTGGATGAATCGCTGCGTTGGGACCCCCGGCTGCGGGGGCGGTGGACCGGCTGGCAGGTGCGCCGGCCGGCGCTGGAGGGAGATCCACGGCCCCTGCTGGCGGCCCTGGAGCGGGGGCAGCCCCGGTGGATGGTGAGCACCGCGTTCGAGACCGGCATCGGCGGACGGTTGCTGGGCCATCTGGCGGCCCTGCAGTGGCGTGGCCCCACCCCAACGGCCCCGGGTCTGGCCCCGGGGTGGGGTCCGTCCCTGCCGCTGCTGGCGACGGATCCGGCCCTGGTCTGGGAGGCTGCCGGATGAGGCCGCTGCTGCTGGAGACCGACACCGCCCCAGCGCGCCTGGTCGAGGCCCTTGAGGACGCCTGGCACCAGGATCGATGGGTGGGGCTGGCATCGCCCGAGGAGCGACAGCAACTTGCCGTCCACCTGGGCGATGGACGATCCCTGGCCTCCCTGGCGCTTGGACCGGGGGTGGTGATCGGCAGTGGCGGCAGCAGCGGCGGGCGGCAATGGTGCCTGCAGCCCCAGGCCCATCTGGCAGCGTCGGCGCTGGCCACAGGGCAGTGGTTGGCCGCCCAAGGGATCGATCCAGGGGCCTGCCTGCACCTCAACCCCCTGCCGCTCCACCACGTCAGCGGTCTGATGCCGTGGGTGCGATGCCGCCAATGGGGGGCCAGCCTGCGTTGGCTGCCGCCCGCCCTGCTCCGCGACCCCGACCAGCTGGTGCAGGAGCTGGCGCCGGAGGGGGATCGGCCCTGGCTGCTGTCGTTGGTGCCCACCCAGTTGCAGAGGCTGATGGCCACTGCGGCGGGGCTGGCCTGGCTGCGGCACTGTCAGGTGATCTGGGTGGGTGGGGCGGCCCTGGCGCCCCGCCTGGCCGCGGCGGCCCGCCAGGCGGGGCTGCGGCTGGCCCCCTGCTACGGCGCCACCGAAACGGCGGCGATGGTCTGTGCCTTGCCGCCGGAGGCGTTCCTGGCCGGAGCTCATGGTTGCGGCCCCCCCTTGGGGGATGTGGAGCTGCGGCTGGCCAGCGATGGGGCCGTGGAGGTGCGCAGCGCCCGGCTCAGTCCCGGCATGGTGCGGGAGGGTCAGCTGATTCCCCTGCCCCGCAGCGCCGATGGCTGGTGGCGCAGTGGGGACGGGGGCCGCTGGTCGGACCGTGCGCTGGTGGTGATTGGGCGCCTGGATGGGGCCCTGCTCAGCGGTGGGGAGACCGTGTTCCCGGAGGAGCTGGAGGGGCGGCTGCTGGGGGCCGTGGCCGACCAGCACCTGCCGCTGGAGGCGCTGCTGCTCTTGGGCGAGCCGGATCCGGAGTGGGGAGAACGGCTGGTGGCGCTGGTGAGGCCCGGGCCTGGGGCGGATCCCCGGGCCCTGGTGGATCGGCTGGTGGCGCTCACGGCGGCTTGGCCGCCCGCCCAGCGACCCCGGCGCTGGGTGCTCTGTCCCCCACTGGCCCCCAACGTCGCGGGCAAATGGGAGCGGGCTCGCTGGCGGTATTGGCTTGGCCCCCGCGGATCGGGGGCAGACCAGGTGGAGAGCTGAGCCGGATCGGCGGCAAGCGCCCCTGCGGTCGCGAACGGTGGTGACCCTAGGTCGATGGCCTGTCTCAGGAGCTCCCCATGCGATCGACGCTCAAGCCAACCCCCCCGACGCCCACCGTTTGTGCGTCCGATCAGCCGTTGGCGCCGGCCCAGCTGACCCCGGGCCGCGGCGTGGAGGGCCCCGTCACCAGAACCATGGCGGCCCTGTTGAATGCGGCCCAGATGGGGTTGGCTGAGGCCTATGTGAATGGAGCGGAAATCCCCGATGATTGGATGCGCGGCTTGGTGCGCACCACGCTGCCGCCCCTGTTCCGCCATTGGCCGGGCCTGCTGGCGCCCTACCCCTGGGTGCTGCAGGAATCGGAGCAGCTGGCCGAATCGGCCTCCGATTTGATGAGGGTGCAATACAACCTGCCCCAGCCCATGCTCAATCGGATGTTGGGTGATTGGCCCACGATCTATCCGAAATACAGCATGGGCCTCTGGGAAACCGGTGCGGAGGACCTGCGGCAGTCCCAGGCCCTGATGATCGATCAATTGATCGATCGCCTGGAGATTAACGATGGCGATTCGATTCTGGATTTTGGCTGTGGCTGGGGATGTATCCCGAACTACATCCTGGCCCGCTTCCCCAATGTCCGCGTGACCGGACTGAACCTGAGCAGCCAGCAATGTGATTATGTGCGTGCCAAGATGAATGATCCGGAAAGCCTGTTGAGTTCAGGGCGCTTTGAGCTGATCGAAGGCGATATGAATGCAGTTGACTTCCAACATCAATTTGATAAAATCCTTTCGGTTGGTGTGTTCTGCCATGTGGGCAACCTTTCGGGGGCGCTCCAGAAGTTGGCCAGCGCCCTCAAGCCTAAAGGGCAAGCGCTGATCCATATCATCACGGTGCGCATTTCCAATAACATGTCGTCAGGCTTCACTCATAAGTACATCTTTCCCCATGGAAGGTACTGGAGCCATGACGCGATCCCCAGCCGCGCCAACCATCTTAAAACCGTCAAGCGTTGGTATCTCAACGGCAGAAACTATGAGCGCACGTTTGCGACTTGGCTGGACCGGTTTGATGCCAGCCAGGAGCTTGTGAGCACATTGGACTACGGGATGGATTACGAGCGCTTCCGCCGTATCTGGCGCTTTTATATGCTTCTTCTTGGCACGAACTTCGGCGCTGCCGATGGGGAATTCAACGGCAATGGTCAATATCTTCTCGTTCATGCCTGAGCCCTTGTGGTTGCTCTGCAGGCGCCAACTCAGCTCCATCCATCGCCCTTCCGATCAGCCCCGCGAGGGCCATTCGCCCCATCAGCCTCAGGAAGGAGGTCGGTGAGGGATCACAGCCGCAATCCACCTCTGTTGGCTCGGCTGACCCTCGGCGAAGGCGGGCACAATCTGCACGATGCCTTTCCCCGCTTGGCCCGCCATGGTTTCGGCCTGCGCGACAACGGCCTGACAGGCCCGGCGTTCCGGGCTACAACCGGATCTGGTTCCTAGGTGCCGAGTGATGTCTGGTCAATCCCACCGCTCGCAGCCGGCGGCAGCCATGGCCACGGGCGAGCTGATGCGGGCCAGCGGCCAACGTCCGGCCCTGCTGTTCACGCTGATGTTGGCCGGGCTGGCCAGCTTCAGCTCCATCGCCGGCCTTCCCCAGGACGGCCCCCATCCGTTCGCCCTGCTGGCCAGCCTGATGCCCTTGGGGCTGGTGGCGATCCTCTGGAGCCTGAATCGACCGCGCTGACGGCGTCGCAGCACCTCAAGAATTGGCGGTGGTGCTCGTGGCGGTGGCCTCAGGTGTGGGCTGTGCAGGTTGCGGCGCGTTGGAGGTGATGCCAGCCTGGCGGATCATGGGCTGAAAGACAGATGAGAATTTGTTGGCCACGTAGGGGGCGAATAGGGTGAGTCCGGAATAAAGAAATCCCGTGACTGCTCCACTCGATGCAGGCATTGAACAGGTGAATCCATAGTTAAATAGACTGAATATGCCGAAACCCAAATACATCAGCAGGATAACGATCATTCCTGCCAGGGCGATCAACCGACTGGTGCTGGCTTCAAGAACGGTGACAGTTACCAGCGGAGTACTGGTTTGGGGCTTGGCATCACCAGCGTTATCAATGTCAGCCTTATCACCGATGGAATCGAGCCAGCGGGGATCCATCGGCGCCTGCAGTTGGGTGGGTTCCGATAGGGCATTGGCCAGCGACCAGCCCTCCTGCTTCAATCGGCGATCCACATGGGAGAGTGCCACGAAACAGCCGATCAACACCAAGGCGGTGATGCCATAGATGGCCTCAGGGGCCATGGGCCGGCAGGTATCAGTAGTGGCCTGGGACAGCTCTTGGGCCGAGGCCGGAAGAAAGGCTGTGAATAGGAGCAGGGCAAGGGGGCGTGAGTGGCGCAAGCCCGCCAGGAGAGGGTGGTGCATTTGATGGCACATTGCGGCGTTTCAGCGTAGCCAGAGCCGTAGCGGTTGGCCCCTCAAGGGGCCGGCGGGGCAGGGGCGGCAGAGCCTGCCGGAGGATCTGAGATGGAATGTTTAACGACGGAGTCATCAATACTGAGATGAAAGAAGGCGATGGGTTCGATCGCATTGTCAATGTCATGAATAATTTTTTCTATCATTTCTGGCCCGCCTGACGAGATCTTTGTATCTGTTAATTTTGTGGCTAACTTGTTGGTAACCGCAAGAGCCTGGTTGTATACTTGGCGAGAATTTGTTATGTTGCTGGTTCCATTCAGAAACGTTAACATCGCCGCCGTGGTTGTGAGCAAAATCAGGGATGAACCGCCAAGATTTAGCACCAATGGATTGCTCTGTTGCACACCTTTTGGGACCGCAATGCTAAAGGTTATCGTTAGTGCAATTGTGGCAATCGAGCCCAATCCCACTCCGGCAAACCGCTCGGCGGTGTAAAATAAATTAATTTGACAGGATGTGTCCACGATCTTAAATATTTCCGATATTTGCTGTCGCATGCGTATTTTTTGCATCGCTGTTGCGCTGGTCTGGCCGTCGATCATGGCCTTGAGTTCTTGATGCCGTTCTGCTAGGGTAATTGTTGGACCATTGGTTTTTGTTTTAAAATTCTGACAGAGCTGCCATTGACTAATTTGCCGGGAGGATAATTGGTGAAATGTTGTATAGAGGCATGCGCCGAGCAGTAATACTATAATATTGAGCCCGATATGGGCAAGTATGGCTAATTGTTTTTCATGGCGAAGGAGGTTGTCGTCATTCTCGGCGAGAAGTTTGAATGCCAATTTAATTGCGTCCCGCTTGGTTCGTCGAGGCTCCACGGCAAGTGAATTCAGCAAACAACCTTGTCGAGTTATCGCCCGGTAGGGGCTTCGTTTTAACTGCGTTGGAGGTTACGCCCCTATCCTCCCAATCTCTCCCCTGGGTGGAAAGGGGGGACCAGCCGACCTGAAAACTGGGCCAGCCGCACGGTCCGACTGGGTCTGATCCCCCGCCGGGGCTGGTCGAGCCTGCCGGCCACCGATACCATCGGGTCCCCCTGTCCCTCCCCGTGACAGCCGTAACCTCAGTGGCCAGCGCCGAGCAGGAGCTCCAGCTGCAGCGTCGCCTCCAGCAGGACAGCATCCTGCTGGCCGGCAAAACCATCTATCTCAATCCCTTCCTCTATTGGCGCCGCTTCGACGCCAATACCGATCGCTGGCTGCGGGAGCCCGGCCAGCTCCTTGAGGATCAGATCCTTGCCAACCGGCTGCGGTTCTATCCCGAGGTGGACTGGACCTCGATCGACAGCGAGGAGCAGGCCGTCAAGGACGGGGCCGTGGAGATGTTCCTCAAAAGTCTGGAGTTGATCAGCACCTTCAACCCCGAGCTCAGCGCCGGCCACCTGCTGGAGGTGGAGCGCAAGATGGCCGTCACCAAGAAACTTGCCTTTGAGCGCTGGGTGGCCCGGGCCCTGCGGCGCCGCGAGCAGGAGGAGGTGCGGGAGCGCCGTCGCTTCGATCGGGAACGTTTCCTGCGCCGTTGGAGTGAATGGCTCGCCATCGATACCACCCGTCAGGCCCTGCTTCCCTTCACCACCCTTCTCGTGCTGGCCATGGTCGGTGGCTGGTGGTTCGGCAGTCAGCACAGCGTCCGTCAGCAGGTGGTGGATCCCGGGGTGCAGCGCACCCTGCCCTGACTCCGGTCTCGGTTCGCACGACGGTTCCCTGGCCAGCACGGCACACTGGATCCATTCCTGTCCCCTTGGCCGTCTGCGATGAGCGCCGATCCCCTCGATGCCCTGCGGCTCACCCTGATGCAGGACGTGCTGCCGGTGGGATTGGCGATGGCGGAACGGGCCCGCCAGGGGGGGCCAGCCCAGGTGCTGCGCGCCTTTGATGGCAGTAACCCCGATCCCCTCGGGCGTTTGCGGCAGGAAGGGGAGCCCGCGGCCAGTCAGGTGCGGGACAACCTGGATCGACTGCAACCGGGCCTGGGCAACCCGGTGCTCAAGGTGGAGGTGCGAGATCTGCCAGACGACGAACCCTCGTTCAGCACGGCTCCTGTGGAACTGGAGTGCGCCGATCCTGAGGAGTTGCGGACGGCCCTGGCCCGAATCGCCGCCCGCCTCGATCAGCTGGAGCAGCGCCTGCAGCCGGTCGGAACCGTTGGCCAGGAGTCGGCTCCTGGGGCTTGACCCCGTTCAGGGGCTCGGCAGCAGTTCCCGTTGGCCCAGCACCTGGCGGTAGTAGCCCCGTAGTTGTTCGGTGGCACCGGCCCAGCCCCAGCGCTCGGCCTCTTGGCGGGCATTGTGGCGCAGCTGCTCCCGCTGGCTGGAGTCCCCCAGGAGTCGCAGGGTGGCGGCGGTGAGACTGCCGGCTCCGCCATCGGGGCCATTTGGCTCGTAGAGGCAGCCATTCACCCCATCGGTGACGATGTCCGGAATGCCACCCCGGTTGGCACCGACCACAGGACAGCCGGCGGCCATGGCCTCGAGTAGCACCAGGCCCAGGGTTTCGGTGCTGGAGGGGAATAGGAAGGCATCGGCGCTGGCATAGGCGGAGGCCAGTGCCTCCCCCGAGAGGTAGCCCACGAACTGGGCGGCACTGCCCGCAAACAGGCTTTCCAGCTGCTGGCGATAGGGACCATCCCCCACTAGGGCCAGCCGCGTGTTCGGCAGGGCATCGAGCACGGGGCGAATGCGTTCGATCTGCTTCTCGGCGGACAGGCGGCCGATATAGAGCAGTAATTGTCCGGTATCGCTGTGGTGCCCCAGCAGTTGGCGGCGCATGCTGGGGCTGCGTAGCTCTGGCCGGAACAGGTCCGTATCCACCCCGCGCTGCCAGAGGGCCGTGTGCTGGATGCCCTTTTCGCTCAGTTCGGCCACCATTGCCGTGGAGGTGCACAGGTTCAGCTGGGCCTGGTTGTGGGCGGCTTTCAGCAGTTCCCAGAGCAACGGCTCCAGCATGCCCATGCCGTAGTGCTCGAGATATTTGGGGAGATGGGTGTGGTAACTAGCCACCAGGGGCAGGTTGCGGGTCTTGGCCAACCAGATGCCCCCTAGACCGAGCACGGCGGGGTTCACCACATGCACCAGATCGGGCCTGAACCGCTCCAGCGCCTCCGAAACCGCCGGCCGCGGCAGGGCCAGTTTCAGCTCGGGGTAGAGCGGCAGGGGCATGGCCGGAACCCCGACCACCTCGGCGCCCATGTAGCTGTCTGGGGCGCCTTCCGGGCAGAAGATCACCACCTCGTCGCCCGCCTCCACCAGGTGCTGCACGGTCTTGGTGAGCCGTGTGACGATGCCGTCCACCTTCGGCAGAAAGGTTTCGGTGAAAAAAGCGATTTTCACGGAGGTAGGTTTCGGCCTCAGGCGGCGGTTTTGATGGCTTCGGCCTGCCTGGTGGTCCAGGCCGACACACAGGGAATCCTTGAGCGGTCACAACGGTCGGCCCAGCGTCGGGCGACATTCACCACTTCCGTGAGCAGGCCGTCGTCGAGGGTGGTGGGCTTGAGGCCCAGCTCGATGAAGCAACGGTTATCGACGATCAAATCATTTTCAATGGCTTCCTTACGGGGGTTGGGCAGCAGGTTGACTTCGGCACCGGTGAGGTCAGCCACCTTGCGTGCCAGTTCGCCAACCTGATGACTTTCAGTCATCTGGTTGAAGATTTTCACCTTCTCTCCAGCGGCCGGAGGGTTCTCCAGTGCCAGCTGGACACAGCGGACCGAGTCGCGGATGTGGATGAAGGCGCGGGTCTGACCCCCCGTCCCATGGACAGTGAGGGGGTAGCCGATGGCGGCCTGCATCAGGAATCGATTGAGCACCGTGCCGTAGTCGCCGTCGTAGTCGAAACGATTGGTGAGACGGGGATCCTTTTCGGTGAGGCTTGTGTTGGTTCCCCAGACGATGCCTTGGTGAAGGTCAGTGACGCGAATTGCGTCATTTTTATTGTAATAAAAGAAGAGTAGTTGGTCCAGGGTCTTGGTCATGTGATAAACGCTGCCTGGATCCGTTGGATGCAGGATCTTCTCGGTAAAGCGGCTGCCGTCCGATTGGGGCACTTCCACGGTGAGGTAGCCCTCAGGGATGGTGGCGCCGCGGTGGGATCCGTACCCGTACACCCCCATTGTGCCGAGATGGACAATGTGGATGTCCAGGCCGCTTTCCACAATCGCGGCCAGAAGATTGTGGGTGCCGTTAACGTTGTTATCGACGGTGTAGCGCTTGGTGGCGCTGCTTTTCATCGAATAGGGCGCTGCGCGCTGCTCGGCGAAGTGCACCACCGCATCCGGCCGCTCGCTGCGCAGCAGCGCCAGCAGGATTTCGTAATCGCGGGCAATATCGAGATGGACAAAGCGCATGGGTTGACCGCCTACCTGAACCCAGGCCCGTAGACGGTCCTGGATGGTGGCGATCGGGGTGAGGGACTCAACACCCAAGTCGATGTCGATCTTGCGGCGACTGAGGTTGTCCACGATCACGACCTCGTGACCGGCGTCTGCCAGGTTGACCGCACAGGGCCACCCACAAAAGCCGTCGCCGCCAAGAACGAAAACCTTCACCCCAGACTCCTGAACGAGCGGTTGCTCAGGGGGCAAGCTACTACAGGCGTTCGGCGGGATCGCCGCGTCGGGTCAGCTGATCCGCGCCGCCACGGCCACCAGGGCCAGCACCAGCCCCACGCCGCCCATCAGCAGCAGCTTGTTGCTGCTGGCGCTGCGCTCGCCGGCTTCCATCACCACCATGCGTGGCTCCTTGGCGAAGGCGTTGAGCCTGCCGCCGTCTTCCTGGGTGACCTGCATGGAGATGAAAACTTGGGATTTCAAACCCTATGGATGGGCCTGCAAGCCACCTGGGATCCGGAACGCTTCGTCACATTGGCCCCACCCGCCCCTCCTGGGGCGAACTGGGGCTGGCGTCGCTGCGCAGGGGCAGCCGCCCGGCCAGGAAGGCGGCGCGCCCGGCCTCGGTGGCCTGGGCCATGGCCCGGGCCATCAGCGCTGGATCACCGGCCAGGGCGATGGCGCTGTTGATCAGCAGGGCATCGGCCCCCATCTCCAGGGCCTGGGCGGCCTCACTGGGCACCCCGATTCCGGCATCCACCACCACCGGCACGGTGGCGTTCGCGATGATCAGAGCGATATTGGCGGCATTGCGGATCCCCTGGCCCGAGCCGATCGGAGAGCCCAGGGGCATCACCGTGGCACAGCCCGCCTCCTCCAGCCGTTTGGCCAGCAGCGGATCGGCGTTGATGTACGGCAGCACCGTGAAGCCTTCCTTGACGAGCTGCTCGGCCGCGGCGAGGGTGCCGAAGGGATCGGGAAGCAGGTGCCGGCTGTCGGGAATCACTTCCAGCTTCACGAAGGTGTTGTCCTCCTGGCCCGCCAGCTTGGCCAGTTCCCGTCCCAGTCGGGCCACGCGGATCGCCTCCTCGGCGGTGGCGCAACCGGCGGTGTTGGGCAGCATCCAGAGGCGGCTCCAATCGATCGCCTCCATCAGGCCCTGGTGACCCTCCGCCTGGCTCTGAATCCGCCGCACCGCCACGGTGACGATCTCGCAGTCACTGGCCGCCAGGCTGGCCTGCATGGCCGCCAGGCTGGGGTATTTGCCGGTGCCGGTCATCAGTCGGCTGCGGAACGCACGGCCGCCGATCCAGAGGGGATCCGCCAGATGGGGGCCAGGGGCGGTCGAGGTCACGGACGGCTTCGTGGAGAGGGGGATTTCGCCATTAGTCTGCGACCTTGACTTGCACGCCTTCACCATGCCGCTGCCCCTGGTTGCTCCCCCGGTGCCGCAGCTGATCGCAGCCCAGCCGGCCCAGGCTCCGCGGGCGTTCGTGCCCTTCTCCCAGCCCAGCGTCAGCATCGAGGATCAAATCGACGCCTCCATGGCGCCCGAGTCCTTTGATGCCATTGCTCGCGCCAGTCGCGTGGCCAGCCTGATGCCGCGCGACTGGCGTGGCACTTACCAGTCGTTCCAATCGGGTCCCATCCTGCCGGTGCAGCTAGCCATCGACACCGCGGAGCCGATCGGTCAGATGATCGACCTGCGGGGTCGCCTGCGCATTGGCGAGGTGGAGATGCCGGTGCAGGGCAATCTCAACGCCAAATCGGACCAACTGGACTTGCTGGTGTTGGGGGAGTCCGGACTGAAGGTGGGCCTGGAACCCGGTGGTGAGTTTCAGGGAGTGCAGGGCCTCTCCCTGAACGGGTGGTATGGCCCGCGCATGACGGCCATTGGCGGCAGGCTGCAATTGATTCCCGGTGCCCCTTCCGCGCCCGCCGCGACCTCTGGAGTGCCTAGCAAGGCCGGTGACCGTACGGTGCGCGGTCTCTGGTGAAAGGCGCCTGAATTAATGGGCCGTCGGGTCATCGCCAGTCGATGGTCCCGATCAGGCGGTTTTGTCAGCGCCGATGCCGCTGCGGCGATCGAGCATTTTCAAGCGTTTCCGTGCCGTTTTGTTGTTGGGATCAAGGCTCAGAACTTGGTCGTAGGTGCTACGTGCTTCGTCGGGCTTGGCCTGCTTTTCGAGGGCAAAGGCGAGGTTATTGAGTGCCACGGGGTAATCCCCTTTGATCTTCAGGGCCGTCCGGTAGTGCCGGATGGCGGCCGGATAATTGGACTGGGCCGCCAGGGCAAATCCGAGTGCGTTTTGGATCAGCGCTCGGGCTTCGAGGGGGGCAGGCTCGGCGTCAGCGCGCTTGAGGGCGACTTTGAGGGTGTCCGCCGCCTGGTTGTACAGCCGCTTCCGCAGCTGCACCGAGGCCAGTTCATACAGGCCGGCGGCATCGTCCGGTGTCGACGACGCTTTGCCCTGGCCGTCCAGACGGGCCAGGGTGAGTTCATCCCTTCGTACCCGCAGGATCTGGCGAGCCACCAACACGGCGGCTCCTCCCAGAAGCACGATCAGGCCAATCAGATAGGCCTGGGGCAGCAGGTCGTTCATGGGCGCGCCGGAGCAGAGCTCACTTTGTGGCAGCGCTGACGACGGCGGTGAAGCTGGCGGAGTCGGCGATGGCCAGGTGGGCCAGCATCTTGCGGTTCAGACGCACATCGGCCTTTTTGAGGCCACCAATCAACTTGCTGTAGCTCAGGCCATTCATGCGGGCCGCGGCGTTGATGCGCGCGATCCACAGGCGGCGGAAATCACGCTTGCGGCGGCGGCGGTCCCGATAGGCGTTGCACAACGCCTTCATCACCCGCTGATTGGCGGTGCGGAACAGGCTGCCACTGCTACCACGGAAGCCGCGCGCTAGGCGAAGGATCTTGTTACGGCGTTTACGGGCGACATTGCCCCTTTTGACGCGAGACATGGGAAAGGTTCAGGGAGGAGAAACGGGGCGGACGGGCTGGCCGGAAACCGGCTCAGGCGTAGGGCAGCATCAGACATACATTGTCGTGATCCCGGTCATCAACGACGGCCATGGTGCCGAGGTAGCGCTTGCGCTTGGGGCTCTTGTGATCCAGCAGGTGGTTCAGAAAGGCACGCCGGCGCATGAACTTGCCGCTACCTGTGATCTTGAACCGCTTGGCGGCAGCTTTGCGGGTCTTGAGCTTCGGCATCACGGGTAGCGCAGGCACAGCAGAGCAGAGTACGACGTGACCTCACCCTCCACCAAGTCAGTCGCCTCGCGCCCATGCCTGTCCGACCCCATGTCCTGTTTTGCCGTACCGGACTGAACGCCGTGGTCCTGCTCGCTGGCGGTTGCCGTGCCCAGGAGTCGCCCCCGCCGCCCCTGCCCGTGGCGCCGCTGCCCGTGGCGCCACTGCACTGGCCCGTGCCGCCGTTGCCGGTCTGGAATCCGACGGCTCCGGTGCTGGAGGTGGCCCTGGCCGCCCAGCTCCATCCCGCCGGCGATCCGACCGCCAGTGCGCCGCTGCGGCTTCAGGCCGCCGCCGGGGATCTCACCCTCACCGATGCGGCCGGTCACCGCGTCTCCGCACCCCAGCTGCTGCTGCACTGGCGCCAGCAGCCCCTGGCCACACCGCTGCGCTGGCGCCGACGGGTGCTGGGTCCCTTTGCCAGCTTCGAGAGTGCGGAGCAGGCAGCCACGGTTTGGCGTCAGTTGGGAGCCACGCCGGTGATCGCCCACCCCCGGGAATGGGAGGTCTGGGCCCATCCAGACGCCGTCGCGCCCGAGGGGGTGGCCTCCCGCCTCGAGGAGGGGCAGCAACGCCAGGCCCTTGGCTTGGAATTGCGCCGACCTGGCGGCTCGCTGGCGTTGGTGGCACCGGTGCAGATCACCGCGAAGGGCGGCCTGCTGTGGAAGGGAGGGCGTTATGGCGGTCCCTTTCGCCTGCTGCCCGATGCCTACGGACGCTGGAGCCTGGTGGAGGAGGTTCCCCTGGAGCGCTATTTGGAGGGGGTGGTGCCCCATGAGATCGGCGGCGGGTCCCCGCCCGCGGCCCTGGCAGCCCAGGCCGTGCTGGCCCGCACCTGGGCCCTCCGCAACCGCCATCGCTTCGCGGTGGATGGCTACCACCTCTGCGCCGACACCCAGTGCCAGGTGTACAGCGATCCTCGCCAGGCCAGTCCGGCGGTTCGCCAGGCGATTGCCGCCAGCCGTCATCAAGTGTTGGCCCTGGAGGGCCAACCCATCCATGCCGTCTATCACGCCAGCAATGGCGGTGTGATGGCGGGTTTCGAGGAAGTCTGGTCGGGGCAGGCGTTGCCCTATCTGCGTCCAACGGTGGATGGGCCCGCCACCCTGCAGGGCCGCCTCCCCCTACCGCTCACCGGACCGGGCCTGGTCGCCCTATTGCGGGGCGGCGGCGAGGCCTACGGCAGCGACCACCCCGTGTATCGCTGGCAGCGGCGACTCACTGCCCCGCAGATTGCCTTGGCCCTCGGTTCCCTCGGCAAGGGTCTGGGCCAGCCCAACCGCCTCACCGTGCTGAGCCGTGGGCCCAGTGGTCGGGTGCTGGCCCTGGAGATCGGCGGTAGCTCCGGGGGCCGCAGGGTGTTGCGCCTCGACGCCATTCGCCGCACCCTGCGCACCCTGCCCAGCACGCTATTCACCCTTGCGCCGGCTGGGCCAGGGGTCTGGCAGGTCGAGGGGGGCGGCTTCGGCCATGGCGCCGGCCTCTCCCAGGCAGGGGCCATCGATCTGGCCCGCCGCGGCTGGAGCCGTGACCGAATCCTGCAGCACTACTATCCCGGCGCCGTCTTGAAGCCGATCGAGGGCCTCGGTGGCCCCCCTTAAAGTTTCCTGACCTCAGGGGGCGCCATGACGGCCGGCGGTACTACCACGGATGGTCCGCAGAGCGGCCAGCCCGAGCCCGCCGCCGGCGCGGATGTCGCCGTCCCGCGGGTGCTGTTGGAGCATTCCGGCGGCCGCCGTCTCAAGGCGGCCCTGTTTGTTTGGGTCTGTGGCGCCGCCGGCATGGCTCCCCACTGGTTGCCCCCATCCCGGGGGGTGATCCCGGCCGTGATGCTGGCCGTGGTGCTGGGGGGATACGCCATCAGAACGGTGCTGTTGGAGTCCTGGGCCCGCCTGCGCCAGTCCCCCCACCCCTCCACAAGTCCCCCTGCGGATTCGACCCTGGCCAGCTGGCCTTTGGTGGACATCGTGGTGGCCGCGCGGGATGAGCAGGCGGTGATCGTGCGCCTGGTCGAACGGATCGCCAAGGTGCGTTACCCCGAGGGGCGGTTGACCCTCTGGGTGATCGATGACGGCAGCGAAGACCGCACGCCCGAGCTGCTCGCGGAGCTCCAGAGCCGCTGGACGATGCTGCGGGTGCTGCGCCGCCCACGGGATGCCGGGGGTGGCAAATCGGGGGCGCTCAACCTGGTGCTTCAGCAGCTCCAGGGAACCTGGTTGTTGGTGCTCGATGCGGACGCCGGCTTGCCTGCGGATGGGTTGGAGCGCCTGCTACCGATGGCCGAAGCCGGGGGCTGGGCGGCGGTTCAGTTGCGCAAGGCGGTGGTGAACAGCACGGCCAACTGGCTCACCCGGGCCCAAGCGATGGAGATGGCGTTCGATGCCACGATCCAGGAAAGCCGCCTGGCGGTGGGAGGGATCACCGAACTGCGGGGGAATGGTCAGTTGCTCCGGCGCGACGCCGTGCTCGCCTGTGGCGGCTTCAATGAAGCCACCGTCACTGACGATCTCGACCTCAGTTTTCGGTTGCTGCTGTTGGACCAGCCCATCGGCGTGCTTTGGGATCCGCCGGTGGAGGAGGAGGCGGTGTTGTCCCTGGCGGCCCTGTGGCGGCAGCGGCAGCGCTGGGCGGAAGGGGGCCTTCAGCGCTACTTCGACTATTGGCCCGGCTTGGTGTCGGGGCCGCTCAGCACCCGCCAGAAACTCGATCTGGGCTGTTTCTTCGTGCTCCAGTACGCCATGCCGGTGATGGCCGCCGCCGACCTGATCGGCGTCCTGCTCACCGGCACCCCGCCGTTGATGTGGCCCGTCTCGATCGTGGCCCTGGGGTTGTCAGGCCTGGCCATTGGTCTCGGCTGCAGCCGACCCGTCGAGGGTCCTCCCCTGCCGGTGATCACTCCCGTGACCATGGGGTGGGCCATCGTCTATCTGATGCACTGGTTCGTGGTGATTCCTTGGGTGAGCCTGCGCATGGCCCTGCTTCCCAAGCGCCTCATCTGGGCCAAGACCCAGCATGTCGGCGGCGCCGACGATCCCCTGGAGGCTGATCCGGAATTGGCGGCTGGTGGCGGCCAGGCCTGAGCTCCACCCCGTCTGTCGTCGCCTCAGACCACCTAGACCGCCGCGTTGATCTCCGGCGTTGGATCGCCGATGGGGCTGTCTAGTTCCACCACATCACCGTTGAAGAAATCAGCCAGGCGTTGGGCTTTCTGGTCAATCTGTGCCTGAAGCGGTGCCTGAGCCGCTGGCTCCGTTGTCGCTGATACCGGTGCCGTTATCTGGGTCGCTGTTGGGGGCGTTGTGAGGGGCGTTGGAGCGGGTGTCCTGGAGGGTGGGGGCGGGGGCACTGCTGCCGCCGGCACGACCTCGGGTGGTGCGGCCTCGGGTGGTGCGGCGGCAACGGGCGGACTGGGGGCCGTGCTCTGGGTTGGGGCGGCTGGCGTTTCGCCACCACCCTCCAGCACCAGTTGCCGCGGTTGCCCCAGGGTGGTGGTGATCGCTTGCTCCAACAGCGGCAGCCGGCTTTGCACCATCGCCATCCAGTTGCCGGCCACCCGCACCACGGCCCGGCGGTCATCGAGGCGCACCAACTGGGCCTGCTGGGACAGCAGCATGCGGGTGGACGGCAGGGCCAGGCTGGCCAGGATCTGCTGCCAGAGGTCCGGCAGGGGGATGGCGGGGGGGGCTGCCACGCTTTCGGCGGGGGCCGGTGGGGCCGCCGGCGCTGGGGCTGGTGCTCCAGAGGCTGGGGCAGCAGGAGGTGGTGCTGGGGCGTGGCTGGGGCTGGTCCGGCTCGGGGGCTGGGCGGTGACGGCCCCAGCAGCAGGGGCAGGGGCGGTGGCCCCCAGCGGTTCGGCCAGCAGGCCCAGCAGCAGCACCTCGAGCCACAGCCGCGGTTGCACGCTCAGCCGCAGTTGCTGTTCGCTGCCCTTGAGCTGGGCCTGCCAGTACAGGAGCCGCGCCTTGCCGATCCGGCGCGCCACATCGGGCAGTTCCGGTCGCAGTTGCGGCGACACACTGGTGAGGTCCAGCCGATCGGGGGCGACCCCGGCCAACAGCAGGTCTCGCAACAGGCTGGCCAACCCCTGGAGCAGGGCGGAGGGTTCCCGGCCGCGGTCCAGCAGCTGGCGGCAGGCGTCCACCACCGCCACCGGATCGGCGGCAGCCAGGGCGGCCGCCAGCGCCAGCAGCTCCTGCTCCGGCACGGCACCAAGCAACTCCCACACCGCCGTGGCCTCCACCGGTGCTGGCAGCAGGCTGAGCTGGTCCAGCAGGCTTTCGGCGTCCCGCAGTCCTCCCTGGGCCCGCTGGGCCACCACATGCAGGGCCTCCGCGGTGATGCCGATCTGTTCCTGTTCGGCGATCCAGCCCAGGTGCCGCTCCAGGGCCTCCAGCGGGATCCGGCGGAAATCAAATCGCTGACAGCGGCTCAGGATCGTGGGCAGAACCCGCTGGGGATCGGTGGTGGCCAGCACGAACACCACCCGTGGCGGTGGTTCCTCCAGGGTCTTGAGCAGGGCGTTGAAGGCCGCGGTGGAAAGCATGTGGCATTCGTCCACCACGTACACCTTCCAGCGCGCCTGCACCGGCGCGAAGCGGGAACGCTCAATCAGCTCGCGGATGTTGTCGACGCCGGTGTTCGAGGCGGCGTCGATCTCGATCACATCCAGGGCGCTCCCGGCGGCGATGCTGCGGCAGAGCTCGCAGACGCCACAGGGTTCGGGCGTCGGATCGGGGCCGGCCACGCAGTTGAGGGAACGCGCCAGGATGCGGGCGCTGGAGGTTTTGCCGGTGCCTCGGGGACCGCTGAACAAGTAGGCCGGGGCAATCCGCTTTTGGAGCAGGGCATTGCCCAAGGTGGTGGCGATGGCCTCCTGTCCCACCAGTTGGTCAAAGCGTTGCGGCCGGTACTTGTGGTGCAGGGGCTGGTAGGCCTGGCTCATGGGGCGCCGCGTTGTTGCACCGGACTCGGTGAGGGGGCGGTTCCAAACCGTCGCACCAGGCCACCCTACCGGTCCTGACCGGGGCCTCCGCTCTCCTGGGTCGGGCGGGGGGGCGCTTCTACGGCGGGTGGGGGAGCCGCCAGCATCCGTTCCAGCCGCAGCTCCATCTCCTCCACGTCACTCAATTGATCGGCCAGCCGCTGGGCCGCCAGTTGCAGGGTCGTGAAGCCCTCGCCCTCCCCCCAGCGCTGTTCGGCGCGGGCCAGTTCCTCCTCCAGCCGGCTTTGCAGTTTGAGACGCAGCCCATTCAATTGATCCAGGCTTTTGAAGGCCAGCTCCCGACCCCGCTCCAGCTGCTGGTCATCCAGGTTGAGGCCCTGACGCAACAGCACCCGCACCCCCGTGAGCAGGGCGGCCGGCACGAACTGGCCCAGGGCCAGGGCGCCGAGGCTGCTGGTGTGCAGCCAGTCCTCCACCTGGGCGGAGCGGTGCCGACCGGTCTTGCACCAGTGGGCGAAGTGCTCGCAGTTGTTGAACAGCAGGTTGTACCGCTCTTCCCCCAGGCGGCCCATGGCCCGCCGCAGGGTGACGCCCGCCGGCAGGCAGCGGCCCTCCGGATAGGGCACGGTCTGGATCGGTTGCCCCCGGCTGAACTGATCGCGGGGACTGCGCAGGATTTCCCGACCTTCCAGATAGTGGGCCACGCTGCCGTCGCCCAGATCAATGCCGTGATGCATGAACAGGCCGTGTTGCCGGGGGGCCTGGAGATGGTCGGCGGCAGCCAAGGACGGTGCGGAAGGGAGGAGTCCTCAGCTTCGCGCCGGCGCCCGATCCTCCCACCGATGCGGCAGGTGGGGATGCCCGTCCACTCAGGCCGTGGCTTGGGTTTCCCGTTCGGTGGCCGTGGGATGGGCCAACACCTTGGCGCGGCTGCGCTGCTCCACCAGGTCGCGGGTGATCGTGAAGGTCTTGATGTCTCGGCGGGTGGGTAGGTCGTACATCACGTCAAGCATCAGCTCCTCGACGATGCCCCGGAGGGCCCGGGCACCGGTCTTGCGGCGGTGCGCTTCGATCGCGATTGCCTCCACGGCCCCGGGCTCGAAGTCCAGGCGCACGTTGTCCATGCTGAGCAGGGTTTGGAACTGCTTGACCAGGGCATCACGCGGTTCGGTGAGAATCGCCTCCAGGGCCTGGGTGTCCAGGGGCTCGAGCACGGCGCTCACGGGCAGACGACCGATGAACTCAGGGATCAGCCCGTAACGGACCAGGTCATCGGGCTCCAGATGGCGCAGGGCTTCAGCGGCATGGCGATCCTTGCCGCCGCGCGGGCGGCCATGGCCTTCGGCGGGTAGGAAACCGATGGCGTTACGGCCCATCCGTTTCTGAATCATGTCCTCGAGGCCCACAAAGGCGCCGCCGCAGATGAACAGGATCTGGCTGGTGTCGATCTGGATGCAGTCCTGGTACGGATGCTTGCGCCCGCCCTGGGGGGGCACATTGGCGATCGTGCCCTCCAGCATCTTCAAAAGAGCTTGCTGAACCCCCTCGCCGGAGACGTCGCGGGTGATCGAGGGGTTTTCGCTTTTGCGGGCGATCTTGTCGATCTCATCGATGTAGATGATGCCCCGCTGGGCCTGCTCCACATCGAGATCGGCCTTTTGAAGCAGGCGCAGGAGGATGTTTTCCACGTCCTCCCCCACATATCCGGCTTCGGTGAGGGTGGTGGCATCGGCCACCGCGAAGGGCACGTCCAGCATCTCGGCCAGGGACTGGGCGAGCAGGGTTTTGCCGCAACCGGTGGGGCCAATCAACAAGATGTTGGACTTGTGCAGCCGCGTGGCGCTCTGGTCGGTTTCGCCTTTGCCGTCTCCTTGCCAGGCCAGGCGTTTGTAGTGGTTGTAGACCGCCACGGACAACACCTTCTTGGCCTCCTCTTGCCCCACCACCTGTTGATCCAGGAACCCCTTGATCTGATGGGGCTTGGGGATGGAGGCCAGGGTGGGCGCTGGCTTGGGGATTTTCTTGCTGGGCGTCTTGCGGGCGCTTTCGGGGGCGGGGCGGTTGCTGTGGCCCTGACCGTCCACTAACTCCTCATCCAGGATCTCGTTGCAGAGATCGATGCACTCATCACAGATGTAGACGCCAGGGCCGGCGATCAGCTTGCGCACCTGTTCCTGGGACTTGCCGCAGAAGGAGCACTTCAGGTGAGCGTCGAACTTGGCCATCGGCGAGGGGAGGGCGGCAAAGAGCGTCCGGGACGGACTGATGAGGGAGCTGGAGAGCAGGTCGTCCCTGGGTTCAGGATCGACCGAAAGGACCCATTCGTCAGCCGTCCTTAACGATCAAACCAGGGGGTGCAGGGTGAACGGCGCGGGGACGTCAGACGGGCGCGGGAGTGCTGTCATCCACCACCCGATCAATCAGACCGTATTCAACCGCCTCTGCTGGGGAAAGGAAGTAGTCCCGGTCCGTGTCTTCGGCGATCTTGGCCAGGGGCTGGCCGGTGTGGTCGGCCATTAAGCCATTGAGGGTGTCCTTGAGGAACAGGATTTCGCGGGCCTGGATCTCGATGTCCACCGCCTGGCCCTGGGCGCCGCCGAGGGGCTGGTGGATCATGATCCGGGCATTCGGCAGGGCCAGGCGCTTGCCGTGGGCACCGCCGGACAGCAGGAAGGCCCCCATGCTCGCCGCCAGTCCGTAGCAAATGGTGACCACGTCCGGGGCCACCTGCTGCATGGTGTCGTAGATGGCCAGGCCGGAGGTAACGGAGCCACCGGGGGAATTGATATAGATCTGGATGTCTTTCTCCTGGTCCTCCGCTTCGAGGAACAGCAGTTGGGCCACCAGGGCATCCGCCACCTGATCGTCGATGCCGGTGCCCAGGAAGATGATTCGCTCCCTCAGCAGGCGGGAGTAGATGTCGAAAGCGCGTTCGCCACGACCCGACTGTTCCACCACCGTGGGCAGGACGCCAGGGGCGGCCTGAGGGATCCCATTCCAGGGGCGCGGACCGTCCCAGCGGCTATGCACCGGATGGGAGCACAGGCCGATGGGGGCCCCGAGGGTGGTGATGGGGCTGTCGTGGCGGACGTCGATCACGCGGCGGCTGGCTGGGGGGGTGAAGGCAGCCGCACGGCTGCCCAGATCAATCTATGGGCAGTTCCTCGGAGGGGCGATGCCGGTGGCTGTGGGCTTCGGGCGCCCCAAGAGATCAGGTTGCGTCCTTGGCGCTGGGGATGTCCTGGGTCTCGGCGTCCGCCGTGGCCTTCTCGGTCACCGTGCTGTTCGTCTCCAGCCAGGTGAGCAGGGCATCGCGGAGCAGGTCATCGCCCACGGCCTGGCGCAAGCGATTGGGATCGATGGAGGCCGTGTCGCTCAGGCCGCGGCTCACCTCCCGGAGCTTGGCCTCCAGATCGGCCGCGGCCACCTCGATCTTTTCGGCGGTGGCCAGGGCCCTCAGGGCCAGGTTGCGGCGCAGGCGCTGCTCGGCTTCCGGACGGGAGGTCTCCATCAGGCTGCGCACCAGATCCGGGGTGAACAGCTTGTTGACGTCCATGCCCTGCTGGGCGATCTGGCCGGCGGTCTGTTCGATCAGTTGGCGGACTTCCTCCTGAATCAGGGTTTCAGGCAGCTCCACCTCCAGCTCGTTCACCAGGGCCTCCAGCAGCGCATCGTGGCGGTTGGCGCGATGACGCTTCTCGGCGTCTTCCTTGAGGCGGTTTTCCAGGTCGGCCCGCAGCTCCATCAGGGTGTCTTTATCGCTGGCCTGCTGGGCGAAGGCGTCGTCCAGGGCGGGCAGTTCGCGGCTCTTGAGGTCCAGGAGGGTGATGGCGAAGCTTGCGGGCCGGCCGGCGGCGTCCTCCTGGGGGTAGGACTCGGGGAAGGTGCAGGCCACCGTGCGGCTCTCGTCCACGGCCATCCCCACAATCCCTTCCACGAACCCAGGGATCATCCGTCCCTCTTCCAGCTCCACTTCCATGCCATCGCTGCTGCCGCCGGGGATGGCGTCGTCGGTATCGCTGAAGGTGCCGCTGAAGCTGATCCGCGCCACATCGCCACTGGCGGCAGCCCGGTCCTCCACGGGCACCAGGGTGGCGAGTTGACGGCGCGATTGCTCCAGCAACTCCTCCACACGGGCGGGGTCGTAGGTCACCACCTCCGCTTCGGCCGTGAGCCCCCGGGTGGTCTTCAGTTGGGGAGTGGGCTCCACATCCATCTCGAGGGAAATGGTGAGGTCACTGCCGGGGTTGAAGCGTTCCAAGACCGTCTCGAAGCCTTCCGATAACTCCGGTCGGCTGATCGCTGCGATGTTTTCCTGCCGCACGGCCTCCCGGACGACCCCGTCCACCAGGTCTTCGAGGGCAGTGGCACGGATGCGCAACGCGCCGATTTGCTGCAGCAGCACGGGCCGGGGCACTTTTCCCTTGCGGAAGCCCGGCAGCTTGACGCTGCGGCTCAGTTTCTCCAGGGCCGCCTCATAGCTGGCCTGGCAACGCCCTCCAGGCACGGCCACCTCCACCGCCAGCCGGCTACCCGGTCGCGGGCTGGTGCTGATCTGAAGGCCGGAGGGGGCTGTGGCTGGCGCGGCGGGGGTGCTGGCGGCTGGGCTCATGAAGGGGCCGTGGTGGCGGGCAGCCCCCGATCCTAGAAACTGGCCTACACGGCCCTTCGATGCGTAATGTGGATCCGACGCACAGAAGCGGCCATATCCCCAATCCAGATCCTGACCTCGTCCAGGAGCTGGTTCAGATGACGAGCCGCAGCCGGCTTCTTCCTTTTCGGAGGACAAGCTCTGTTTTGAGGCAGTTTCCGACACTGCCCCGCCAGGTTCATTCCTTCCCCTTTCCGCTCCGTTGACTTCCACCCCGACCGCCCCCACCCCGATCTCCCCTCCCCGCCGACTTCCCAGGCGACCGCTGCGGGTGGCGGTGTTGGGGGCCACCGGCGCCGTGGGCCAGGAACTTCTGCAGTTGCTCGATGAGCGCCAGTTCCCCGTGGCCGAGTTGATCCCGCTGGCCTCCCCCCGCTCGGTGGGTCAGTCCCTCCGCTGGCAGGAGCGGACCTACACGGTTCAGGAGGCCTCGGCGGCGATCTTGGCGGGGGTGGACCTGGTGCTGGCCTCCGCGGGGGGGGGCACGTCCCGGACCTGGGCCCCGATGGCGGTGGCGGCCGGTGCCGTTGTGATCGATAACTCCAGCGCCTTTCGCCTCGATCCCAACGTGCCCCTGGTGGTGCCGGAGGTCAATCCCCAGGCGGCCTTTGCCCATCAGGGAATCATCGCCAATCCCAACTGCACCACCATCCTGCTCACCCTGGCCCTGGCCCCCTTGGCGGCGCGACGCCCGCTGCGCCGGGTGGTGGTGAGCACCTACCAATCCGCCAGTGGTGCGGGGGCCAGGGCGATGGAGGAGCTGCGGCAGCTCAGCCGCACGGTGCTCGATGGCGGGCAGCCCGTGAGCGAGATCCTGCCCCATTCCTTGGCATTTAATTTGTTTCTCCACAACTCGCCATTGGAGAGCAATGGCTATTGCGAGGAGGAGTTGAAAATGCTCAACGAAACCCGCAAGATTATGGAGCTTCCAGAATTGCGCCTCTCCGCCACCTGTGTGCGGGTGCCTGTGTTGCGGGCCCATTCTGAGGCCGTAAATATAGAGTTTTCTGAGCCGTTCCCGGTGGACGAGGCGCGGGCCTTGCTGGCGGCTGCCGCTGGGGTCGAACTGATCGAGGACTTCCAGGCCAACCGCTTTCCGATGCCCACTGATGTCACCGGGCGGGATCCGGTGGCGGTGGGCCGGATCCGACAGGATCTGAGCGATCCCAATGCGCTTGAACTCTGGTTGTGCGGTGATCAGATCCGTAAGGGCGCGGCCCTCAATGCCATCCAGATCGCAGAACTTCTGCTGGAGTCTGTCCCGACCCCGTCAGGAGGTGATACGTGAGCAGCGATCGTCAGCCATCGATTCCCTTCGGCCGGGTGTTGACCGCCATGGTCACCCCGTTCGACGCTGAGGGGGCCGTGGATTTCGATCTGGCGGCCCGACTCGCCCACCATTTGGTGGATCAGGGCTCCGAGGGCCTAGTGATCTGCGGTACGACTGGCGAATCGCCCACCTTGAGCTGGGATGAACAGCACCAGCT
>Ga0114980_10000648_pt1 | contig 24809 bp, 22 predicted proteins | sample S_140806_EF_Meta_FD_87018 | JGI IMG/M metagenome (GOLD analysis project Ga0114980, IMG submission 87018) | Freshwater microbial communities from Lake Simoncouche, Canada to study carbon cycling - S_140806_EF_MetaG | ecosystem: Environmental > Aquatic > Freshwater > Lake | place: Lake...
GCTCTAATTGGTAATGAATTTCAGACTCAGAAGCCCCTTTATGTAAATAGGAATGAATTTGAAACTTACTTGCTATTTTGCCATACACTTCTACTGGCTGCATGGAATGCACTAATATAGATAAATAAGGCTGGGTTGTGTTAATTTGTTCTAATAATTCAATTGAATTACCATCTGGCATAATGATATCCAACACTAAATGGGTATATACATTACTAGTTAATGCTGCCTTGAGTTCGGCAATATTGCTCACTGTATCAATTTGTTTAGCGCCCATTTTGTTTAAAATAGCTGTTAAACCCATTTTTACAATACTATGATCGTCTGCAATTAAAATTTTAGTGTCCATATTAGTTTTTAAAATTTCTGAATGATTGAATTAATATTTTTCTTAATGTATTTGTGCTTATTTTTTTAGCGATTAAAATACCATCTTTATCTAATAAATAAAATAATGGATTGGTAAAAGCATCATAGGCTTTTCTAAGATCCAAATTTTCATTATTGCTCGACATAATTACATGGGTATATTGATCGTCTAGTTTATTGTTAAGAATGAACTCCTTCCAAACCGCTTTATCAATATTGGGTTCATTACAAACCGCGTATTTCCCAATTTTAATTAGTAATTCTCTTTCAAGCACCTTAATCGTACTATCCATTTTTGGTAATTCAACTTTACAATGTTCGCAATTGGGATCAAAGAAAATAAGGACTGTATAATTAGATTGCTTAGCAGTATTAAGTAAGCTTGACTTAACACCTAATGTATCTTCTAAAATCAAATCCAAGGCAGTGTCATTTATTTTTTGTGCTTGTATTTGATTCAATTCGGCAATGAAAGCATCTTTATTTTTTTTATCTAAAAAAGCACAGGTATTATTTTTTACATATTTATTGATCAAGTAAGCATAACCTTCTGTATTGTTCTGCACCTCTCTATTTTTAAACACTTTGGTGAAATAGTCAAATACAAATGGATAAGCCTTATTGGTACACAATATGGAACTAAACACAGCATCTACACCCTGAATTAAAGAATCTGATTCTAAAGGATAATAAGATAAGTATTCCACAATGATTTGCCTCATGACAGGCGTAAAGAATAATTTAGGTTCGTTGAGTTCAAATTGTTTTAAGAAGTTTTGTCTTCCTACATAATCTCTCTTATTGGGTATCGTTTTGTCTAGTGCATTTAAAGTAGAAAAATAAATATGGATTGCATCCTGCTTTTTAAAACGCTTTAATGCTGTGGTTCTAAATGCTACCAAAGAATCCGTCTTAATTTTGAAATACGCTGCTTTTTGTATTTGATTGAATTTCTTACCGGACTTTAAAGCTAAAGCATAACTACTGTCATAATGGGATAAAACTTTTTCTAGTCTTTGATAAGCCAATAACGAAGTATTCTTATTTAAATTGATAGTTGCATTTTGCAGGTAGTCATTCCCACTAATCGTTAACCTTACAGTATCTTGATCTTCTAAGATGAATTGAATCTTTTGCTTTGATTTTGGAAAATAGAGGAAATACATTCCTCCAACGATTGATTTTGTATTCTTTATTGTAATGGGCGACTTGTATAATTTAATCGTATCTTTTGGGATGTAATTTTTTTCATCGAATAAATTCGTTCTCAAATAGGCAATAGAGTCTATGGTATTAGTTGCATTGATTTTCAATACGAATTGAGCAGCTCCATGTATAGATAGTACACAAAATAAAACTGTAAAAAGCAACCAATTGAACCTTGTTTTCATTCCGCTAAGCTAATAAGGAATCCATAAAGATAGAATTGACTAGATTTTATTCTATTCAAACTTAATAATTTGACAATAAATCTAATATAGTAATACGTCAAAACAAGTTAATTTCAGGATTGGTATTTCCCTTAAAACCTAAGTTAAACGTTGAGTATGTTAAAAATTACTGAATACGTTAAAGATGGCATACTAGAAATTCAGTTTTCTGGTAACGAGGCAACTCATAAATTTTATCAAATTATATGTGGTCAAGGTCATGTCTATCAACAAGGTAAAATCACAGGTTATACACAAAGAACTTGTTTATATGTGGGTGATTTAAAGAAAGGTAACTATACATTTAAATTAGACGACGCAGAATTAAATTCATTCGAAATTCTTTAATTGACTTACGCTAGTCCACTTTCACTTTCATAATTAATTTTCGAATCCTGCCTTCCCCTATCATGGGCGCGTGCACATCGTCTGGAAAATAAATACCAAACTGACCAGGATGTAGTTTGAAAAAATGATCTGGTGCGTCTTCAAAAAATAATACATCTTTCTCTTTATCGTATGTACCTCTTGGCTCAACGCAAGTGCTTCTTGATTTCCATCCCACCGTCTCTACGCCGTTAAAACATACTTGAATATCTATATAGGTATTATGGCATTCAAAATTAGCGCAGGATTCCATCATTGGCACCCCATCCTCGTCTGAAATAATGGCGATGATATTTTTCCCATCAATTTCTTTTTTGCCAACAGGCATATTCTCGAACTTGGTATTTAAAATATAATCAAAGGCTGCAGCGAATCGAGGATGCACTGCAACATATTTATTTAATTCAGTTAATTCGTCAAGTATCATTATTTTTTTTTCTTTTTGTTTTTAAACTTCGGCGCAGTCGGCGCCGAAATACCTCGTTATCGATTGCTTTGCAATCTCTCCTCAATCTTTTCTACTACTAATAAATCTTCTATATCTATATTCATTGGCAACTGACCCACTTTCACAATCGCACGCTTTCCTTTAAATCCAATGACTTCACCTACTTGATAATTCTTTTTCAACTTGACAGTGGAACCTACTAAGATTGGTGCAGCAGACTCCTTGTATTGCTTATCCACTTTCTTAGCCAGTTTATTAATGACAATGGCATCGTTCTTTTTAAATAGCAAATTGTACAAGGTCTTCATCACTTCCTCTTTCTTATCCGACTTTTTATAATCCAATGCAATCTGCTTTAAATTACGCTCCATCTCTTTTAAATAACTGAATTTCTCCTCGGCTACTCTATTCTGTTCTCTTAATAGTGCTATTTGCTGTAAATGCTTTTCTTTATCTAAAGTTTTATTCAACTCTAATTTAAGTGCATCATTCTCTTTAATCAATTTATGCAATTCCTTACGTTCCTTTTGCACCAATTGTAAATCTTGTTCTGTTCGATTCAATAATTTATCCAACTCAAAATGATGGGTGTCTACCAATTTCCTAGCTCGATTGATTAAATGTTTGGGTAAACCTATTCTTTCTGCAATGGCAAAAGTATAAGAGCTTCCTGGCTTGCCAATCACCAACTGATACAAGGGTTCTAATTTTACTTCATCAAATTGCATCGCACCATTCACAATGCCTTTGTTATGATTGGACATCACTTTTAAATTCAAATAGTGCGTGGTCACAATGCCCTGTGCATGTTTATGGGACAATTCCTCTAAAATAACTTCTGCAAATGCACCACCTAAATGCGGATCGGATCCACTTCCTAATTCATCTATAAAAAATAAGGTCTTCCCATTTGCGTTTTCTATAAAGTACTTCATGTGCGTCAGATGACTGCTATAGGTACTTAATTCAAATGCTAAATTTTGTGTATCCCCTAATTGAATAAACAATTGCTTGTAGATGCCCATTTGTGAATCGGGATGCACCGGCACCAATAAACCCGATTGCAACATCACTTGATTCAAGCCAAGGGTTTTCATGGACACGGTCTTTCCACCTGCATTGGGTCCACTAATAATTAATATTCTTGCTTCGTCATCCAATTCCAAATTAACAGGGATGGTTTTTTTACCCGATGCTTTATTATACATGTACAATAAAGGATGGTAAGCTTGAATCAAATGCGAAGTCGCTTTATTTTCAACCACAGGCAAGTGCGCATTCATATCAATCGCCAACAAGGCCTTGGCTTTGATAAAATCATAAAGGCCTATCATTTGCAAATAGCCCATCAATAAACTGGAATAAGGAGCTAATTGGCTAGTCAATTGTCTTAAGACCCTTTGTACCTCCTTAGTTTCATCCTGCTCTAAACTAAATAATTCATTATTGAGTTCAATGGTTTCTTCTGGTTCTATGAAAGCTGTTTTACGGCTATCACTTTCTCCATGTAAAAAACCTTTCACTTGTCGTTTGTATTCCGAGAAAACGGCCACCACACGTCGACCATTGCTAAAACTCTCATCAATATCTGCCGTGTAGCCTGACTTTGCAAGTCGGCCCAATACTTTTTCAAAAATGCGTCTTAGCTCTTGTCTTTTTTTATACAATTGAGCGCGAATCTTCGCCAAATCCTCGGACGCATTGTCTTTGACTAATCCTCTATCATCAATCACTTCGTCAATCGATTCTATAATCGTTTTTTCAAAATAACTTTCTGCAATCACTAAATACAAATGACTATATGCTGCTTGTCTTTCGGCATCAAACCATTTAAACAATTGACCCATATGGTCCACCAATTTGCGCAAAAGTAACCACTGCTCTCCTGTGAGTTGTGCCCCTGGTATGCCTAAAAGCTTCACATCCTTCCTGATATCTAAAATAAAATCGCTTGGAAAATACTGATTGGCCTGCTTAATGAACTGGTATTCCTGCGTTTGCCTTAAACTAATTTGAATAAAATTTAAATGCGTGTGGATCCGCATCGCTTCCACCTGCTCCTTTCCAATAGTGGATTGACAGTAATTGAGTAAGATGGCCTTGATCTTATCAAATTCTAATTGGGAAAGGGCGTTGTCAGGATATACTCTCATGGGCTCAATGGGTGCAAATTTAGTTAAATAAACATTAACAGCATTAGAACAAATTGGTCTATGATTTGTTGTAATTTCAACTATACTATTTATATGAAAACAATCAAATATATCACAGCCGCATTATTAAGTGTTATCTCGCTTTATGCCTGTGCTCAAAACCCAAAAAAACAAGCAAAAATTCAAAAAGTCAATATGGAAAATACACAAACAATCACATTAGGATCGGGGTGTTTTTGGTGCACCGAAGCCGTTTATCAGCGTTTAGAAGGCGTCGTTAAAGTCACTAGTGGCTATAGCGGTGGCCATGTTGATAATCCTACTTATGAAGAAGTTTGTTTAAAGAACACGGGACATGCCGAGGTTTGCCAGATTGTTTTTGACACCACTAAAATTAGCTTAGACGATATCCTTTCTGTTTTCTGGAAAACACATGACCCGACTACACCCAATCAACAAGGCAATGATGTAGGCCCTCAATATAGATCTGCTGTTTTTTACCACAATGACCATCAAAAGGACATTGCGCTTAAATACATTAAGGAATTAGATGCGAGTAAGGCATGGGATAAACCTATCATTACAGAAGTTACAGCTTTCACTAAATTCTATTCTGCAGAGTCTTACCACCAGAACTACTATAATAACAATACCAACCAAGGTTATTGCAGGTATGTGATTGGGCCAAAATTGGATAAATTTGAAAAAGTATTTAAGGACAAGATGAAAAAAGAGGATGAATAATTAGGTTTTGTGTACTTTTAAAACTCAATACCTATTTTTCATATGAAGCAATTAACCATTTTATTATCATTCATACTTATTGGATTATCCGCTACAGCACAGCCTGTATTAACGAAAGCAGATACCTTACGTGGAAGTTTAAATGAAAATAGAGATTGGTTTGATATCAAAAGATATGTCATAGATGTTACGCCTAATTATGAAGCCAAATCAATTGTTGGTGTTGTAAGCTGGAAAGCATTGGCAGTAAAACCTTCAAAGCAAATTCAAATTGATTTACAAGCCCCTATGGTCATTGATAGTATTTTGTTATGGCCGAATGTCAATGAAGGCATGAATACTATTCGTTTAGAATTTACAAGATCCAATAATATTGCCCTTGCTCAAATTGAAATACAAATTCCAAAAGGAAAACAATTTGGATTGACTATTTTTTACCATGGCGTTCCTAAGGAAGCCATTCGACCGCCTTGGGATGGTGGATGGATATGGAAGAAAGATACCAATGGACAACCATGGATGTCAGTGGCTTGTCAGGGCTTAGGCGCTTCGGTCTGGTACCCTTGCAAAGACCATCAATCCGATAAACCAGAAGAAGGTGCTCAACTAACCATTCAAGTACCTAAAGACAAAAATATCATTGCCATTGGCAATGGTAGAAAAGTTGCGGAGACGAATATGGTTAATATAAATAATAACAATCGATTCAGTTGGCAGGTAACCAATCCAATTAACAATTATAATATCATTCCGTACATTGGAGATTATGTTGGATGGAAGGAAACATATAAAGGATTAAAAGGCAATTTAGATGTAAGTTATTGGGTGCTTAGGTCTGATTCTGCAAAAGCAGTAGAACAGTTTAAGCAAGTCCCTAAAATGTTGGAAGCTTTTGAATATTGGTTTGGGCCTTATCCTTTTTATGAGGATGGATATCAATTGGTGCAAAGTCCACATTTAGGCATGGAACATCAGTCTGCTGTGGCCTATGGTAACCAATTTAAAAATGGTTATTTAGGCCGTGATTTATCTGGTACAGGCTGGGGATTAAAATGGGATTTTATTATTGTGCATGAAAGTGGACACGAGTGGTTTGCTAATAATATTACAACCAAAGACATTGCAGACATGTGGGTGCACGAAGGCTTTACCAATTATTCTGAAACCTTATTCACTGAATATTTTTATGGCAAGCAAGCCGGAGACGAATACAATTATGGCATTCGTAGGAATATCAAAAACGATATCCCAATCATTGGTCAATACGGCGTGAATCAAGAAGGAAGTGGGGATATGTATCCTAAAGGAGCCAATTTATTACATTCCATTCGTCACGCTATTAACAATGATAGCTTGTTCAGAAATATCTTAATGGGATTAAATAAACAGTTCTATCACCAAACTGTAACAACCGCACAAGTTGAAAATTATATTTCTTTGCGTGCAGGTTTTGGTTTTCAAAAAGTCTTTGACCAATACTTAAGAACAACACAAATTCCAGTGTTGAATTATAGATATAACGAAAAAGAAAAAATATTTACCTACGAATATAAAAACTGTGTGACTGGTTTTAACTTACCGCTGCACTTTAATTATTTGGATAAAAAATATAGTTTCATGCCAATGGACTATCAGCCTCAACAACGCTTAATTCAGGATGCGAATTTTAATTTGCAGGATTTTGTGAAGACAATCGAAAGTCAATACTATATTCGATTAGAGCAAGTGAATTAATTAAAAATAGTATAATAAAATTATTGTTTAGGCACCCTGCCCAAACTGTATAAACGTTTTTGCCAATAAGGTTCTGATAAATCACTAATGGTCACACCTTGGCTGGTAGATGCATGTGCAAATTTATTATTGGTCATATAAATACCTACATGCGAAATAGAACGACTACCATCAGTTTTAAAGAAAATCAAATCCCCTTCCTTCAAATCAGACCAATCAATTTTTTCACTTTGTGTATATTGTTCTGCTGCTGTTCTTTTTAAATTGGTATTGTAAATAGCATTCATCACATCCAATGTAAAATAAGAACAGTCCACCCCTCTTTTACTAGATCCGCCAAGCACATAGGGTGTGCCCCACCACTCATCTATTTTTTGAAGCAAATGAATATTGCTAATTTCTTCTACCGCAATATCCATTTGAATGGAATACTTTAATTGTAACCAATTGGATTTTTCTACATCGGTTAAATTATCTGGCATTCTATCCTTGCGTTCTGGTTTAGACAAAACAGGTTCAGCTTCTAAGGCATCAGATGCTTTTTTTAAATACACTCTACCTGGCTTAACTGATATATTATCTAAAAATTCTATAGTCTCATTAGCGTCATTATTACTTTCAGGAACAGCCACAACAGCGGGTAAATTTCTTTTGGGCTTTGCTTTAATTTGAGCTGTTTTTGCCTTCACAGACTGGGTAAACTTAGTCATGGTAGTACAACATGTCAAAGTTGTCATCAAAAGCACAAAGCCTAATATCGTAATCTTGCCTTTTTGCATTAGCGGCAAGATAAGTCAAGAACGGTAAAATTGCCTCAATCAAGCTCATTTTAACCCTTTTTTGTGGAAAATTAAGCCCCTTCAAGCCCCCCTTTTTTACGATATTTGTGCCTTATCCCGATATCCCAAATGCCCAAATTTTCACATTTACACGTTCATACCCAATATTCATTACTAGACGGTGCTGCATCCATTGATGGTTTGTATAAAAAAGCCATCAAGGACGAAATGCCTGCACTTGCCATTACCGATCATGGGAATATGTTTGGCGCATTTAATTTTGTAAGTCAAGCATGGAAAAATACCAAAGTCATTGGCAAGGATGACAATGGAAAAGATATTTTAGCACCCACTGTAAAACCAATTGTTGGTTGTGAATTTTATGTCGTGAAAGACAGGCATATCAAACAATTTACAAAGGAACATAAGGACGATCGTTTTCATCAAGTTTTATTAGCAAAAAATGCGGTGGGGTATCAAAACTTAATCAAACTAACTTCTTTAGGCTATATCGAAGGGATGTATAGCAAGTACCCAAGAATCGACAAAGAACTGATTGAAAAATACCACGAAGGGATCATCGCTACCACTTGTTGTATAGGTGCACATGTGCCTCAAGCCATTTTAAGAGATGGTGAGGCAGCAGCAGAAAAAGAATTCAAGTGGTGGTTGGATTTATTTGGTGAAGATTATTATATCGAAATTCAAAGACATCAAATTCCAGAACAAGAGATCATCAACAATACACTTCTCAAGTTTTCAAAAAAACATAAAGTAAGTGTGATTGCGACCAACGATAGCCATTATGTCAACGAAGACGACGCTAATGCACATGATATTTTATTGTGTATCAACACAGGCGAAAAACAATCTACCCCAGGCTTCGATGATTTTGTGAACGACGAACTTCAAGTAAAAAATAGAAGATTCAAATTTCCAAACAATGAATTTTATTTTAAGACCCAATCCCAAATGATTGAGTTGTTCAGTGATATCCCTGAATCTATCGACAATACCAATGCTATTGTAGATAAAGTGGAAGTCCTGAATTTAAAGAAAGACATCCTCCTACCCGCTTTCCCTATTCCAAAAAGTTTTCAGATTCACAAGGAAGCCAACATGAATCAGTGGGAGTTCTTAAAACATATTACATGGGAAGGTGCACATAAAAGATACGATGCTATTACTGCAGAAATTCAGGAAAGAATTGATTTTGAATTGTTCACCATTCAGACTATGGGCTTTGCGGGTTATTTTTTAATTGTGAGTGATTTTATTAGAGCTGGTAGAGAGATGGATGTGTTTGTGGGCCCTGGACGTGGATCTGCTGCTGGTTCTGTGGTGGCCTATTGTATTGGCATCACCAATATTGATCCAATTAAATACCAATTACTATTTGAACGTTTCTTAAATCCAGATCGTAAGAGCATGCCCGATATTGATACGGACTTTGATGATGAAGGCCGTCAGAAAGTAATTGATTATGTAGTTGAAAAATATGGTAAGGAACAAGTCGCACAAATTATTACGTATGGTACCATGGCGGCTAAGAGTAGTATCAAGGATGTGGCGCGTGTAATGGATTTGCCTTTATCAGAATCTAATTTATTAGCAAAATTGGTTCCAGATAAACCAGGCACCGAACTCAATCGTTGTTTGCATGCACCCATCACGGTAAAAGAAGGCGAAAAATCTTTGGCCGAAAAAGAAGGTTATCAGTCAGATGATATTGACAATATTAAAAAGCTAAGAGAGATTTATGCGGGCAATGATTTAAGAGCCGCGGTATTACATGAAGCAGAACGTTTAGAAGGATCCATTCGTAATACAGGTATACACGCTGCAGGTATTATCATTGCACCGAGTGACTTAACGGAAATTATGCCGGTTGCAACTGCAAAAGATTCTACTTTATGGGTGACTCAAATCGAAGGATCTGTGATTGAAGAAGCTGGTGTCATTAAAATGGACTTCTTGGGTTTAAAGACCCTTTCTATTTTGAAAACTGCTTTGCAATTAATCAAACAAAACCATGGGATTATCATCGACTTGGATAAAATTCCATTAGACGATGAAACCACTTTTCATTTATACCAAAGAGGAGAAACCAATGCCACATTCCAATTTGAGAGTGTGGGTATGCAAAAATATTTACGTGAATTGAAGCCCGATAAATTTGCAGATCTAATTGCGATGAACGCCTTGTACCGACCAGGCCCCATGGCATATATCCCAAATTTCGTTGAACGTAAACATGGTCGTGAAGCCATTCAATATGACTTACCTATCATGGAGGAAATATTGGCCGACACCTATGGAATTACGGTCTACCAAGAGCAGGTGATGTTACTCAGTCAAAAGATTGCTGGATTTACCAAAGGCGACGCGGATGTACTTCGTAAAGCCATGGGTAAGAAACAAAAATCGGTATTGGATAAAATGAAGGCGCAGTTTGTAGCAGGCGCTGTGAAAAATGGACATGCCGAAAAAGCATTGGAAAAAATTTGGACCGATTGGGAGGCGTTTGCACAATACGCCTTTAATAAATCGCATTCTACTTGTTATGCTTACGTGGCGTATCAAACAACTTATCTAAAAGCACACTATCCTGGAGAATATATGTCTGCTGTATTAAACCATGCAGGTAGTATCGATAAAATCACCTTCTTTATGGAAGAGTGTAAACGCATGGGCATAAAAGTATTGGGTCCAGATATCAATGAATCCTTACAAGGTTTCTCTGTCAATAAAAATGGAGAAATTCGTTTTGGATTAGGCGGATTAAAAGGCGTTGGCGAAGCTGCAATAGAGGCTATTATTATTGAGCGAGATAAAGGCGGACATTTTGAAACCATGATTGATTTTATCAAAAGAGTGCTGTCAAAAGCAGTGAATAAAAAATCATTAGAAAGTTTGGCCTACTCAGGTACTTTTGATTGTTTCCCTGAATACCATCGTGCACAATTTTTTAATACGGGTGATGGGGATCGCACCAACGGCATGGAAAAATTAATTGCCTATGCACAAGCGATTCAGTCTATGACCACTGGTAGCACCAATACCCTATTTGGTGATTTACCTTCGGCCATGCAAGTGCCCATTCCTAAATTAGCCCTCTGTGAGGAATGGACTTTGACCGAAAAATTAGACCACGAAAAAGACATCACGGGCATGTTCATGAGTGGACATCCTTTGGACCATTTTAATTTTGAATTAAAACATTACGCCTTCACGCCTATTAATGAATACAACGAGGTTAAAGACAACTTGGTTAGTTTCCCCAATAACCTTGGGAAAAACTTTAAGCTCGCAGGTTTAGTGACAGAAGTACAACACCGAATCACTAAAACAGGAAAAAACTTTGGTTCATTTGCGATTGAGGACTTTACAGGCAAGACGGACTTTATCTTATGGAGCGAGGATTATGTCAAATTCCAAAATTATTTAGAAGTGGGACAAAAAGTTTGCATCAATGGATCGTTTAGAAACAGATTCAATCAACCTAATAATTTTGAATTTAAGGTTCAGACGATGTCACTTTTAGAAACTGTGAAGCAACTACAAACCCGAACTGTGGAATTGAGTTTACATCCAGCGAACCTAAGGGCCGATATGATTGAATTTTTTGAGAAGAACATCAAAGCAAACCCAGGAAGGACTTCGCTTAAAATTACATTTGTAGAACCAAGGGAGCAACTTGCTGCAAGTTTATTAACGATTGAGAAAGGCTTTTTGGTGAACGACGACTTTGTTCAGTTCCTAGACCTGAACCCAGAATTGAACGTTCAAGTGAAACTAGCCAACTAATTGTCCCCAACGAGGAATATTAAAGTGGAAAAGTCAAGATGGCAGATATTAAAGTTTGGAGCTAATTTTGTACTACTACAATTAGGAACAAGAAAAATATAAAAATACAATTATGGCATTAGAATTTACAGACGCGAACTTTCAACAAACAGTGATTGAGAGTGACAAATTAAGTGTAATCGATTTTTGGGCAGAATGGTGTGGACCATGTCGTGCGATCGGACCAGTGATCGAAGAATTAGCGGTTCAGTACGAAGGCAAAGTGAATATTGGTAAAGTGAATGTGGATGTGAATCCTACTTTAAGCATGAATTTTGGTATCACTTCAATTCCAGCAATCCTTTTTGTAAAAGGTGGCGAAGTGGTAGATAAGCAAATTGGCGCAGTACCAAAGGCTGTTTTAGACAAGAAGATCCAATCTCACATGTAATTGAAATAACGACTTTATTGAAATCCTGCTCCATCATCTGAGTGGGATTTTTTATGTGCTCTAATCAAAAAATAACAATAATTTAATTACCTTCCTTTCCTAAATTAACCCCATGGATAGATTCCAAGGCCTGATTGGCATTGTATTGATTTTAATGATTGCTTTTTTGTTTTCTAACAATAAAAAAAACATCAACTATCGCTTAGTATTGAGTGGCTTAGCCCTTCAGTTAACCATTGGTATTTTGATCTTAAAAATACCTGCCATTACTCAATTTTTTCAGATTTTAGGTAAGGGAATGGGGAAAATCGAAGAATTCGCACGTCAAGGTGCGGCGTTTGTATATGGTGGGGTTGCTGCGATGGGTCCTGCTGGCGCAACTGATTTTACCAATGGTGGATTTGTCTTTGCTTTCAACGTCACAGCAACCATTATTTTAGTCTGTGTTTTAGTAGCCTTATTCTATCATTTTGGTATCATGCAACGCATTATATCGGTGATCGCTAAAGCAATGAATTTTATTATGCGTGTAAGTGGTGCAGAAGCCTTAAGTAATGTAGCAAGTGCATTTGTTGGACAAGTAGAAGCGCAAGTGATGATACGTCCCTATTTACCAACCATGACCAAAAGTGAAATTTTAGCAAGCATGAGTGGAAGCCTGGCCTGTATTGCAGGTGGTATATTGGTGGTATATGCCAATATGGGCGCACAAGCCGGTATGGACTTAGCACCAAAATTAATTACTGCAAGTTTGATGGCCGCGCCAGGAGCTTTGGTGATTGCAAAAATTTTATTTCCTGAGACAGAAGCTTCTCAAACCATGGGGAAAGTTACTTTAGAAGTAAAGAGTCAATATAGTAACACCATCGACGCTATTACACATGGTGCTGGAGATGGATTTAAAATTGCGATGAATGTGATTGCAATGTTGATTGGATTTATTGCATTAATTGCACTGGTGGATTGGAGCTTATTAAAAATTGGCCATCTTTTTAGCGCTAATGTAAATTTAAGCTTGAACTTTATTTTTAGTAAATTATTTTACCCAATGGCTTGGGCAATGGGCATACCAAATGTAGATGTGCAGAATGCAGCGACCTTACTAGGTCAAAAATTAACCATCAATGAATTTGTTGCATTTAAAAGTTTAACCAGCAAAGTGATCCCAATAGTAACAGAGAAAGGTTTGTTCATTGTGAGTATTGCCATTTGTGGTTTTGCCAATTTCAGCAGTGTAGGCATGTTAATAGGTGGCATTGGAGAACTAGCACCAACTCGCCGTAAAGACCTTGCAGAATTAGGCCTTAAAGCCTTATTAGCTGGAACTTTAGCATCCTATTTATCTGCAAGTATTGCGGGTATTTTAATTGGGTAAGATTTGTTTACCAGTAGTACAATCAAGGTTAAAGCTTAGCTTAAATATTGATAAAGAGTTTAAACATAAGATGGTAATCAAGCACTTATTAAGTAACTTTATGGCTTAATTTCATCGTTTATGAATAAGGCGCAAATTCAAGTGTTGGTGGATGCTCAAGAAGACCTTACTTTAAAAGCTATCGGTCAAAAAATCTTACAAAACGAACGCATCAGTTTTGAAGATGGTGTTGCCTTGTTCGAAAAGTCATCCCTTCCCTATGTAGGTGCTTTAGCCAACTGGAAAAGAAATGAATTGCATGGTGACCTTACTTATTTTAATCGCAATTTTCATATCGAACCTACCAATGTTTGTGTTTTCTCTTGTAAGTTTTGTTCTTATTCAAAATTATATGCCCATAAAGAGGAAGGATGGGAATTAACGATAGACCAAATGATGGATATCGTAAAATCTTATGATGGCAAACCAGTGACCGAAGTGCATATTGTGGGTGGAGTGCATCCTAAATTAACCTTAGCATTTTTCTTGGACTTAATGCGCGCTATTAAAGCACATCGTCCCGAATTACATATCAAAGCATTTACGCCAGTTGAATTAGATTATATGTTCCGTAAAGCAAAAGTGTCTATTCAAGAAGGAATGCGCTTGGCACACGAAGCAGGATTAGATTCTTTACCTGGTGGTGGTGCCGAAATTTTTCATCCGGATGTTCGTACTATTATTTGTGATGACAAAGTAGATGCCATTGGATGGTTAGAAATTCACCAAACTGCACATGAACTAGGCATGCATAGCAATGCCACTTTGTTGTATGGCCATATCGAAAAATACGAACACCGTATAGATCATATGGAACGCCTAAGACAATTACAAGATCAAACAAAAGGATTCAATACATTTATTCCACTTAAGTTTCGCAACAAGGACAATGAAATGCATGATGTGCCAGAATCAACCATGCTCGAAGATTTAAAAATGTATGCTATCTCGAGATTGTACTTGGATAATTTCCCGCATGTCAAAGCTTACTGGCCCATGTTAGGTCGTCAAGTAGCTCAATTAACATTGAGTTATGGCGTAAATGATATTGATGGCACCATCGACGATACCACTAAGATTTATTCCATGGCTGGTAGCGAAGAACAAAATCCTGCGATGACGACTTTGGAATTGGTAAGACTTATCAAACAAGCAAAAAGAACACCAATCGAAAGAGGTACTTTGTACAATGTGATCCAAGATTTTAGTTTGGTAGATGAAGCAACTATTGAAGCTTAAATTAACATTCCGCTAAACCAATTGGGATTTGCATCGCCAATCCACCGTCCGCAGTCTCTTTGTATTTTACATTCATATCCAACGCAGTTTGCCACATCGTATGTATCACTTTGTCTAAACTTACCAAGGCATAATCTGGTTTACTTTGCAAAGCCAATTGCGCTGCAGTAATGGCTTTGATGGCACCCATCGTATTGCGTTCAATACATGGAATCTGAACCAATCCACCCACTGGATCACAGGTTAATCCTAAATGATGTTCCATAGCTATTTCTCCTGCCATTAAAACTTGTCGTTGGTTACCGCCTAATAATTCTGTTAATCCTGCTGCAGCCATCGCAGATGAAACTCCAATCTCTGCCTGACAACCACCCATCGCTGCAGAAATGGTCGCGCCGTTTTTAAATAAAATACCAACCGCATTGGCGGTCAATAAAAAACGATGGATGTCTTGTTGACTTCCTTTATTACAAAAATTAATCGCGTACATTAATACAGCAGGAATCACACCAGCAGCTCCATTCGTAGGTGCAGTCACTACCCTACCAAAACTTGCATTCTCTTCGTTCACGGCCAATGCGAAACAACTTACCCAATCTAATATATAAGAAAAGTCACCTCCACAAATTTGAATTTGTTGCATCCACTGTTCAAGATGATTAGCATCTAAATTAGTCGCTGCATCGCCTACAAGTTCACTTTCTACACTAGACTTATTCGCTTGAATTTCTTTCTTTAATAATTTTGCATTCAAATCATGCGCTCTTCTATGCACCTGCAATCCACCTGGCAAAATGCCTTCCGCATGCACGCCTTTATAAATACAATCTAACATCGTCTTCCATAAACGATCCAAGCCTTCCTCTAATGCTTGCTCCGTATGCAATTGCTTTTCATTTTCTTTTACAATATCAGAAATAGGCAAACCCGTTTTGATACACCAATGAATTAAATCATTGGTTGAAAAAAAATTAAATGGCACTTCGATATTTGTTTCCTTTTTGTCTTCTACTAAATGACCCAGCTCTAATCCATCTTCTGATGCTTCTGTTTCTATGAATCCACCTCCAACCGAATAATAAGTAAAGGTTTTTACTGCATCTTTTAATTCAACCAAAAATTGCATGGCATTGGGATGGTATGGCAAACTTTTATCCTTTAAAAAAACTAAGTGATTGTTGTAATCAAATTGGACTGAATGCACGCCATCTAATAAAATGGTTTGCGCATCTTTTATGGCTTGTACTTTTGATGCAATCAACCGCGTATCTGTTGTGACAGGATCTTCGCCTTGTAAGCCCATCAAAATAGCTGTATCTGTTCCATGTCCCTTCCCCGTTTTAGCCAAAGAACCATAGAGGTACACATGCAATGCATTGATATTTTTGATATCAGTTACCGCACTCACCCTTTTTATCATATGCTTTGCGGCCAACCAAGGTCCTAGCGTGTGTGAACTTGAAGGTCCTACACCAATTTTAAACATATCAAATACAGAGATAAACTTTTCCATAAGTAAAACAAAAGTAAGTGAGTTTACAGTAGATATGCACAATTGGGGCATAATTTAATGCTAAATGCAAGGTAAAAAGGATGGCTGTTTGGTAATAATTTGCGAAATTCGAGTTACAAATAATACTCCATGGAATTATCTTCTCTTTTAAACAGATTCAGTGAACCAGAAACTTTAAAAATGGCCAAATTAGGTCGTGAATTAAGGGCATCAGGTGTTGATGTAATTGACCTAAGCTTAGGTGAGCCAGATTTTGATACGCCTCAGCATATTAAAGATGCTGCGATCAAAGCCATCAATGATAACTGGAGTCACTATACCCCAGTTGCAGGTTTTTTAGATTTAAGAGAAGCTGTTTGTAGTAAATTAAAAAGAGATAATAATTTAGATTATACCCCTGACCAAATCATCACATCCACTGGTGCGAAGCAAAGTTTAGCCAATGCGATACTTGCATTAGTAGATGAAGGTGAAGAAGTGATTATCCCTACACCATATTGGGTGACTTATTCTGAGTTGGTAAAAATTGCGCGTGGTAAAGTGGTTGAAATCAGAACCACAGTAGAAGCTGGATTCAAAGCAACGCCAGCACAAATAGAAGCAGCCATTACTTCAAAAACAAAAGTGTTCATGTTCTCTTCTCCATGTAATCCTTCTGGTGCCGTATATAGCAAAGCAGAATTGGAAGCATTGGCGAACTTGTTCAAAAAATATCCTCAAATCACCATCTTATCGGATGAGATTTATGAATACATCAACTTTATTGGCAAGCACGAAAGCATTGCGCAATTTTCTGAGATCAAAGATCAAGTGATTGTAATCAATGGATTAAGTAAAGGTTTTGCAATGACTGGTTGGCGTTTAGGGTATACCGCATCCAATCTTACTTTAGCCAAAGCGATGGAGAAATTACAAGGTCAATTTACATCAGGCACTAGTTCTATCACCCAGAAAGCTGCTGTGGCTGCCTTAGTGGGCGATTTAAAACCATCCATTGCAATGACAGAAGAATTTACACGCCGTCGAACAGCCACTTTAGCATTAGTCAATGCCATGCCTGGATTTAAATGTTTTGCACCCGAAGGCGCTTTTTATGTATTCCCAGATGTGAGTAGTTATTATGGCAAATCTGATGGCAAGCAAACGATTACCAATGCCTCAGACCTTAGCATGTTCTTATTAAATACGGCGCATGTATCTTCTGTAATGGGCGATGCATTTGGAGAACCGCATTGTGTAAGATTCTCTTTTGCAAATAGTATGGAGAATATTGAAAAAGCATGGGCAAGAATTAGAGCAGCATTGGCTACTTTAAGATAAAACTCATTTAAAAATAGATTTAGAAGCGTTACACTTGTAGCGCTTCTTTTTTTGTAGTAATTTTAGTTTACAAATGACGAGTGAAAAATTTCAAATGTTTGAAAATCGATTGCTTAAAAATTATAAGCATCGTTTAAAACAAGCAAAGCGACTTCATGTTTCTTGCTGGAGACTTTATGACCATGACTTACCCGAATTTCCCATTTGTGTGGAATTTTATGAGGACTTTATTTATATCGCTGAATACAACAGAAGACATGCTTTAACAGACGAGGAACATGACACTTGGTTTATGGAAACCAAAAAAATCATTTCCAATATGACTAGTGTACCTATAGATCATATGTATGTGAAATTACGTAAGCGCATGTCGCATCGTGAAGGACAATACGAAAAAGAAGCAGTGACTGAATCTAAAATCATCACCGTACAAGAAAATGGATTACAATTTTTAGTCAACCTCACCGACTATTTAGATACTGGTTTATTTTTAGACCACCGTGTCACTAGACAAATGGTTCAAGCAGAAGCAAAGGATACGCATTTTTTAAACCTGTTTAGTTACACCAGTTCTTTTTCTGTGTATGCTGCAAAAGCAGGTGCTAAATCAGTTACTTCTGTAGACTTATCTAAAACTTATTTAAGCTGGAGTGAAGATAATTTTAAACTCAATCAAATACCCCCATCTTCAGCCTATCAATTTATACATGCAGATGTCAAACAATATTTGAAAACATTGCCCATGAATTATTATGATTTAGTGGTGATGGATCCGCCTACATTTAGCAATAGTAAAAGAATGAAGGATATTTTAGACATTCAAAGAGACCATGTAGAATTGATCAATGATATGCTAAAAGCAATGAAGCCAGGAGGCATCTTATATTTTAGCACCAACTTTACGCAGTTTATCATTGACGCCGAACAAATAAAGAGTGATCAAATCAAAGACATCACTAAAGCCACTACCCCATTTGATTTTGAAGGAAGATTAAAACGCTGGTGTTATAAAATTATAAAGCCGCTCTAATCGCTTTATCCAATTCCAAAACTTGTGGAATCAACATTTGCTGATTGTTATTTTCAATCACATAATCGCATAAGCGCATTTTAATGGTATCCGATATTTGATGTTGCATACGCGCTTCAACTTGCTCTTTTGAAACGCCATCTCTTTGTATAACTCTTTGTATTCTTAATGACAAGGGTGAAGTCACACCTATGACTTTAAATAAACCATCTGCAGCAGCTGATTCAAAAATCAATGCAGCTTCTTTAATCACATAAGGACTGGTTTGTTTGGCAGCCCAATCTTTTGCTGCTTGAATCGTCACTGGATGCACTATGGCATTGAGTAATTGTAATTGAAAAGGATCATTGAAAACAATGGCTGCTAATTTTTCTTTTTGCAATCCAGATGCATCATAAATACTTGAACCAAATTGTTCAATTAATTTTGCTTTTATTTCAGGACTAGTTTGCATGATCTGTTTAGCTGCTTCATCGGCATTGAACACAGGAATACCAAGGGTAGTAAAGATTTTTGCTACCACTGATTTCCCAGATCCAATCCCTCCTGTTAAACCAATCATTTTAGTCATAAGCAGTTCAAAAAAAATCCGAAATCAGTTTCCAATTATTTGGAGGCTAATTTCGGATTGTATCATTTAAATCATTGTCTTATTTGTTGATCGCTTGAGACCACTCTAAGCTAATGGAAGATCTTTCAATCTTTAAATAACTCCCTGGGCTCACTTCCAATTGAATAGTATTGTCTTCGTTCACTTTATTGATTGTACCATGAATGCCTGCAATGGTCACCACTTTATCACCCTTCTGCATTGTATCAATAAACTTCTTTTGCTCTTTTGCTTTTTTAGCTTGTGGGCGGATCATGAAAAACCAGAAAACCAAGATAATACCACCTAACATGATCAATTGAAAAGTTCCACCTTGTTGTGGTGCTTCTAATAAAATTTGTGTCATTTTGTTTTATTTATGTTTTAAACTTGAATACAAAGATAGTGTAATCCAATTACTTTGCTTTGTGACTTATTTTTTGAATTTGACCATTCCCCACTAATTCTTTGTGGATACTATCCAATATCCCGTTGACAAAATGGCCACTTTGTTCGGTGCTATATTCTTTTGCCAGATCGATGTATTCATTGATAGATACTTTTGTAGGAATGGTATCAAAATAGAGCAATTCACAAACGCCCAATCTTAATAAAATCATATCAATGACTGCAATACGTTCTGGATCCCAGTTTTTTAATTTAGGTACAATCAAGGCCTCTGTTACATCCTTCTTCTCAATGGCTGTTTGCAATAAATCTTTTGCAAATTTCATCTTCTCATCCCCCACTAAATCTAAGAAATTGACTGAACCTGGCTTTTGAAAATAATTCAACATAAAACCAATAATCATATCTCCGTCATCATCCCAATTGGAAAAATGTGATTCAATTGTTTCAATGGTATTAGTAGACTTCAGAATCAGTTCTCCAAAAATGAACTTTAAAATAGCGGTTTCCTGGGCTTTTTCTCTACTTTCCTCAAGTATGTAGACCTTGTATTCTGGAGACTCCACCAATTGACGAAATATGGATTTAACCATGTCATTGTCAATCCATTGTTGTGGCTTTACGATCTCAATTGCTTTTTTGAATTTTTCGGATTCAAGGGTTTGCCAAACGATGCTGTTTCCGGCTAATTTGATATTGACAGCTAAATCTGCTTGGTTGGGAAGGTTTTTAGAGGCTCTTTGTAAGGCCTCAATCTCTGCATAACTTGCAATTTGATGCATTAAATGAACTAGGTAAACGAATAAATTACGGGACTTGTCAAACTCTTTTTGAAGTAAACCAGCTGCAGTTGAGACGTTTTGAGGGTCTAACATGTACATGACCTGCATTACTTTAATTCGGATATTTCTTCGGTTCATCATAATTATAAGAGCTATTGGGGTTGCAAATCTATCATAAAATTGCTGAAAACTGACATTTTTGGCATTAATTTGCTGTCTTGTAGCAAAATTACAAGCAGAACTGAAATTTTGACCTATCTATTTGTATTTAAGACAGATGGTATGGTTATAGCAGTTATGTTTATACCTTTATTAATCAATTAAAAAATAAACTATGGCTAAGAGTTCGGCAAAAAAATTAAACATTACCCCGCTACATGACAGAGTAATTGTTATGCCTGCCGCTGCTGAAGAGAAAACAGCTGGTGGAATCATCATCCCAGACACTGCAAAAGAGAAGCCACAACGTGGAACAATCGTAGCTGCTGGTCCTGGTAAGAAAGATGAGCCTGTAACTGTAAAAGTGGGTGAAACTGTATTATACGGCAAATATGCTGGTACAGAAATCCAAATTGAAGGTCAAGACTTATTGATCATGCGTGAAAGTGATATCCTTGCAATTGTTTAATTGTTAGGTAGAATTTTATTTAAGAATTTAAAAAATAACTGATTATGTCTAAAATGATTTTTTTCGACTTAGAAGCGAGAAATAAAATGAAAAAAGGTGTTGACACATTAGCCAACGCTGTGAAAGTAACTTTAGGGCCAAAAGGTCGTAACGTGGTAATTGAAAAGAAATTTGGATCACCTTCTATTACTAAAGATGGTGTTTCTGTTGCAAAAGAAATTGACTTAGAAGATCCTATCGAAAATATTGGTGCACAAATGGTAAAAGAAGTTGCAAGCAAAACCGCTGATCAAGCTGGTGATGGTACAACGACTGCAACTGTTTTAGCACAAGCTATTATTGGTGAAGGCTTAAGAAACGTGACTGCAGGTGCTAACCCAATGGATTTAAAACGCGGTATTGATAAAGCAGTAGAAAAAGTAGTAGCAAGTTTAAAAGCACAATCTCAAACGGTTGGTAACGACGCTAAAAAGATTGAGCAAGTCGCTTCTATTTCTGCGAACAATGATAATGAAATTGGTAAATTAATAGCCCTTGCAATGAGTAAAGTGGGTAAAGAAGGTGTGATCACAGTAGAAGAAGCAAAAGGAACCGATACAACAGTAGATGTGGTAGAAGGTATGCAATTTGATCGTGGATACGTTTCTCCTTACTTCGTTACCAATAGCGAAAAGATGGAAGCTGAAATGCAAAATCCGTATATCTTAATTTATGATAAGAAGATTTCTGCAATGAAAGACATCTTACATATTTTAGAGAAAGTGGCACAAACTAGTCGTCCATTAGTGATCATCGCTGAAGACTTAGAAGGTGAAGCAATGGCTACATTGGTGGTAAATAAATTACGTGGCACGATTAAAGTTGCTGCTGTAAAAGCACCAGGTTTTGGTGACAGAAGAAAAGAAATGTTAACTGATATTGCGATTCTAACTGCAGGTACTGTTATTAGTGAAGAGCAAGGATTCAAATTAGAAAATGCAGACTTAACTTATTTAGGTCAAGCATCTTCTATCACAATCGACAAAGACAATACAGTGATCGTTGGTGGTAAAGGTAAAAAAGCGGATATCACATCTCGTGTAAATCAAATCAAGGCGCAGATCGAGAATACAACTTCTGATTACGATAAAGAAAAATTACAAGAGCGTTTAGCAAAATTAAGTGGTGGTGTAGCTGTTTTATATGTTGGTGCTGCAACAGAAACTGAAATGAAAGAAAAGAAGGATCGTGTAGACGACGCTTTACACGCAACACGTGCTGCAGTTGAAGAAGGAATTGTACCTGGTGGTGGCGTGGCTTATATCCGTGCCGTTGCAAGTTTAGAAAAATTAAAAGGTGCTAACGAAGACGAGAATACAGGTATTCAAATTGTACGTCGTGCAATTGAAGAACCACTTCGTCAGATTGTTAAGAATAGCGGTATCGAAGGTTCTATTGTTGTTCAAAGAATCAAAGAAGGCAAAGACGACTTTGGTTTCAATGCAAGAACAGAAGTTTTCGAAAACTTATTCAAAGCAGGTGTAATCGATCCTACTAAAGTAACAAGAGTTGCTTTAGAGAATGCCGCATCTATTGCTTCTATGTTGTTAACAACAGAGTGTGTGATTGCTGACAAACCAAAACCAGAAGCTGCTCCACATGGTGGTGGCGCTCCTGATATGGGTGGTATGGGTTACTAGTCACTTTAAAGAAAGTATAAAAAAAAGTCCTTCAAGCAATTGGAGGACTTTTTTTATTTATACTACTCGAACTTATTTCAAATTAAATTCATTAAAATATTTTTAAGCTGTAGTTGATTCTTTAGCAAAATACAATTGGAATCCTTTCACCAATAATAATTGCGCAATACCATAAGTCGCCATCGTAACTAAGCCTATATTGTTTATCGGACTTTGTGTAGCCCAATAAAATTTATTAAATGCCAAGACCGCATCGGATGCTATAAAGAATAGCATACCTGGGGTCCAAAATAAATTGGCAATCAATGTTGCTTTTGAATTCAATGATGCACGCACTGTATATATAGCAGATGTAGAAATTAAAAGCATGTACACTAATATTGGATAGATTAAAGCCCCCATTGCATCTTTCAAAAATAAATATACAAATGCACAAAACCCAGCTAACAAAACAATGGCAACATAAAGTTTAAACCTCGACGCCCCAGTTGTTGGTTTCAATGGATGAAAAAATAAAATATTAAAAATATGCGTTGTCATAAATGCAATCATCCCTGGAATAAATAAGGCATCCGACAATAAAAATGCATCCCCTAAAAATGATCCAAACAATCCAACTAAAATGAGGTACTTGGTGTTGGGCGCTGCAGCAAAAAATGGTTGCACATAAAAAAATAGCATCAATAAGGGCAGTAAGACTAATTTAGACCCATATTGTATACTTGTATAACCAAGCAGTTGAGCAAATAAATGCAGCATTAAAATCAGTAGGTAAATGGTGATCCCAAATTTTTGAATAAACGGTTTCATTCTTTTGATTTTCGTAAAAAAGTACACTAAATATAGGCAAAGCAAGGGAATACAGATTTCAATGCATAAATTTGCACATGATTCATCCTGACGAAGCCGCTTTTTATACCTATTGGGAAAAAGAACGCTCCCTGCCCCATTATAAACGTAAACCCTTTTTGAGAGGATTCAGTGTAAGTTTATTAATGGGCATTGTGGTCTTGTTGATTGCGGAGATGGGCTGGTATGAAAGAGCCAATATGGTGGCTAATTCCAGAGGCAATACCATTTGGATTTTAATCGCCATAGTAATCATCTCCTTAGGATTTGGCTGGATTTATCAACAATTTACCTGGGAAATGAATGAACAACGTTTTAATGAAATCAAGCACTTAAAAAATAAAAAATGAGCCTAATGACCCATTCGACAACAAAAAACACTCAAAAAGCAAGATTTTCAAGCATTTTTAGTTTGTTTTTACTCTTTGCAGCAATAGCCCTTTTTGCGGCTTGTAGTAAATCAGACAATAATGACCCTCAATCCACGGCTTGTTCTATAAAAGCACAATATATAAATGATAGTTCTGCTACTCAAAGAGCGCAGATGATTGCTTTTTGTAATAACAATGGCATTACCTATACTTTACACCCAAGTGGGATTTTATACCAAATCATTACCCCTGGGGATACCGCTAAGCCTAATCTATGTACTTCATTGACAATGACTTACACTGGAAAATTAATGACAGGGATCCAATTTGACAAGGGCACAATCACTTATGCATTAAAGGACTTAATTGTAGGCTGGCAAATTGCCGTGCCTTTGATTGGTAAAGGCGGAAAAATCAAAATGGTGATTCCCTCCTCTTTAGGATATGGAGCAGAAGGTAGACCTCCAGCTATTCCTTCAAATGCCCCACTTTATTTTGAAATGTCACTCGATTAGATGACTTGTCAATCAATTTTCACCCCAAAATAATGGTCAAATAGGACTCGTTTTAGGCTTGTTTCCCCTATATTTGCCGACTAAAAAAAGTTAACCAAACTACTATGCAACTCAAAGGATTAGTGCGCTTTTTTACATTTGCGCTTATTTTAATTTGTCTTTACCAATTATCTTTTACTTGGTTCGTTAGA
>Ga0114980_10000649_pt1 | contig 24807 bp, 24 predicted proteins | sample S_140806_EF_Meta_FD_87018 | JGI IMG/M metagenome (GOLD analysis project Ga0114980, IMG submission 87018) | Freshwater microbial communities from Lake Simoncouche, Canada to study carbon cycling - S_140806_EF_MetaG | ecosystem: Environmental > Aquatic > Freshwater > Lake | place: Lake...
GATTTATGTATCAATTCATGTTGAACGGCTACTGCCCATATTTTCTCAGGATGGCCGCCAATTTCGGTCGTATACACCAAGATCAGCGTAGCCAATTGTTTTTTGACATTGAAAAACCAGCGGTGGAAATGTACTTCAAATCCCTGAAAGACTATAGAAAGAGGTTGTTCAGTGGCAAGGCGAGACACTATTTCCGTAATGCACGCTCGGAAGTGATTGGGGAGTTAAGTCCGAACGACCTCTGGCCACTTCGGATGAAGATATGGCGGCATAAGATCTTCCGCTCTCGCTTGTTTCGGCTCGATCCATATACCTTGGTACTCAAGATCAGGATTAGGTTGAAGGGTAATCGGAACGTACGAGGGCATATCAGCCCAGAAGACCTCGGTTAAATAGTGTCCAAGGGCTGGCCGGTGAGAAAAAAGGACAGCTCACACCATGGAGTAATGAGCGGTGAAAAAATCTATTTGGGCGAGGGCCCTAAGAACAATTATGTTGTTGATCGCAAAGGGCCTGTCTTGCATTACTGGTAATCCAATTGCCCAGCGTTGCCTAGAGTGGGGCATAGTTAGGGCACAGTATTTGATGGGAATCGGTTCTGGCGGAGAGGTTGCTAGCTCAGGTGAAAAAATCGCGCTTTCATTAGTAGTTGCCAAGCATAGTGGAGGCTTCCATGGAAATCGTCGCGTAATCACGCCCATATGCATCTTTGATATTGGGGCAAATATTGGTCAGTTTTCGGGTATCGCAAAGGCCGTGCTTAAGGGGCGACCTTATACGATACATTGCTTTGAACCTGGAAGGCATACGTTTGATCAGCTTAGGGAATATATTGGAGACGATAACAGTTTCCGCCTTAATAACTTTGCGTTGGGGCAGAACACAGGAAATACATCGTTATTTTACGACGAGGTGGGGTCTGGGCTTGCATCAATGACGAAACGCAACCTGGAGCATTTGGGAATTGACTTTAATCGGTCGGAGTCAGTCTCGGTGGATACTGTTGATAACTATTGCGACCAGGCTCAGATAAACAAAATCGACTTGCTGAAAATGGACGTCGAAGGTCATGAGTTGGATGTTTTAAAGGGCGCCGCGCGACTTCTTGATGATCGCAGGATTGACTCAATACTTTTTGAGTTTGGTGGCTGCAACATCGACACTAGGACTTTCTTGCGTGATTACTACTATTTTTTCAAAAAATACAGCCCCAATCGAATGTTTAGGATTACCCCGAGCGGCTATTTATCACCTCTCGATTCATGCAGGGAAATAGACGAGCAATTCCGCACAACCAATTTTTTTGTGCGATTTTCTTGAAGCGAAAGAACTATATAGATGAAAACATCAGATACCTTTCAAGATTTTAGATTATGTTGATAATTCAATTACTAAAAACATTTTCCCGCTTGCTTGGTGTGTACAACTCTATCCGTTATTCGAAAATTTATTACAAGATACTGAAATTTAAGAATCCTAATTACATTTTTGCGTTGCATGAGGATCTTGCCTTTTATCGTCGGGCGCTTGGAGATTCTCTTGATTTAGTATTTGATGTCGGTGCAAACCGCGGCGACAAAACTTGGGCCTTCAGACACATAGCTAAAAATGTCGTCAGCATTGAACCTGACGAGACATGCTTTACGGCGTTACGTTCGAGATATGGGAAAGATAAAGGTATTCACTTGGAGAATGTTGCCCTAGGGGATCGGGGCGGGGTAGGGACTTTTTTTGTGGAGGAAGACGGATCAGCCTACAACACGCTGAATGAGAAGGAGCGAGATTGGCTGGTTCAAATAAAAAAGCAAAACATCCGGCAAGTTCCAGTGCCGATCTCTACTCTCGACAAAATGATTGTGAAATACGGGATCCCGGATTTTCTAAAGATCGACGTCGAGGGTGGAGAATTAACTGTTTTCAACGGATTGAGCCACCGTGTTCCTGTTATTTGCTTCGAGGCGAACCTTCCTCGATTTCGGGAGGAATCGCTCCGGATCATTGAACGATTGATGCTCAATAATTCTGCCCGATTCAATCTCCGGCTGGAAAATAATTTTGTGTTTACTTCTCATCAAGTCGCTCAGGAAATAATTAGCATATTGAGTCGTAATGATGAGGTGAGTTATGACATTTTTGTTTTTAATGACGGTGGTGGGCGATAGTCTAATCAGCAGCGCTTTGAATCCCGCAATATGCCTTGACAGTTTCCTCGATTAAGCGCGAATGTAACTTGTAGGTAAAATTAGAACATGGGTAATGAAAAAATTGTTGGCGCTAAGCCAACTTGGTCGCCATATGATCTTTTGCCGCTTGGCTCAAAGAACGCTTTGAAGCGTTTTTGGATTTGGCTAGGATTCGGCAAGGATTTTGGTACTGCGTGCCGCTATGAAATTGATATGCTTCTACTTAGAGTGAGCTGCGCCATCAGCATTCGTTTCCGGATGCAAGTGAGGCGGCTTAGGCAACAAAAAGGACTTAAAGTTAATTTGGGTTGTGGGTGGGTCCCTTTTCCAGGTTGGATCAATCTTGATTGCTATCCTCCACCGAAGCGGGAATCAAGTTATTGCCAGGTGCTAGTTCTCGACATGAGGCAAAAGTTGCCTTTTGCCGATGCTTCTGTTGACGCCATCTACTCGGAGCACTTCATGGAGCACCTTCCCTTTGACATAGTATGCAACAACTTGCTTCCGGAATGTTTTCGGATCCTGTCTCCTGGGGGGTCAATTCGTATGGGGGTACCCAACGGGGAGTTGTACATACAACGTTATCAGTCTAGTAATTCTTTTGCTCATTCAAGCAAATCGGGCGATTCAAAGACTTTAATGATGCACATAAATGACATTGGCCATTCTGGTGGGCATTTTTATTTGTACGATTATGAGGTTTTGGAAAAGATATTCACTGAGGTCGGCTTTAAAACACTACATAAATGCAAATCGTTACAAACTCACACGCATTGTTTTGATCAAATGGACCAAGATGATGAATGGCGAGTTAAAAATACGGTGTTTATAGAGGGGCAAAAATAAATTGAATTGATCATGGTTTATAAACGTTTCACTCTAAATATTTGACTTTGGCTATGTTGAGCATCCAATGCAAAGAGAATATGTATTAATAATTGCAATTAATTTAGTTTGTGGTCGATGAGAAAGTAGAAAAAGGATGAAGGTGTTACTTGTCATCTGGGCAGATCCAGCTATGTATATAGCCACAATTTTTACGGCACGCATACTATCTGAGCAAGGTGTATCCGTTGACCTGCTATTTCGAACCCCTAATTCTCACTTGGATGTGGCAAGCGATGTAGATTTTGGACCTAGGAGCCGAATGCTGCCAGTTGGAGGTGGATGCACAGGTTGGCGTGACAAGATCGATTATGTAAAGTTTATTATAAAAGCTGTTAAATTGGCTTGGTGCGAAAGGCCAGACGCAGTTATTGGCTGCAATACCCTTGGCATCGACGCGGCGTTTATTGTGAACCTCATTAGGCCAAAGACAAGGCTTATCTACTATAACTTCGACTTTGATGTTTCAACAAAAGGATTGGGATCGTTAGGCTGGCTATTAAGGTGGGTAGAACTTATTGCAGCGCGTCGTGCGGAGATTACTATTTTCCCGGCACCAGGCCGTTCCGCTGAATATAAGGCAATGGCGCAACTGAAGCGTGAGCCTTGGAGCGTCTTGAACTGCTTCCCTCTGTCCTGGCCACGGCAAAAAACGGGTGAACTTCAAAGGTTGCTTGTAAGTAAAGGCCTCGTCTTCGATAGGCTAGTGGTTCACCTGGGAAGCATTGGCCCGTTTCATGGAATTGAGGCAACGATTCGCTCTGTGCTTAAATGGAATGGAAATTGGGGTCTAATTTTCGCAGGTATATCAATTGGTTCTTATCTGGAAGAAATGCAAAAGCTAGTGTTAGAACTAGGGCTTGCTAACAGGGTTATTTTTTTTCCCTCTGTACCTTACAGTCTTTGGTTCGACTGCCTGTATTCTGCGCATCTAGGAATATGCCTTTATGAACCAGGCAATCTCAGTCATACCTATATGGCCGGCACGTCGCAAAAATTCAATAACTACCTTGTCGCTGGCATTCCAAGCATTGTGTCCAATTCACCGGACTTTATCGCATTCGTTGAGCATCATAAAACCAGTAAGGTGGCACACCCAACGAACCCGCACTCAATCGCGCAGGCTGTGAACTCTTTATTGTGCGATCCAGAAGAGTATGCGTTTTATTGCCGTTCTGTTAAGCATGCTTTTGAGTCCGAGTTTAATTTTGAAAAGCAGTTTGAACCTATACTGAGGCTTTTAGTCGATGCTAATCACGCCCGTTAAGACAATCGGAATCATCGGTGCTGGGAGCATTGTCTTCAAATCGCACCTGCCTCTACTGACTGCGCTCGGGTTTGAAGTAATGTGGGTGTTGGATTCAGTTCTCGATAGGGCGAAAGCAGTGGCTCAGGCTTTTAAAGTGCCAATTTTCCTTGGGGCAGATGAGTTGGTAAGAGCGTCCCATACGGATTTGGTGATTGTGGCATGCCCTTACGGCAGCCGTCAGCCCTATTTCGAATTCCTCCGAGGGCGTGAGGGTGCTATATACATCGAAAAGCCCGTCGCGCTAAGCGTGAGTGAACTGGAGGCGATTTGCCGACTTCGGCCAGATTATGCAGTGGCAGCGGGTTTCCTCCGCCGTAGCATGGGCGTCACGAACATGGTGAAAGACATCATCGCCGATGAAATTTTCGGGCGCCTACGACGTGTGCGCAGTGAGTTTGGAACGGCCACGATCATTAGCGCAGGAGCCGGCTTTGCCAAGAATATTATGTTGGCGGGTGGGGGGCAACTATTTGAGAGCGCTATCCACAACGTGGACGCCGTGTGTTTCATGGCGGACGTCCAATCGGCGATCGTGACTCGTTGCGTTATGGAACATGAGGACGGCTTCGACCTGCACACAGATGCGCAACTGACTCTGACCGACAGCAAGGGGAGGGATTTCGAGTTTGAGTTGCTTGTGACATGCTTACACAATACTAGTTACGAAATTGAGATGCATTTTGAACACGCTATCCTGACTTTTTCCTTGTTTCGTCCGATGAGACCGCAAGTGCGTGTAACCCATGGTCAGCGGAGTTACCAACTCATGGATCCGCTGCTGCAGGATTCCCCAAGTGGGTCCTTTGACGTTACCCACGTCTTTATGACCGATTTCCTGAAAGGCTTGGAAACACAGACGCCCAATTACACCAACGCCTGCGCTACGCGAGCTACCACCCACATCATGGAGCAAATCTACGAGCGAGGTACAAAGGCAGACGTATCGTTGTTCGAGCGTTGCAGCGACGCGCTCGCTGGAGCGGCAAGGATCGGATGATCACGATCGGTGTTATCGGCGCTAGCGGACAGGTTGGAACCGAGGTCTGCCTTTATCTCAAAACCTACCCAGAGGTGCGACCTGTCGCCATTGTTAGAACGCCCCTTAGCGGTGCCTTGTTGCGGCGTCTGGGGATCGAGGTGCGCGTGGGCGCCTTCGGAACGGAGTCTGAAAGCAGGGATCTCCTTCGCGACTGCGATCTGATCGTAGACTTCTCGGTGACTTCTGGCGAGGTAAACGAAATCAAGGCACATTACGAGCGCTATATTCGCCAAGCGGTTGTTTGCGCTCCCAAAGGCGCGCGCTATGTATTCGTAAGTACCATCAACGCGTTCGGCATGAGCTCACGTTTCAACCGGGCAAAATACTACTTCCTGCCCCATAGCACTTATGCGCTTACCAAGCGGTTTGCCGAGCGGCTAGCGTGCCGGCTTGGACGAGAACACGATCGGGAAATTTATGTCTTCCGCCTTGGACATGTGCATGGCGCGTTTCAGCGTGTGAGCCAAGAGACCGCTGAATTGGTCCGGAAGAATTACCACCGCTTCGAATATCCTGACACGCCTTCTTACACAATTTTTTGCCACTCTGTCGCTGAGGGTCTGATGGGCGTCGCGCAAGGGCGGGAAACTGCTGGTGTCTACACCTTGATTTCAAATCCTGCCTGGTCTTGGCGCGAGGTGCTGGAACATTACTCAGATGCGCAGCGACCGCTTAAAGTGGGACTCGTGCCGACGCGTTCTTCGGGGCTTGGGGTACGTCTTCTAACCAGCGTTCAGAGTTGGGTGGGTGGACTGGCACACAACTACAAGGACACGCTCCGCGCTAATATTTTGTATCGGTTTCCAGACTTCGAACGAAGATGGCAGGCTTGGTTTTATGTAAAAAAAGCCCGCAGTGAGGTTCAGTCTTATGGCGACAAGTTGATTTACCGCCCGATCGGAATCCACGAGGGCGTGATTCCCGGCCGCCGCTTGCCAAGCTTATCCGACAGTCGCGTCACTCTTAGGGCAAAGGAAGATCAAGTCAAGGCATTGATCGATGGCTTGCTAGCCCGACCCAACAGACTAGTAGGCAAAACGGGTAAGGGAGCGGATCGTGCCGGCATCAAGCTCTAAAAATGTCCGTTAAATATGGAGTTACTCATTTGAAAATTTGCGTTGGTAGTCCTGGACGCTTTCATACGTTTGATCTTGCAAGGCAACTCGCGCGAACCGGCGTTCTGCAACGCCTTTACACGGGCTACCCGCGATCGAAGGTCGATGGACTGCCCCAGGAGCAGGTTAGCGCCTTCCCTTGGCTGACTTTGGCGGCCCATGGTGCTGGGCGGCTGGGATTTCAGTCTATTCAGCGGTCATTGAACTGGCCCCTGATCAAAACATTCGATTCCTGGCTATCCAGAAGGCTAGAGCCCTGCGATGTTTTTCATTGCCTGTCGAGCTTCGGCGTTGCGTCGCATAGGGTCGCGAAAGCGCGGTATGGGGCCTTAACGATCTGTGACCGGGGCTCATCGCATATTCAATTTCAGGATGAAATTTTGCGTGAGGAGTATTTCAAGCTCGGCATGCCTTATCGCCCCATTGACCCGAGGGTGACCGAGCGTGAACTGATTGAATACAAGGAATGTGACATTATTTTTGTGCCGTCGCGTTTCGTGCAGCGTTCATTTATTGATAAAGGAGTCGCAGAAGAAAAGCTTCGCGTTGTTTCCTATGGTGTGGATCTGGAAATGTTCCGCCCTGCACAGAAGGACGATAAAGTATTTCGAATCATTTATGTTGGGGAGCTCAGCGTGCGGAAGGGAATTCATTATCTGCTCGAGGCTGCCTCGCGCTTCCCGGAAAAGGAGGTTGAGGTTTGGCTTATCGGAGCCGCTTTGCCAGAGGCGCGGGATTTGCTTGCACGTTATGAAGGCCGGTTTCGCCACTTTGGCTTTATCCCTAGAAATGATTTGTATCGGTTTTATAGCCAGGGATCGGTTTTAGTATTAGCCTCGATAGAGGAGGGCCTGGCTTTGGTTCAGGCTCAGGCGATGGCATGTGGCATTCCGGTAATTGCTACGACGAACACGGGTGCGGAGGATCTGTTTTCCGATGGAGTTGAAGGATTTATAGTTCCAATCAGGGACGCCGATGCCATCGCTGAAAAAATAGCCCAATTGCTGAGTCGGCCGAACGATCGTGAAATGATGGGACAAGCTGCACAGAAGCGTGTTGCGGAGATTGGTGGTTGGGACTCATACGGACATAAAGTGCTTTCTGCATATGCCTCTGGGTTGATCTCCAGAACTGAGAACGGGCAGAGCGTAAACCGCAATACACAAAAAAATGCTTAAGAATAATACTTCCGGAAAATTGCCAATAAAAGTGGGAGTAGTAACCAGTCATCCTATCCAATACCAAGTACCACTCTTTCGCGCCATTGCGAGCCAGCCAGGCATAGACCTGACGGTTTTTTTCGGCTCTAACCATGGCATAGATCCCGACAAGATCGACCCAGGTTTCGGAAGAACCTTTGCCTGGGACATCTCTTTATTGGATGGTTACAAGCATATCTTTCTCAACAACAGTAAACCCGGTATGGAGGTGGGTGACTGGCGGCTTGACGCTCCTGATCTGAAGTCCTATTTAAGCTCAGAATGCTTTGACGCAGTGCTAGTGTTCGGGTGGAGTAAGTTGCTTTTTTTGCAGGCTATCTGGTGGGCAAGAAAGTACTCTATCCCTCTCGTTTTGCGAGCCGAGTCTAATCTTAAACATGCACAACCAAGGTATAAGAAAGTAGCCAAAAAATTACTATTCCCGCTTTTGTTCCGGCAATTCAAGGCCTTTCTGTCGATCGGTAGCCTTAATGCCGCGCTGTATCGCCACTTTGGAGTGCCTGAACAAGCCATATTTTTGGCGCCATATTGCGTTGATAACGATTTTTTTTCTGAACGAGCAGCCGCGCAAACGGTAAACGCTCAGCAACTGCGAACTGATTTAGGTATCCATGACGACGATACAGTGTTTCTTTTTATTGCCAAGTTTATTGACCGAAAACGGCCTCTGGATTTGATTGCGGCAGCCGCAAAGTACCGCGCAGTAAGCAGCACTAGCCATGTCATTTTTCTCGGTGACGGCGCGTTGCTGGATGCGTGCCGGAATGCGATCGCCATTAACAAACTTACAAATATTCATTTGGTAGGTTTCAAAAACCAGACTGAGTTGCCCGTTTGGTATGCAGCAGCCGATGTTTTAGTCCTTCCCTCGGAATACGAGACGTGGGGACTAGTTTTGAATGAAGCTATGGCCTGCGGGTTACCTTGTATTGCCTCGGACATGTGCGGCGGGGCGGCCGATATGATTTTAGAAGGTCAAACCGGTTTTACTTATCCTATGGGTGATGTGTCACGACTGGCTGAACTCATGATGTTTATGGCCGACAACAAAGAACATCGGCAGGCGATGGGGCGTTATGCGGCGACCTATGTGCAAAAATTCAGCCTCGCTTTGACAGTGTCTGCACTTGAGAATGCATTGCGTTCTAATAGATCTTGATGAACAGTAAATCTTTACCAATCTTGATTGTCGGCGTGGCCCACCGAACCTCACTGGAGCAGATGTACTTAAGGGCGTTCCAGGCGAACGGTTGTTGTGAAATTGACTTACTGGATATTGAGGCAAACCGTCCAAACTGGTCGCGGAACAAATTTTTTAACCGTTTTCTGCCGGAGTTCGGCCACAACTGGGCCAGTCAGCGTTTGCTTAGCCATCTGCGTTGCTGTAAAGACCGGTATCGCTTGATCATCATTTTTAAAGGAATGCAGTTTAGTCGTCAAATTCTTGAAGAATGCAGGAAAATGACTCCTGCCGCACTGTGGATCAACATAAACCCTGATGACCCCTACAACCGTATATCTAGGGCCGCTTCTAACTCAAATGTTATGGAGTCTCTCTCCTTTTTTGAAATTTATTGCATATGGTCTCAACAGATTGCAAGCAGGCTTCGTGCTGATGGTTGCAACAATGTCATCTATCTTCCCTTTGGCTACGATGTCTCATACCATGTGCCTTACAAACCACAGCACCAAGCCCCTTCGAGGCTCATTTCATTCATTGGATCATGGGACAAAGAGAGAGAGATGGTCCTGGCCCAGTTGGCTGCATACGAGTTTCGTATTCATGGCAACAGATGGGAGCGAGCCTCCCGCACGTTCCCTCTGAAAAGTAGCATATCCTACCGAGATATTTTTGGTACGGAAATGGCGAACATCATCGCCTCATCAGATATCTGCCTGAACTTGTTGCGACCACAGAATCGAGATTCTCACAATATGCGCACCTTCGAGATCCCGGCTATGGGGGGCCTGATGCTGACCTTACGAACCGTGGAACAGCAGGAATTTTTCCCAGAAAACGAAGCATGCTATATGTATGCCGATGATGCTGAGCTGAAGGCAAAAGTAGATTACATATTGACTCACAAGGCGGAGGCTAGTCGGGTTCGGGCTCGGGGCATGGAGTATGTCTGGGAGCATAGCTATAGTAATAGAGCGAAATTTCTACTTAAGAAACTGGCTGATTGAAATTATGAAAATTCGGTTCTTAGCGATTTCAATTGTTTTATTAACGGTTGCACTTTATGCCGCCTTGGTTCATGACTACGAAACAATTAGTCGGGAGCAGGCTTGCTGTGCCGCACTTATTGTTATGCTTGGAGCCCTGCCAAGCATAGTCAGCCTTATTTCACGACGGGAAGCTGCCCTACTTCCGCTCATGCCACTTCATGGCCTCTTCTATGCGTACATTTTCGGATTGCCAGTCTTTTCCTCTGCGTTGGATTGGTCAAGAGTACATTCGACTGTGATAACAGAAACACTGTATCTAACTATAGTTGGCATTATCTGCCTTTTGGTGGGCTACTACGCATCCCGTGGCCTTTATACGAGTTCGCGGCGACCAATCAGGTTCCTTAACAACGTAACTCTTAAAAGGCGGATATTTGTAGCATGGATTCTGTACGCCATGCACATGTTGCTCCAGTTGGTTCCCTCCCTAGGCTCCTTGCCGTCCGTGGGGCAACTTTCTACGCCGCTCGGGCATCTTTCAACTGGCATGTTGTTAATGCTTGCACTTGAAAACGTAGTGTCAAAAAAACACCTGATTCTGTTGACCGTCGCAATAGGTTTCTCCCTAGTTATTAAATTACTATCCGGGTCTCTGGCTCAGGCGGTTTTTCTTTTGGTATTACTTGGGATCCTCTACTGGGGCAAAAAGCGCTCATTGCCGTTGGGTTTCATATTTATCTGTTGCGTTATTGCTGTATTGCTCAATCCAATGAAGTCTAAATATCGCGATTTAACTTTTGTTGCTGTCGACTCGGTGCAACTATCCTATTCATACAAAGCTAAGTTGTTCTATGAGGCGACATACGATCATTACGTCAATAACGATTCCGACCCCTCAGAGGGCATCGATTCGGGTGTTGTCAACCGAATTGGCCATAGCGTCACCGCTTTTGCCGATGTGATCAACATGACCCCTGAGCAGGTTCCCTACTGGCTTGGGGGGTCATATCAAACATTGTGGACGAGCTTCATCCCACGGTTCTTGTGGCCTGCAAAGCCACAAGCTACAATTGGAAATGAGTTTGGGCATCGATACAAATTGCTAGCACCGCATGACAAAAGCACCTCGCACAATCTTCCTTGGTTAGCAGAGTTTTATGCTAACTTTGGCACGATCGGCGTTTTGACTGGCATGTTAGCTGTGGGAGTTTTATTTCGCCTTCTTGTGCAGAAATTAAGCGTACCGATTAGTTCCAGCATTGAATATGTATTGGGTGCAACTGTAACTTTTAGTCTGTTTTATGCAGAGTCAAACTTTGCACTGATGGTGGGCGGAGTACTAACTTCCTATTTCGCATTATTTTTTTTATTACGACTATTAACTTTCAAAATAAATTTGAATTAAATAGTTATTAGCCAAGTGCGAGTTGAATCTATATAAAGTAAAAAATAACTTCTAATCATTGGTGTTTTACGACAAACTTCCTTCTTGGATTATCAGTACCTTTTTGCTTGAGATAACCTCTAGCATTAACTAGAGTATTGAACAGTGTTCGAAATAACATATTAGTTAACTTAAACCTATAGGTAAACTATTTATTAGCAAGTACTTAATTGGATGCCACCAGTGTTAGTATTGATTCGTGTGCTATTTTTAATACGTTATGACTGCATGTATGCCTTGTACACAACTTCTCCTGCGATAAGAATTGATTTAGAGAAAAAATATGCTAATATTTAATAATAATTTTTTTTCAAAATATGAACATATTGATATTTAGGGTTGGGTCTTTAGGCGATAGTATCGTGGCTTTAGATGTTGTTTATACAATTAAGACTAATAATAAAGATAGCAAAATATATGTCTTGTGCAATATAAACGAACAAGACGCAAAGGGAACAGAAAGAGTAGATTCGGTATTAAATACTTTTGAACTACTTGACGGTAGTTTTTTGTATTCCAAACGAATAGATATTTTAAAGTTAAAAAGTTTTATAAAAAATAAAAATATTACAAAATTGTACTATTTAATGCCAAATAGAAATTTCTTCCAAAAATACCGTGATTACATCATTTTTAAACTAATGAGGTTACGTGTTGAGGGAATCGGACTTTTTGAAATTGACGAAAATAAATATACAAAAAATTATTTATATGAATCCGAAAAAGAAAGATTGATGCGGAAAATTGATCATCTTGAAAGGCATAAATTAAATTACAAACTATTAGGCAAAAAAAATAGTATAAACATGATAACCATATGTACTGGCACAAGACATATGATTAATGATTGGGGGCTTGAAAATTGGACTAAACTATTACAACTTATTTTTAATAAAAAAGAGAGGGCAATAATTAATATTATTGGAAGTGTTTGGGATTTGGAAATAGCCAATTATTTAAAAAAAATTCAGCCTAATAGTATAAATAATTATTGTAATAAATTAAGTATATTAGAGAGCGTAGAGATAATTGCCAATAGTAATGTATATATAGGCCATGACAGCGGCCCTATGCATTTGGCCACGCTAACAGACACACCAATTGTGGTTTTATTTTCGCATAAAAATAAGCCAGGTATTTGGTATCCCGAGCGCGAAAACGTAAGCATATTAAGAAATAAAGTAATACGCGACATAAAACCATGGTGGGTATGCGAAATTGCGTTGGGAATGTTAAATTCACATGATGTATAACCATTTAATGTTTAGTATTGGCCGCCATGTCTATTAACTTATTTCACCAGTCATTAGATCGAGAAACCAATTGGAATAATGCCATTTTTTGCCCCTTCCCACCCGAAAATGAGAGAATAGCCAACACTATATTGAGATTAATTGACAATAACATTATCGAAAATAAATATTTTTTTCATCTGGATAAGGTTTTTCAAAAATTCGAAAATGTTACCGAACAAGGCGTCAGGTATTTAGAAGACAATTCAGAAAAAAATAATTTTCTAAAACTATTTCACAAATTAAATTTCGTTTTTTTTCATTGTAATCAAAGAGACTTTAGCAATATAAAATCAAGCTTTTTTATTGAATCAATATTATTATCTTTAATACCAATAGTTCACAAGTCAACATGGATGGCTGCTGAACTTGAGAAATATGCTCTTGATATTCTTATTGTAGATTTCAATTATGTAGATCTTAAGGAGCGTATTAATTTGATAAATAAAAATAAATTGATAATTGGCTTGAAGTTGAAGGTAATGAAAAACAGCTTCCTAGAGTGCTTTAATATTAATACAAAATCAACCAGCCCAATTCTACCGGACGCTGCAATTTTGAATCAAATAAGAACTGTGCATGTATTTGGCCAAATGCAACCTAAACAAAGTGGCTCGAAGTTGTTAAGGTCAAGCCCACTTTACTCTACAGAAGTCATTTTTCCTAAATCAATTAAATGTCTTGGGCTAGAGCTTAAACATTCTAATGAAAAACACGCTAGGAATCTATTGCACTTATTGTGGCTAACGATTATCGCTTTGAAAAAAATCAAAAACAACTCAAATGACCTTTTTGTCGTCTGGCAGGGCTATGGATCATACGCGATTTGGATCAGCTATTTAGTAGGAATTAAGCCGCTTTTTATTCTCAACACCTATAAAATTCCTGAATCATTAAATCAGTCGGTGTGGAAAGTTATTAATGACAAAATTCTTAAAAAGTTAATAGCCAAATCTGAAGCAATAATTACGATTTCTCGCACACAGGCAGTTAGATTGAATCTGTTCAACTGCAAAAAAGCTGCGTGGATTCCATTTGCTTCCGACTCGGATTGGTGGACTCCGAAAATGCCAGACTACGAATTTTTAGGCAATCACGGAATAAACTATAGGAATTTTATTCTCGTCATGGGTGATGTCGATCGCGACGAAAAAATAACTTTGAGGGCATTGCGTAATCTTAATTACCCTATATTACGGGTTACCCGAGATAAAGGTACGGCCAGGACTGCGCTAAAGGCATTTACAGATGAAAATGTTAAACATGGAAAGGTGTGTTTAAATGTTTCATATGAATTGCTTCGCGAGTTATACCGTGGAGCAAAATTTGTGGTTGTGCCTGCGAAGACAGAATTGCATCCAGCAGGAATGACTTCCTTGACAGAAGCTATGTGTTGCGGCAAGCCAGTTATTATTCCTTCCGGTCTGGCAACAGATGGTTACATTTACGACGGTTATAATGCATTCGTTTTAGATCAATGGGAAGAGGGCAGAATTAATATCATTGCAAAAAATATATGCAGTACTGATATTGGAATGTATATCGGAAATAACGCTAGGCATACTGTGGATGAATTAATAAACTTTAATGCAAGTGTGAGTAGGTTAAATGAATTTTTAACCAATTATTAGTTTTAAAGAGTGTAAATTAGGTTGGATAAAATTAATTATTTCACAAAGTACTTGGCATTTCAGACTGGGGAGTATTCGCTTAGAAATAATTTCTATTATAAAAATTTTATAAGGGATTTAGGATGAAAATTAAAGAAATCTACTATGCGAATACTAGTTACATCCTTTAGCATCGGGCCGCTAACAGGCGGACTCAGAGTGGGAGTGCTAGGGCTCTGTAAAGGATTATCTAAACGCGGCCATCAAGTTTCGCTTTACACCACAAACGCAAATGAGAATGAAATTCTGAATGTGCCCCTGTATGTGTCGACACTTGTGGAGGGCGTTGAGGTTTTCTACTATCCGGCACATAAGGTAATTTTTGGTAACGTACTTTCGTACTCCATGGTCAGGGCACTCAAGCATCAGGTGAAAAATGCAGACTTGGTTTTAATTCATAGTATGTATCAGCTAACGTCTACGGCCGCTGCCTACTACTGCCGAAAATTCCAGGTGCCTTACGTCGTGCGACCGCACGGCATCATGGACACAAAGCTCGCACGCCGTAGGCGTTGGCTATTGAAGTGGGCATATATCCAGTTGTTTGAGAAAAAGAATTTAAATTGTGCTGCCGCTATACAGTACTCAAGTCCAATGGAGGATAAATTAGCGCGAAATTTCATGTCGATTAAATCACCGAATCTACTGATTCCGGAGGGAGTCAATCTCGAACCCTTTGAAAAACTTCCAAATCGGGGAAGCTTTTGCGACAAATATCCGGAGATGGCTGGTAAGTCACTAATCCTGCATTTGGGACGCATTCACGAAAAAAAAGGAATCGATTTACTTGTAGAAGCTTTTTCGCTCGTGGCAGCGCGCCGAGACGATGTTTACCTCGTTTTAGCAGGAGGCGGTGATAACGACTACGTCAAACGGATCGCTAAAATGTTGCGTGATCTCGGCATTTTTGATCGGGCAACAATAACAGGGCAGTTGAACGAAGATGAAAAACTCGCTGTTCTGCGAGACGCTGATATCTTTGTTTTAGCCTCATATGGTGAGAATTTTGGAATATCAGTAGTCGAAGCTATGGCTTGCTGTCTGCCTGTATTAATTTCTGATAAGGTCGGAATATGTAACGAGATCGTAGAAGCCGGAGCAGGTATAGTAGTTACTTGTGAATCCGAAAAAATAGCGGAAGGTATTGAGAATCTCCTGGTTGATTCTGGGTTGCGCATTGCTTTAGGTCAGCGCGGGAAAACGCTTGTGTACGAAAAGTTCAGCATGGACAGAATGGCGGAAAGCATGGAGTCCGCTTATCAAGCGCTTTGCGGAGTTCCTTAGTACTCGTTGTGCTCAGTTGCGCGAGCATTTTAAAGTTTAGAAAGTATTCGTTGCGTTTCTTTATTACTGGTTGCGCTGGCTTCATTGGCAGCAATTTGACCGATCGATTACTGTTTGATGGCCATGACGTAATTGGCTATGACAATTTCTCCACGGGTCAAGGTGCTTTTCTTAACTCCGCTCAAAATTCTTCACGCTTCAGTCTTGTTCAAGGCGATACCCTAGACGTAAGCGCCTTGACTCGTGCAATGCAGGGCGCTGACTTCGTTTTTCATTTCGCCGCCAATGCCGATGTTCGTTTTGGTACAGATCATCCGCGTAAAGATCTCGAACAAAACACCATCGCCACTTATAACGTGCTAGAAGCTATGCGGGCGAACGGTATCAAGCGCATCGCTTTTTCTTCAACTGGATCAGTGTATGGCGAAGCGGCGGTGATTCCAACACCGGAAGATGCGCCGTTTCCAATACAAACCTCTCTTTATGCGGCATCCAAACTGGCCGGCGAGTCGTTGATTTCCGCTTACTGCGAGGGTTTCGGTTTTCAGTCGTGGATTTTCCGCTTTGTTTCCATTCTTGGTGAACGTTATACCCATGGGCATGTATTTGACTTCTACAAGCAATTGAAGGACAACCCAACCCAATTGAGGGTGCTGGGTAATGGTAAGCAACGAAAGTCCTATCTTCATATAAAAGATTGTCTCGACGCCATGCTGGTCGCCATGGCCAAGGCAAATGAAAGAGTGAACATCTTTAATCTAGGCGTTGATGCCTACTGCGAAGTCAATGATTCCATTGGTTGGATCAGTAAGACTTTAGGCGTAACGCCAACGCTGAATTACACAGGCGGTGAACGCGGATGGGTTGGAGATAACCCTTTTATTTTTCTGGAAACGAAGAGAATTCGATCGCTGGGTTGGGTGCCGAAGCATTCCATCAGAGATGGGGTTGTTAAGACGGTGGAGTTCCTCAAGGCCAACCAGTGGGTTTTTGAAGCGCGGCACTTGTGAGATGTCTCAAAAACGTTACTGCCTAATTACTGGAGCTTCGCGTGGGCTTGGTAAAGCGATTGCCAAGTATTTTTGGCAGCAGGGGTGGAGCCTTATTTTGCTGGCGAGAGACCATCATGCTTTGAATGAGGTTGTGCGTTCTCTAGGCGAACGTGAGGGGCAATCAGTGAGAACGCTTGGTGCCGATCTCTCCCGCACCGAAGAAATTGAAAGGATCGTCGAAGCGGCAAAGTCCTTGACTCCTCGACTGGACGCGCTAATCAATAATGCAGGTATTCAAGGTGCAGTTGGCCCTGTTTGGGAAAACAACTGGCAAGAGTGGCTGGAAACTTTGCAAGTAAATCTTCTTGCCCCTGTTGGGCTTTGTCGCTTAATCGCGCCCTGGATGGCCGCGAACGGTGGCGGCAGCATCATCAGTATTTCCGGAGGTGGAGCAACCGGACCACGAGCAAACTTTAGTGCCTACGCTACTGCAAAGGCCGGTTTGGTGAGATTTAGCGAAACTCTCGCGGAAGAATTGAAACTTAAAAATGTTCGCGTCAATTGTGTTGCTCCTGGGGCGATGGGCACCAGTATGCTTGAGGAGGTCGTAGCTAAAGGTGAGGCGGTTGCAGGCAAGAAGGAATACGAACTCGCCTTTCGTGTGTTGCATGAAGGCGGTACTTCCTTACAACGGATCGCAGAATTATGTTTTTTCCTAGCAACTAATTCATCACAGGGCATAACCGGAAAACTTATAAGTACTTTATGGGATAACTGGGAACAGTGGCCGGAACATCTTAGCGAGTTGAATGCGAGTGATGCTTACACTTTGCGGCGAATCGTAGGGCGAGATCGTGGTTTTGAATGGGGCGATAAGTGAGTTTTGGGGTTGGCATTATTGGATGTGGGCTCATTGGTCAAAAGCGTGCCAAGGCATTAGGCGAGGGTCGGTTACTTGCCTGCGCAGATGTGAGTGAGGCGAGGGCCAATGCGCTTGCGGGCAACAGCGGTGCGAAAGCGTTCGCCGATTGGCGCAAATTGTTGGCTTTGCCAGAAATCGATGTCGTAGTGATTGCTACGCTGCATGATTCTTTGGCCGAAATTACGTTTGCAGCGGTTGAGGCCGGAAAACATGTACTAGTAGAGAAGCCCGCTGCGCGCACCCCCGCTGAACTTGAACCTGTTATGCGGGCGGTTGAAAGTCGTGGCGTAAAGGTGCATGTGGGTTTCAACCATCGCTACCACCGGGCTTTCCGCAAAGCGCGGGAGATATACGATACTGGGGCGTTGGGTGAGCTAATGTTTATCCGCGCGCGTTATGGCCACGGCGGGCGTATCGGTTACGACAAGGAGTGGCGAGCCAAGCCGGAGCTTTCCGGCGGCGGGGAGTTGATTGATCAAGGCCCGCATCTGATTGATTTGTCGCGCTGGTTTTTAGGCGAATTCCACGAGGTGCAGGGGTTTGCGCATACCTACTATTGGGACATGCCAGTTGACGATAATAGTTTTCTACTTCTGAAAACAGAAAAGCAGCAGGTGGCCTTTTTGCACGCAAGCTGCACCGAATGGAAGAACCTGTTCTCGATGGAGATTTACGGGCGCAATGCCAAGTTAGAAATCTCTGGATTAGGGGGAAGTTACGGTCTCGAGCGGCTGACGTATTACAAGATGCTCCCAGAGATGGGTCCCCCCGAGACCACTAGCTGGGAATATCCGATGGGGGATGATTCCTGGGCGGTAGAAATGGCGGAGTTTTATGAAGATATTCGCTTGGATCGGCATCCTGCAGCCGGGCTGAAGGATGCTTACGAAGTATTGAAGGTAATTGAAAAAGTTTATCGGGAGTCTGGCAGTGATCATCGCGCGTAGTCCATTGCGCATCACCCTTGGTGGTGGTGGTACAGATTTGCCCTCTTACTATCGGGAGCATGAGGGCTTTTTGGTTTCCGCTGCTATAGATAAATACGTCTATGTGAATGTAATGCGGCCTTTCACTTCAGGCATCTACCTTAAATATTCGCAACTGGAACACGTCGATCAGACTGTTGATGTGAAGCACCCGATTATTCGGGAGGCGATCCAGATGCTTGGATTCAAGACGCCACAGGTTGAAATCACCACTTTGGCGGATATACCTGCAGGTACGGGACTGGGATCCTCGGGAAGTTTTACAACCGCCTTGCTAAAAGCTTTATACGCGCACCGTAAGCGGCATTTACATCAGGAAGAATTGGCTGAACTGGCCTGTCATATTGAAATTGATCGCTTGGGTGAGCCGATTGGCAAGCAGGATCAATACATTGCAGCAGTGGGCGGAGTGACTTGCTTTACTTTCCATAAGGATGACAAGGTCACGGCGGCTCCACTGCAGATCAGCATGGATACGCTGTTTGACTTGGAGGATAACCTGCTCTTGTTTTTTACGGGTTTTTCTCGCAGCGCCAGCAGTATTCTCAAGGATCAGAATACGCGCACCCAAGAAAGTGACGGCGAGATGCTCAGTAATCTTCATTATTTAAAGGAACTTGGCTATCGCAGCAAAGATGCGCTTGAAGCGGGCAACGCTCGGCTCTTTGGGGAGTTAATGCATGAGCACTGGGAGCACAAGAAGCGACGATCCGTCGGCATGAGCAATTCAAAAATAGACGAGTGGCACCAGTTAGGTATGAGTAATGGTGCTGTTGGAGGCAAACTAGTAGGCGCAGGCGGCGGCGGTTTTCTGATGTTTTATGCTCACGACCGCAACAAATTACGCCATGCGATGGTATCGGCGGGGTTGGAGGAGGTACGGTTCCGCTTCGACTTCGAGGGCACCAAGATCGTTTTGTCCTCTTGATGACTATGCTACCTGTTGCAATTTTGGCTGGGGGTATGGCGACGCGCTTGCGGCCTATTACTGAAACCATTCCCAAATCTTTGGTAGATGTGGCGGGGAAGCCTTTTATCTTGCATCAGTTGGATTATCTTCGGCGCCAGGGGCTGACCCGTGTGGTGTTGTGTTTGGGTTATTTGGGCGAACAGGTTGAAGATGTCGTTGGTGATGGCGCTGCTTACGGCCTGGAAGTGCTTTATTCTTGGGATGGTCCAAGGTTGCTTGGTACGGGCGGAGCTATCAAACAAGCTTTGCCTCAGCTTGGCCAGCAGTTTTTTGTGTTTTATGGTGACTCATATCTTCCGGTCGATTTTCAGGCGGTGGAACGAGATTTTTTGTGCAGCGGCAAACCTGCGCTGATGACTGTTTTGCGTAATGCCGATCGGTGGGACAAGAGCAATGTTGAATTTGATAATGGGAAAATTGTCGAGTACAACAAAGGCTCACCTCGTCATGAAATGGACCACATTGATTATGGCTTGGGGGTGTTGTCATCTGCGGTGCTTGCAAACATGCCGCCCAACGAGCCATTCGACCTAGCGGACGTTTACAACGATTTGTCTCTTCGTGGAGAGTTGGCCGGGCACGAGGTGTTCGGGCGTTTTTATGAAATTGGCTCTCACAAAGGACTGAATGAAACGATTCAATTTTTTAGACAGGAAAATCAGGCATGAGTTACGCACAGCAGCATTTGAATGAGGCGGTTGACATTCTTAAAAAGATGGATGTGGATGCTATTGAAAAAATAGCAGATTTACTTGCGGATATCAAGCGGGCAGATGGGCGGATTTTCTTTCTTGGGGTTGGTGGGAGCGCGGGAAACTGCTCTCATGCTGTCAATGATTTCCGAAAGATTGTTGGGATCGAATCCTATGCCCCAACCGATAACGTTTCTGAGTTGACGGCTCGCACCAATGATGAAGGCTGGGCTACGATCTTTGTTGAGTGGTTGAAGATCAGCAAACTCAATAGCAAGGATGCTGTGTTTGTTTTCTCAGTGGGCGGTGGCAACCTAGAAAAGAACATAAGTCCGAACCTAGTCACGGCTGCACAACACGCCAAGAGTGTTGGTGCTAAGGTATTGGGCGTGGTGGGACGGGACGGCGGTTTCACCGCGCAGGTTGCCGATGCATGTGTGATCGTACCAACGGTCAACCCCGATACGATTACGCCGCACACCGAAGCCTTTCAGGCTGTTGTTTGGCATTTGCTGGTTTCACACCCGAAACTAAAAGTGAATCAGACCAAGTGGGAATCGGCTGCCAAGTGAATGGCATAAAGCGGCGGGCCATCTTTCTGGATCGGGATGGGGTGATCAACCGTGCCCTGGTTCGAGAGGGCAAGCCCTACCCACCTGCAAGCATTGATGAGGTGCAGATTCTGCCAGGTGTGCCCGATGCAATACAGCAATTGAAGGAGGCGGGCTTTGTCCTCATTGTGGTTTCAAACCAACCGGATGTAGCACGCAGAACTACTTCACGCGAGAGCGTTGAAGCCATTAATGCATATCTGGCAGAACGCCTGTCAATTGACCGTTTCATCATGTGCTATCACGATGGCGGTGACAACTGTGATTGCCGTAAGCCTCGTCCAGGGATGTTGCTGACAGGTGCGCGTGAGTTTGATGTCGACCTAGGAGTAAGTTTTATGGTGGGCGACCGTTGGCGAGATGTAGACGCTGGAGCAATCGCAGGGTGCAGGACATTCTTTATTGATCATGGCTATGATGAGAAGCAACCTCTAATGTCAGATTATCGTGTTACCTCACTGCAGGAAGCGGCGTTAATTATTATTACGGAATTAAATAATGAAAAAAATTGAAGAGTTGAATGTAAAAATTTTTGCCGATGGTGCGGATAAAGAAGGCATTTTGGAAATGTATGCAAAGACTTTTATCAAAGGTTTTACTACTAATCCAACTCTCATGCGTAAGGCTGGTATCAGTGACTATAGGGCGTTTGCTAAGGAAATCCTTCAAGCTATTTCAGACCGCCCCATTTCCTTCGAGGTGTTTTCGGACGAATTTCAGGATATGGAGCGGCAGGCTCTGGAAATTTCCAGTTGGGGCGACAACGTCTACGTCAAAATTCCAGTTACCAACACTAGAGGGCAGCCATCTTATGACTTGGTCCGCAAACTGACGAAAAGCGGTGTCAAGGTCAACGTCACAGCGCTAATGACACTTGATCAGGTGAGTGACGTAGTGGCCATCTTAGACTCTGAAACTCCTAGTTACGTGTCGGTTTTCGCGGGTCGCATTGCAGACACCGGGCGCGATCCAGTTCCGCTGATGGCCGCCGCAGTGGAGATCTTGAAAACCAGACCAAAAGCCGAGTTGATATGGGCCAGCCCGCGTGAGCTTCTTAATATTTTTCAAGCTGATACTTTAGGTTGTCATGTCATTACAGTGACGAACGATACTTTAAAAAAATTATTTTTGATTGGACGTGACTTAAACGATTATTCTCTTGAGACGGTCAAAATGTTCTTTGAAGATGCAAAGGGAGCAGGCTTTGAGCTCTGAAGTTTACATTTCAAATTTAATGCAAAGTTTCTCGTGACTTATATTCTTGGTCTCAACGCTTACCATGGCGATTCCTCGGCCTGTCTAGTCAAGGATGGCTTGCTTGTTGCGGCTGCGGAGGAAGAGCGTTTCAGGCGCATCAAGCATTGGGCGGGTTTCCCCTCTGAGGCGATTCGCTATTGCCTGGCCGAGGCAAAAATCGGTTTTGGCGAGGTGGGTCATGTGGCAATTAATCAGGACTCAAAGGCTAATCTGTGGAGAAAAATCGGTTTTACCCTTTCTACGCGGCCTGATTTTGGGCTGGTTTTCGACCGTATCAAGAATAAGAAAGAGCGCGCCAGTTTGCAGGAGGAATTTGCCCGCACGTTTGTAGGCGAAAGTTTTGCCGGGGAAGTCCATGAGGTCGAACATCATTTAGCCCATCTAGGCTCGGCTTTTCTGGTTTCACCTTTTGATGATGCGGTGGTGGTTTCTGTGGATGGCTTTGGCGACTTTGCCAGCGCAGCTTGGGGATTGGGGAACGGATCTGGGGTAAAGCTAGAGGATAAGGTACTTTTCCCCCATTCGCTTGGTATTTTCTATCAGGCGCTGACGCAATATCTTGGGTTCCCCAAATTTGGCGATGAGTATAAGGTAATGGGGCTGGCGCCTTACGGAGAGCCTAATTATCTTGCTGAAATGCGCCGCATCGTTCAGTTGCAGGACGATGGCTCTTACCGGCTCAACCTTGATTATTTTCTCCACCACAAGGAGAAGACCGATCACGAGTGGGTGAACGGAGAGCCGCGTGGCGGTTGTTTGTTTTCCGAAGCCTTGAGCGGGTTGCTTGGCCCTCCCCGAGGCAAGGGGGATGAACTGATGCAACACCACAAAGATATCGCCCGTTCAGTGCAGGTAATGTATGAGGAGGCTTTTTTCCATCTTCTCAACACGCTTTACAAGCGTTATGGCTTGGATAGATTGGCACTGGCTGGCGGCTGCGCCATGAATTCTGTAGCCAATGGGAAGATTTGCCTTAAAACCCCATTTAAGAAGATTTATGTTCAATCTGCGGCTGGGGATGCTGGTGGGGCGATTGGTGCAGCGTTTGTGGTGTGGAATAAAATCTGTAAAGGCGCAACTACAAATTCCTCATCTCAAGCGCATACTCTTGCTGGGGCGAAGGTGTTACCCAAGGGTCGCAGTTTTGTCATGGATCATGCATTTTGGGGGCCGCAGTTCAGCAACGCAGAGATAGGTAGGGTTTTGCAGTCTAGGCGCGACGAGTTGCCTGTGAAGACCTTCTCTGTTGAGGAGATCTCAGAGGACTCATCACTGTGTCAACGAGCGGCTCAGGCGATAGCGACAGGACAGGTGGTCGGCTGGTTCCAAGGTCGAATGGAATGGGGGCCACGCGCGTTGGGAAATCGTTCCATTTTGGGCGACCCGCGCCGCGCCGATATGAAAGATATTCTCAATATCAAGATCAAACGCCGTGAATCATTTAGACCATTTGCTCCATCGATCTTACGGGAGTCCGTGAGTGAATGGTTTGAGATGAATGAAGATGTGCCTTTTATGATGCAGGTTTTTCAGATTAGAAAAGATAAGCGGGCGCTAATCCCAGCAGTTACGCACGTGGATGGATCGGGCCGGCTGCAGACAGTCCATAGGGACACCAATTCGCGCTACTACATGCTCATTGAAAAATTTTATGAACTTACTGGTGTGCCGATGGTCCTCAACACATCGTTCAACGAAAACGAACCGGTGGTATGCCATTCAGAGGAAGCATTGGATTGTTTTTTGCGCACGAAAATGGACGTCTTGTTCATGGGTAACTGGGTAATCACCAGAGACAACGGCTAGCGAAGTCTTGACGTCAGCCAAGATTTCCATTGTCACTGTTGCCCGCAATAGTGTGGCCACGATTGAAGACACGATACTTTCCGTGGCTGGGCAAAGTTACCCGCATGTCGAGCACATTCTTATTGATGGCGCCTCCACGGATGGCACATTGGGAATTGTTAATCGGCACTTAAATAAATTCTCCAAGACGGTCTCAGAGCCTGACATGGGAATCTATGACGCCATGAACAAAGGAATCGGCCTTGCAACGGGTGATGTTGTTGGGTTTCTTAATGCGGATGACGTGTATTCAGATACAAATGTTTTGGGAGAGATTGCCGATATCTTTAATGACGCCACCGTTAGTGCCTGTTATGGCGATCTTGTTTATATGGATGAGTCGTTGACCCGGGTAGTGCGTCACTGGAAGTCGAGACCCTATAGTGATGGTTTATTTGAAAAGGGCTGGATGCCAGCGCATCCAACCTTTTTTGTCAGGCGCACGGTGTTTGAAAGATATGGGGACTTTGATCTAGCCTTTCTGTTGCAGTCTGATTTTGATCTCACAATGCGATTTCTCTCAATATGCAAAATACAGTCGGTTTACTTGCCTAGGGTGTTAGTAAAGATGCGCGTTGGGGGGGCGACCAATAGGTCCGTAGCCAACGTTATCAAAGGTAATATAGAGGCATACCAGATATGCAAAAAAAATGGACTCAGAGTGACGCCTCTTTTTATCGTGAAAAAAATTCTGTCAAGAGCGCCGCAGTTCTTCTCAAAACCACCGAATCTATGAAAAAGGCGCGGGGTAGTTTCAACTCGGTAACACAGTGATATTGGTCACTGGGGCATCCGGGTTTATAGGACGCGCTCTGTGCGCGGAGTTATCCGACAAAAACAGGATGTTTCGCGCTGTAGCGCGGAGCATTACAAAGCTTCATCCAACTGCGGAAGTAGTCTCTGTGGGTGATATTGGTTCAAC
>Ga0114980_10000651_pt1 | contig 24769 bp, 1 predicted proteins | sample S_140806_EF_Meta_FD_87018 | JGI IMG/M metagenome (GOLD analysis project Ga0114980, IMG submission 87018) | Freshwater microbial communities from Lake Simoncouche, Canada to study carbon cycling - S_140806_EF_MetaG | ecosystem: Environmental > Aquatic > Freshwater > Lake | place: Lake...
CTTTACCGGCGGCTTTACCCTGGCCTCTACGGGTACGCTCCAGATTCTCAGCACGAACACCTCCTCGCAATTCGGCACCAGCGCTGGCGGCCTCGTCGCGCTCGGTGGCACGATCCGCTGGGCGTCCAGTGCCACCACCGATATCACGTCGGGCGTTACGGCCATCTCTGGAGGGATTTCCCTCATCGGCACCACGGTCTTCGACACGAACGGCAACGACGTGACGCTCGCCGGTTCCATCGGCAACCGCGGCGTCACTGGCGCCGCCCTCACGACCGTCGGTGGTGGTCTCACCAAGGCCGGCCTCGGCACGCTTTCACTCTCCGGCGCGAACACTTTCCTCGGCAATACGACCGTCACCGGCGGCAGCTTACTCCTGAAGAACTCCGACGCCTTGGCGCGCAGTTCGATCCAGTTCACGCCGCTGTTCACCGCCAACACGAGCTTGATCTTTGATGCCTCGGTGGCTTCGAAGGTCTTCACGGTCGGCGGCCTGAACGGTAACATCAACGTCGCCCTCCAGGATAACGCCGTGACTCCGGCCGGCATCACCTTGCGCGTCGGCAACGGCGGCCAGACCAGCACCTACGGCGCGGTCCTTTCCGGCCCGGGTAGCTTGGTCAAGTTGGGCTCGGGCACCTTCACGCTCAGCGCCTTGCAGCAGGCCTACGCGGGAACCACGACCATCCAGACGGGTGCTCCGGGCGTGACCGGTGGCACCGCCAACCTTGTCAGCACGTTGGCCTTGACCTTCGGTACGACGGCGACGCCGACTCTCCCGAATACCAGTTTCACCACGGCGCCGAACACGACGAACATCCTGCCGTCCACCACTTACCTTAATTTCGGTGGCGGCTTCGGCCAGCTGACGAACGGGGTCACGGGTGCGTCGAGCACGTCTTCCGGCACGACCAACGATTCGGCTACCTTGGTCGTCCTCGACGGCTCCCTTGCGGGCGTGGGTTCTTCCATCACGGGCAAGGGCATTCCCGACGGCACCACCATCACTGCGGTTGCGGGTAACACCCTCACGCTCAGCCAGACGGTCTCCGTCCCCAATAGCTCGAAGATCTCGTTCTCGTCGACCACCGTCACCGTCGCCAGCACGACCGGCCTTGCGGCCGGAATGAGCATCATCGGCGCGGGTATCCCGGCCAACGCCACCATCGCCAGCGTCGTCAATGGTACCACGCTTTTGCTGAGCGCCACTTCCACGGCCGCCGGCACGGCCCAGTCTTTCACCTATGGCCTGGTTCCGCAGTCGGGTACGGCGCTTGCCTATACGGACGCCAATTACGCTCTCATCGGCACGGGCAGCGGTCGTCTGACCTTAACCGGTGCGGCTGCGACCAACTCCCAGACCGTCACCGGTACGAGTATTGGCCTCGGCGGTTCGGACATCGTGCTGACCAGTAGCGGCTCCAGAGATCTGGCCCTCAATCTCGGCGCGATCACCCGTGTGCGGGGCGGCACCCTTATCATTGGCCAGCCCTCGAACACCTTCTCTACGGCGAACGGTGTCATCACCAGTACGGGCACGGCCGACACCATCCTGACCGACATGAATGGCACGGCCTACGCCGTGACTGGTTCTTCTGGAACCGCCGTCAGCGATTGGGCGGCGAAGAGCACGACCGGGAATTTAATTGTCGGTATCGGCCAGACGGGCACAGACGCTGCGTACACCAAGACGGCCGCGGCTACGACCACCTATGCCGGCAAGGACGTCGACCTTGTTCAGACCACGACTTCGAACTGGGTTACCCAGACGATCAACTCCCTGCGCATCAATAGCCTCAGTACCGGGACGAATGGCTGGACCGCCACGATCACCGCTGGCAATACGGTGACCATCTCTACCGGCGGCATCCTGCAAGGTACCTCGGCTGGTGGCACGACCTTGACGGGCGGCACCATCATCCCCGGAACTGGTCGCGAACTGGTCATCTTTGCCACGTCCAGTAACGCCCTTAACCTCTATACTGTTCTTGGAAATAGCGCCTCCGGCGTCACGGACGTGACCTTCCGCGGCCGGCCAAGCGTCGCCCAAGGCTCGGGTAGCATCACGCTCAACTACACGTCGGTGAATTCTTACACGGGGAACACTTATATCAGCGGTGTCCGCGTGCAGAATACAGGCTCGACGACTACGACTGCCGCTACGCCTTTTGCCGCGGGTACCACACTCAAACTTACGGCAGTTACTAGCGCATTCGTCGGTTCCGCCATTACTGGCACGGGCATCACGGCCGGCACGACCATCACCGCGGTCGATACCGTCACTAAAATCGTCACCCTTAGCCAGACCGCTAACGTAACCAGTGCGGTGACGGTCACCCTGTCCAGTGGCACGCCTCTGGGCACGGGGGCCAGCGGTAACGTTTACATCTACGGTAATAACGGCGGTCAGTTCTCTCACCAGGTCGCCACCAAGCTGACCCGCAATTGGTATATCATCGGTAGCGGTTGGTCGGAAACTTCCACGGGTAACACCAGCGGTCACGGTGCCATTCGTCTTTCTGACGGGGCCGAACTAGCCGGCACACTCACGTTGATGGGCGACGCGGCCATCCGTACCACCGCCGGCACGGCCACGGTCAGCGCGACCCTGGCGGGCAACTACGCCCTCTATAACTTCGCCGATACCGTCAACGACGGGACGATCAACTTCACCGGGACGAATACCACTTGGGCCGGATCTATCACCAGCGGCGCCGGTGCGTTCCGATTCGATAGCTTGGCCAACATGGGTTCGCCGACGAGCATCAGCCTCGCCGGTACGGGTTCCATCGCCGTCGGCTTTACCGGAGTCCAGGCCAACGTCATCAACAAGGTAACCTACGGCTCCCTCGGGACCATCGCCTTGCGCGCGGCCAATGCGTCGGAGGCCATCGATTTCTCGGCCACCAACGCCGCTTCCCTTACGTTGGGCGCCTCCGAAGACCTGACTTACGCTGGCACCTACACGCCTAACTCCGTCAACGGACAGGCCACCTACCGTCTCGGCGGCGGCGGCTTCAAACTTACCTACACTGGCAACATCACGGGCAACAGCGCCCTCGTCCTTGCCGGCGGTTCAGGCAACGGCAGCAGCGGCAGCGTTGCGCTGATTCCTGCGACCGGAAACACCTTCGTGGGTGGGGTGACCATCGGTGCTTCGGGTTATTACAGCAACCCGACTGCGGTTCTCCCCGCCGCCAGCCCGTTTGCCGTGCTGGGTAACGGTCCGGTCTTCCTCGATGGCAACGCGATCGTCCAGCTGGCCGCTACCACCGGCACCGTGGCGACCACTGCGGACTTCAGTTCCGCCACCAACCTCAGCTACATCAACGTCCGCGCGGGTACCAATTCTTTCGATACCAATGGCGCGGGCATCGTCACCGGCACCATCACGGGTACCTGGACAAGCGGCTCGACCAGCGTCAATGTTACCGCAGGCGTCGCATCGTTGGCCATAGGCATGTACGTGAGCGCGACCAGTATCCCCAGTGGGACCAAGATCACCAATATCGTCGGTAATACTGTTACGCTGAGTCACGGGGCGACGGCGGCGGGCACGGCCGCGGCCCTCACTCCGGCGCTTGCCGCGAATTTCGCCAAGGGTATCGGCTTCTATGGCGCCGGCAACTTCCAGAAGAACGGCACGGGCTTCCTTCAGCTCAGCGGTGTGTCCACCAACACCGGCGGCACCTTGATCAACGGAGGCACGCTCGTGCTGAATAACGCCAACCCCTTCAACGTCGGTTACTCGGCTACAGGTACCGCGTCGGGTGCGGCCTTGACGTTGAACAACGTCGCCGGCGTCACGCTACTGCTCGCCGCCAACTCCTCAATCGGTACCCTGACCGGCACGAACTCGACGACGACCTCCGTCAGCGCCGGTGTCGTCAACCTTAACGGGTATGAACTGAACATCGCCGGTACCGCTTCCTCCACCTTTACCGGTGTCATCTATGGCGGCGTCGGTATGACTAATGTTGCTTCCGTTACTAATAATACGGGTAGCTTGGTCAAGAGCGGCTCCGGTTCCCTGACCCTTGGTTTCAATAATAAGTACAATGGCGCTACGAAGCTTTATGGTGGCACCTTGGTCCTGAATTATAATCTGATTACTGCCCAGCCGACGGCGGTCATCGACGCCTCGAGCGTCCTGACCCTCGGTGGCGGCACGCTGACGCAGACCCCTAAGGTCACCACGACCAACCTTACTACTTCCATCACGAACGTCGGCTCCCCGACGGTCACGGTCTCTACCACGAGTGGTCCGGTCGTCGGTTCGGCCATCACCGGCACGGGCATTCCTGCTGGGACGACTGTCGTCTCAGTGGATAAGTTCAATACAACCCTGACTTCCGGCGCCACCGTCAACGGCTCTGCCAACATCACGGTCTCTAGCACCTTAGGACTCGGTCTTGGTCAGGCGATCACCGGTACGGGTATCCCGACCGGCTCGGTCATCGCCGCGATCGTCAACGGGACGACGCTGACCCTGAGCCAGCAGGCGACGGCCACGGGCAATGGCCTGACCTTGGCCGCCTATGGTCTCCTGACCCTCAGCGCGCCTGCCACTGCGAGTAGCACGAGCGTCACCTTGACGTCGACCAACGGCACAACGGTCTCAGTGCAGACGTTCGCCAGTACTACGCTCGCTGCGGGTGGTTCTATCACGACCAAGGGCGTCACGCCAAACAGCAGCGGTGCCGGCCTGACCTTGAACCTCGGTATCGTCACCCGTCAGCAGGGTGGGGCGGTCGACTTCGGTATCGTCACCGGCGGCCTCGGCAACACCATCATCAATAGTGTGACCCTTGATACGGGCGGTCTGCTCGGCGGATGGGCGACCGTCAACAGCGGCGCCAGCTTCGCCTCTGTCCTTTCCAATAACGTCACGGCCTCAAACATTGCCTACGGCACGGACTTCGCCGCCGGCCCTGCCGTCAATATCGACAGCCCGACCGTCACCACGATCGGCGGTACGTCTCGCACCATCAATTCGCTTCGTTTCAATACCGCCCCGGCTTCCAGTTATACCTTGGACGCCACGGGCGACCTCACGATCGGTAGCGGCGGTATCCTGGTGACGGGAACCAGCGGCTCCAATTCCTTCACCATCACCGGTGGCACGATTAAGTCTGGTAACGGAAGCGACCTCATCGTCCATCAGTGGAACTCTGCTGCCTCCGCCTACCTCTCGATCGATTCCCAGATCACAGGAAACTTCGGCCTTACTAAAGTGGGACCTGGCGTGCTCATCGTCACAAACGCCCTTAATAACTACTCCGGACCGACGAATCTCGGCGGTTCCGGCATCCTGCAGGTCTCTGCTTCGGGCGCCCTGAGCAACACCCAGGTCAATTTCAACAGCGGTGGCCAGCTGCAGCTCGCGGGCGGCATCACGCTCGCCAACAATATCGTTATCAACAACGCCTCGGGCAAGGCGAGCGATGGCGCCATCCTCGCCTACGGCACGTCGGGTTCCTCGACGCTTTCCGGCAGCATCACGGTCAACCAGTCCGTCGTGGGTGCAGTCTTCTCCACGGCTGGTGCCACCCTTAATGTCACGGGTACCGTGACTGCGGCCTCGGGTCAGATCATCTCGACGCGCGTCGGCAAGTTCGTCTTCTCCGGCGGCGGTTCCGCCGACTACTTCTTCAATCAGTCCGCCGACATCGCCCTCGGCGCCAACGATGGTCTGCCGAACAATGCCGTCCTTGACCTTGCCTCGGTCGGTACCTCGAACTTCGACCTCGCGGGCTACAACCAGACCATCCGTGGCCTGACCCGAGTCTCGGCCTTGACCGCCACGGTCACGAATTCTTCGGCCAGTGCTTCCGTCCTCACCTTGAACGTGCTTTCCTCCGATGGCGGACGCAACACGGGTGACTACACCTATGCCGGTGCGATCACCGGTAACCTGTCGATCGTGAAGAGCGGCGCCGGTACGCAGACGCTCAGCGGTGCCAACAGCTTCATTGGCGGAACGACCGTGAGCGCGGGTGTGCTCAAGCTCGGTTCGGCTAACGCCTTGGGTGGCGACACGGGTTTCAACGGTCCGCTCACCGTCAACACGGGTGGCAAAATGGACATCAACGGTCAGGGTAGCCTCGCTATCGGGGCCTTGGCCGGTACGGGCGGCACCATTACCGACGACGGACTGCAGGTCGGCGCCTCGGTGCTCTCGGTGCTTTCCTCCACGGATTCGACTTTCGCCGGGGCAGTCAATGACGGCACCTATCGCACCCTCGCCCTCATCAAGGAAGGCGCCGGCGTGCTTTCGCTTTCCGGCACGAGCACTTACACCGGTATCACCAGCGTCTATTCCGGCGCCATCAACGTCCGCATCGCGGCCGCTCTTGGCTCGACCGCCGTCGGCACCACGGTCTTCCCGGGCGCGGCTCTGCAGATCCAAGGCGGCATCGTGGTCGCCGAGCCTCTGACCTTCGGCGGCGATGGAGCCAGCACCGCGACCGGTGCCCTTCGTAATATTTCCGGAGCGAACACCTTCAGCGCACCCTTGACGGTTTCCTCCGCCGCGCGCGTCAACAGCGACGCGGGTTCGCTGACTCTGTCCGGTCCCTTGACGGCGACGGGCTTCGCCCTGACCTTCGGCGGCGCCAGCGACGTCACGCTCACCGGTACTGTTTCGCTCGGCTCGGCCAGTCTCGCCAAGGATGGCGCAGGCACGCTCTCGCTCCAGGGTCCCCTCACGCTCACTGGTGCGGTCACCGTCACGGGCGGCACGCTCAACCTCCGTCATTCCTCGGCCTTGGGTACCGCCTCTGGCGTCAGCGCCGAAGCCGGTTCCGTGGTCCAGCTCCAGGGAGGCATCACCATTGCCTCGGTTCCGCTGGTCGCCCCGCTTCTTCAGAACGTCAGCGGCGCGAATACTTGGTCTGGCGCGATCTCGCCGCGGAGTGGCGGTGCGCTCACGCTGCGTTCCGACGCCAACACGCTCGCCATTACCGGCAGCCTGACCGCCACCGGTCTCGATTCCATCGCTCGCACGTTGACGCTCACGGGCGCCGGCGACGGCTCCATCGTCAATGCGATCTCCGGCGCGGCCTCGCTCGTGAAGAGCGGGGCAGGCACGTGGAGTTTGGGCTCCGCGAACTCCTACTCAGTCGCCACTGCAATCGACGCTGGTACTCTCCGCGCCAGCATCGCCGGCGCCTTCTCGCCGAACTCGATCTTCACCTTGGCCAACGTGTCCGGTGCGACCCTCGATCTTAACGACACTGCCCAGACGCTCCGCGCCCTCGAAGGCGCCGGTTCTACCGGTGGTTCCGTGCGCCTCGGCGCCTCGGGTGCGCTCACCGTCGGCTCTAATGTTTCCTTCGGCGGTAACGTCAACGGCACCGCGCTCGGCACGGCCAGCGTGACCAAGACTGGCACCGGAACTTTCACGCTCGGTTCCACCAGCACCCTCACCGGCACCGTCGCCCTCAATGTGAACGGCGGCAAATTCGTCCTAGCCGGCAATTCCGATGCTGCCGTTACTACCACCGTGGCCTCCGGCGCGACGCTTGCCGGCACGGGCACACTCCAAGGGACGACCACGCTCGCTTCTGGTGCCACCCTGCAGCCCGGCAATGGTGCCGGCGGCTCGCTCACCGTTTCTAATCTCGTCTTCAGTGGCACGGCTTCCCTCCGCTTGGCCGACATCGACGGGGGCTACGCCTCGATCCTCAACGCCGGCACCCTCGCCGCCAACGGCGGCGCGTCTACCATCACAATCTATGCCACCAAGGCCGGTGCCTTGGCCAACGGTACCTACGACCTCATCACGTACACGGGTCTCACGGGTTTCAGCGCGTTCAAGCTCGCTCCGGGTTCCATCGCCGGTCTCAGCGGCCGACAAGTCGGCGGCAGTTTCCTTTCCGATACCGGTTCGAAGGTTACCCTTACGGTCGCGGGCGACTCCGTCCGCTGGCACGGCGCTGTCGGCGTCACGCCCGATACCGACTGGCATATCCCCGGCGGTGCGCTGAACCTTTTCACCGTCTCGACCGTTCCCGTCGCCACCGACTTCCGCGCCGACGACTCCATCGTCTTCAATGACCTCGCCGCTTCCGGCACGGTCGTCATCAACGAAGGCAACGTCTCGCCCTCGAGCGTGACGATTGATAATTCCACGCTGGCTTACGCGTTCACTGGCTCCTTCGGCATCACCGGAGCGACCGGTATCGTCAAGAACGGTAGCGGCCAAGCGAACTTCGCCAACATCGGCAACAACTTCACTGGTGGCGTCGCCGTCAATGCCGGTACGCTCGTCTTCCAGTCTGCCCAGACCATCGGTGGTGGTATCATCGTCAACGGCGGCAACCTGCTCCTTGCTTCGGCCAACACCCTTTCCGGCAATGTCGCCCTCAACGGGTCCGGCAGCCTGACGCTCGGCGCCGCTGGTGCCCTCGGCACGGGTAATGTCGTCGCCTTCGGTTCCAATGCCTCGGGTGAATTCAAACTCGCGGGTAACAATGTCGTCATTGCTGGCCTGACCACGAGTGTCCTCGCTGGCACTCCGCAGGTCGTCAACGGCGTCGCTGCGACGACCGCGACGCTCACGGTCGACATCGCCTCCGGCTCGAGCACCTTCGCGGGCGTCATTGCTGATGGCAGCCTCGGAACGCTCGCCTTGGCCAAGTCCGGGGCCGGCACTTTCGTGCTCACCGGAGCCAACAGCTTCACCGGCGGCACTTCCATCACCGGCGGCAATCTGCAGGTCGGGCAGGGTGGGTCGCTCGCCAATGCGGCTATCGGCACCGGCACCAGCCTCGCGTTCTTCCGTCCTGATAGCTTCAGCTATGCTGGCAGCACCAGCGGGCTGGGCTCCCTGGATATCAGCGGAGGCGGCAACATGACCGTCACCGGCACGCTCGCCCATGCAGGCGGCACGACCATCGCCTCGGGCCAGATCCTCACTCTCGGGACGGGTAGTTCTGCCAGTGGCGCAGGCAATGTCGTCGTTTCCGGCACCCTTCAGGTCAATGCGGCCGGCAGCGTCGCCGTCGACGTTCCGATCTCCGGTCCTGGCAACTTGAACGTCGTCGCGGGCACGTTGGTGCTCACCCAGTCGAACACTTATCTCGGTTCGTCCTTGGTGGCGAGCGGTGCCGTCCTTCAGGTCGGCGGAGGTTCCGTCACCGGCGCCCTGCCGACTTCCGCGGTCGTCGCCAATGACGGTACTGTGGTCATCAGCCGCTCCGGCAACTACTCCTTTGTCAATTCGGTCAACGGCACTGGCGGGCTGACCAGCCGCATGGTTTCGTCCGGCAATCTCACCTTGGCTGGCGTCAACGGTTACTCCGGTGTCACCACCGTTGATTCCGGTACGCTCACGATCGGCAGCAGCGATGCCTGGTCGAATTCGACCTCTGTGGTCATCGGCAGTGTCGGCAACGCGGCGACGCTCGAGCTCAACGGCTTCAGCAAGACCTTCACCAGCCTGAGCACGGTCGGCACTGCCTCCAGTCAGACGATTCTCAACAGCTCGCCGGTACGGCGACCCTTACTTTCACCGGTGCCGGTACCGTCAACTTCGGCGGCAATTTCGTCGAGTCGGCCAGCAATACCCGCATCGGGATCACCTATAACGGTGGCGGTGTCCTTGGTTTCAATGCCACCAATTCCTATACCGGCGGCACGGTCATCGCCTACGGTACGGGACGGTTGGGCGCGGATAACGCCTTCTCGGTTGGCGCACTGACCCTCGGCGGTAACGCCACCGTCGGCACCCTCGACCTCAACGGCTTCACGCAGACTGTCTTATCCTTGTCGGTTGGCGTGGGTGCCACCGCGGCCAGCCAACTCATCGGCAACAGCAGCACCACGTCTGACGGCATCTTCAACTATGCCGGCGGCAACGCCACTATCGGCGTCAAGATCCAGGACACCCTCGGTTCAGGCAGCCGTAATACGGGCCTGACGCTCTCGGGCGTGGGCACGACCATCCTGACTGGACCCAATACCTATTCCGGCCAGACCAGCATCGGCGCCACCTCTAACCTGCAGGTAGGTAGCTTCGGCACGGTCGGTGCCGTCGGCACGGGCGCGATCGTCAACTCGGGCTCCCTTATCTTCGCCCGTACTGACGCGTACACCCTGTCCGCCAATAACATCATCAGCGGACCTGGTGCCATCGTCCTGGGAAGCTCCGGAGCAATCAGTTCCGCGGCCCCCAATCAGCTTAACTCCACCGGCATCCTGTACTTCGGTTCGGCCAACGCCGCCACCGTGGTCAGTTCGCTCAACCTTACGAACGGCGCCGGCGTCATCGGCGGCCTGGTCGTGCGCACCAAGAGTGTCGCCGCCAACACCCTCGTGATTGGTTCAGGGCAGACCATGCTCGTTCGAGGTAACGTCACCATCGGCTACAATTCCTCGGCCGTGACCGACACGCGTCTGACCGTCAGCGGAGCGGGCACCTTATCAATCGGTGGCGTCGGCAATTCCAGCAAATACAACGTCCAGATCGGCGGAAACGTCACCGACACTTATTCGAATAAGGCGGTCCTCGACCTCAGCGGCCTGTCGACCTTCTACGCCAACCTTGCGACGGGTTCGTTCCGCCTTGGCGATTCCACGTCGTCAAGCGGCAGCGCCGGCACGGGCGGCGGCGGGTCGACGCTCATCCTGGCTCCGGTCAGCACCATTATCGCGGCTGACATCAGCACCAATTCTCCGGTCACGGTCACCGAGACCTTCTACCTCGGCTCTACCTCCAATCTTTTCCAGGCCGATACGGTGAACTTCGCTGGCGATCGCGCCGGCCTCATCCTCGGATTCCAGACCAGCTCTGGGTCTTTCAAGTTGCGTAACCGCCTCGGCACCGGCCGCTCGGTCTTGAACATCGCGAACGTGAGCTCGACCACCGCGGCGACGCCGGTCGTGACCTTCGATCTCATCGGGCACGACGTCGACCTGCTGGTCAGCACCCTGACCCTTTCGGCGCGCAGCTCGACGACGGGCTCCAGTACGACGGCGACCCTCTCGTTGGACACCGGCATCTTGGATGCGAGTTCCGTGATGATCTCTTCGCGCGCCAGCAATGACGTCGGCGTCAACACGGGCACCTTGAACGTCGGCGGAGCCCTGACGTTCAACGTCGGCGTGGCCGGCATGACGATCGGTAACAGTACTGTCACTACGGCCGGTGGCGGCACCGTCGTCGCCGCGGCCAATATCAGCGGTTCGGCGGCCGTCACCATCCTTGGTCCGATCTTCCTCGGTGCATCCAGCAACATCAAGGGCCTCGTCAACTCCACGTTGAATATCACCGGCGGCACGCTCGACGTCCGCGGTAATATCGGAAAGGGAACCGGCGCGGGCTCCAGCTCCGTCATCTCCACGTTTAGCTTCGACAACGCCGTCCTGAACCTGAACGGCTTCGCTCTCGGCGCCTCCGCCCGTCCGATTGACAACCTGAACCTGCGCTCGGGTACGCTTCGCAATGTCGGAGAAATCAACGGTGGCCTCGGCTTCGCCAAGACCGCTGGCGCGTTCGCCAACAACACGTTGATCCTGGAAGGCCTTAATTCGTTCTCTGGTAACTTCACCATCTCCTCCGGTATTGTCCAGGTGGGCACGGGCTCGACCACCGGTACCCTGGGTTCCGCCTCGGTCATCAATAACGCTGCGTTGGTCATCAATCGTTCCAATGCCTATACCGTGGCCAACGTGATCTCCGGTTCCGGCGCCGTCTCGGTGAACGGCACGGGAACGATCACGCTTTCGGGTAACAACAGCTTCGCGGGTACGACCACGATCTCCTCCGGTCTCGTCAGCCTCGCCCACTCCAACGCCCTCGGCGATGCGGGCACTGGTACCAGCGTCTCCTCCGGCGCCTCGCTTGAACTCCAAGGCGGCATCACCGTCGGCGCGGAAGCGCTGACGATCTCCGGAACGGGCACCGCCACCAATGGCGCCCTCCGCAACCTTTCCGGAGCGAACATCTTCGGAGGTACCGTCACCCTCGTCGGCGCGACCACCATCCAGTCCGACGCAGGCACTCTGACGCTTAATAACGCCACGGCCATCGACGCTGGTACCAACGATATCGCCTTCACCGGCTTGGGTAACACCACCGTCTCTGGCGCGATCACCGGCACCACGACCGGCCTCACGAAGACAGGTAACGGTAAGCTCACGCTCGGCGGTAACAGCACCTTCCAGGGTGCGGTCAACGTCAACGCGGGTATTGTCAGTGTCAATGGAGGCAGTGGCCTGGGAGACTCGACTTCCGGCACGGTCGTCGCTTCCGGCGCTTCGCTCGAACTCCAGGGTAATACCAATGTCACCTCCGAACCGCTCGACCTTACCGGTACGGGCTTCGGCGGCACGGGGGCTCTCCGTAATCTAAGCGGCAATAATACCTTCGGCGGTACGGTCACCCTTTCCGGTGATACTGTCGTCCAGTCCGACGCGGGAACGCTGACGATTACCGGTAACATTTCAGCAGGCACCCGTTCTCTTACCATCACTGGTTCCAGCAACACGACCTTGGCCGGTCTGATGTCCGGCGGCCTGTCCTCCACGCTCACCAAGAACGGTTCGGGAATCCTGACCCTGTCTGGTTCGAACGCCTTCGGCGGCGCTACGACGATCAATGCTGGTACCGTCACCGTGGGCGGAATCAACGCGGTGTCCGACTCCGCCTTTGTCAATGTTAACGGCGGCTCCCTGAACGTGGGTAGCTATGACGAAGCCGTCGGTTCCGTCCAGCTCACCTCGGGCTCAATCATCGGGTCAGGAGGCAGCCTGTCTTCGACCTCTGACTTCGACGTCCGCAGCGGCACCATCTCGGGTAAGCTCGCCGGAGCTTCCGGCCTTATCAAGACCACTTCCGGTACCGTCGTCCTTTCCGGTGCCAATACGTTCACCGGTCCGGTGGCCGTCAATGCGGGCGTCCTTTCCTTCGCGAGCGGTCCTAATCTGGGAGACGCTTCTAGCACTAACGTGGTCGCGATCAACGGCGGCACCTTGCGCTACAGCGGTGCCTCGTCGGCCTCCGCCAGCCAGAACGTCACCGTCGGCATCTCCGGCGGTACGATCGATGCGGCCAACAAGACCGGTACGCTCACCCTGAGCGGCGGTCTGACGGGCACGACCGGCATCCTCGCCAAGACCGGCGCCGGTACGGTTACCTTTAACACTACCGCCGATCTCGGTACCGGTGGCGTCGTGGTCTCGCAGGGCATCCTCAACGCTGGCTTCACGGCCAACGGGCTCGGTTCGCTGAACGTCGCCGCGGGCGCGACCCTCAACCTGTTCGACAGCGCCACCCTCACCACTTCGGGAGTAGCCCTTACCTTGGTTGACGGTTCCTCGCTCGGTTTCGACGTCAAAGCCCCCGGCGTCAGCGACAAGCTCGTGCTCTCTGCTTCGACTATCTCGGGTATCATCTCGATCAACCTGAACGACCTCGGCGGCCTAGCGGTCGGCGGTTATGACCTCATCAGCGACGCCACCGGCAATCTCGGTAGTGCCTTCTGGATTCTCGGCAATGCGCCGACGACCCTCAACTACCGCCTGACTACCCCTGGCGGCAGTCTCCTCCACCTCGAGGCGAGCCAAATCACTTACGCCTACTTCACGGGTGCCCAGAATTCGTCCTTCCTGGCGAACGTCTCAGGCAACACGAACTGGTCGCGTAACTCCGATGGTACGGGCGACCTCGGCGCTCCTCCGGCCACGACCGACGCGTTAATCTTCGGGGCGAGCAATATCGACGCCGGAGCCAAGAACCTGACCCTGGACGGTAACGTCCTTACCGACAGCCTGATCTTTAACCCGATCGCGCTGGTCCCTTCAATTTCCATCGGCCAGGGTACGGGTGGTATCCTCACCGTTTCGCCAGGCAGCTCGGCCAACGGCATCGCCGTCAATAACAATGCCGGTGCGATCACGATCTCGGCTCCGCTCATCGCCTATGGTGCGCAGACCTGGAGTATCGCCGGTACCGGTATCAACGGTTCTTCCCTGGCCCTGACCAGCTCCGTCGATTTCGCCGGCCCGATCTCCAAGACGGGCGCTGGTACGCTCACGCTTTCGGGTGCCAACACTGGCGCCGGTGGCCTCAACTTCGTGGCCGGTAAGCTTAACCTTGGTTCCGCCAGCGCCCTCGGCACTGGCTTGCTGCAGCTCGGCTCCGGCATCGGCATCGAGAACGTCGGGGGCACGGCCCTCTCCCTTTCGACCTCCAATGCGATGGTCTGGAAGCAAGGCTTCACCCTTCAGGGTAATAGCCTGAACTTCGGTGCCGGCGCGGTGACGATGACGGAGAACGTCACCATCAGCGCGGCTTCGCTGACGATTACCGGCGCGAGCTTGGCGAATGCGAGTACCACGGTCACGCTTCCTACCGGAGGCGCTTCGGTCCTCTCGATGGGCATGCCGATTGTCGGCACCTACCTGCCGGCGGCGACCAGCGTCTACGCCGTCAATGACGATAACTCGTTCCTCCTGACGTCGGCCGCGACGGGGGCTTACCTCAACCAGGTCCTCACCGCTTATCCGACCTATGCCTTCGACGGAGTGATCTCCGACGGCGGTGCGGGCTTTACCCTCACCAAGACCGGCAATGGTTTCCTCGCCCTTGGCGGCATCAACACCTTCAGTGGTGCGATCGACGTTCAAGGTGGCCTCCTGAGCGTGAATTCCGACGCGGCGCTCGGCAACCTTGCCAATCCTGTGACCCTTTCGGCGAACGGTTCCGTCAATACTGGCTTCCGTGCCACCGAGTCGTTCTCGACCAGCCGCACGTTCAATCTCAACGCCGTGGACAATGCCTTCGCGGTCTCCACTGGCAAGGTGCTCTCCCTCTCCAGCCCGTTCGTCTTCGGGGCTCCGACCAACAACCTTTATAAGAACAGCGCCGGCACCTTGGTACTCTCCGCCAATAATTCGGGTTGGCTGGGTGGACTCACCGTTAACGCGGGCGTGGTTCGACTCACCTCCGTCACGTCTGGCGGCGACGGCGCCTTCTCGGTCTCCCCGGGCTCGAACCTTGTGGGCACGGCCCTGCAGCTTTCCGGTGGGTTCACTTGGAATAACCCCATCACCCTGCAGGCTTCAGCCGCGCAGGTCCTCGGCGGGGTCGATTTCGGCGGCCAGCTCCAGAGTTACAGCGGGGTTAATTATCTCGGCGGGCTCATCAGCATGCCCTACGGCGCCGCGATCGGTTCGGCCTCCGGCAGCAAGCTCAGCATCATGGGCGGCATCTACGCCGGCGTGGATAGCACCGTCGGAAATACCGAGCTTCGCTTCGTCGGTGACGGCGATTTCGTCCTCAGCACCACCTCGCTGACGACCGCTCCGGGAACCCTTTACAGCGTTATCAACAAGTATGGTACTGGTAATTTCTCCATTAATTCGAGCAACAGCACCAGTGTGCTCGACACTGCCGGACGTGGCCTGGCCGTGCTCCAGGGATCGTTGACGATCGGCGCTAACGGTACCTGGCGCTCTAAGCTATTCATCGAGAACGGCGCCTCGGTCACGGTCGACGACTCGACCGTCAACTTCAATAACGGACGCTTCTCCAGTATCCCGGGTGGACTGTATTACGATCTCAGTATGCGCGGGGGTAACTTCACCCTCCTCGGGGCCTTGAGTAGCACCTTCTCCAGCTATGAGAACTTCAACACGTTGGTCCACTCGCGCGGTGCCAACGTCCTGACGCTCATCCAGCAGAACGCTAGCGGCCCCCAGACTATCTTGGCCTTCCGTAGCACCACCGCTTGGGCCAACGCCACCCCGGCGCAGACCACCGCCGCCAGCGGCGCCTCCTATCTCTTCCGCGGCATCGGGGACACCCCCGCTTCCTACCGCGCGAGTGTCCAGTTCGCGGTCGAACCTAGCATGCCGGGCGAGACCGGTACCGCCGACAAGGCCAATCGCGCCATGATGCCTTGGGCCCTCGTCGACCTTTCGCCGACGGGGCAGGGCACGTCGTTCGCGACTACGAGTCCCGGTCCGGCTGGAGCCTTGTCACGTTACCTTCGCCCATTGAATTCGTATGAGTACGAGGCCAATCCGTCCTCCATCATCGGGACCACCACGGGTACGGTCGCTACCTCGAACCTGTTGCTGAATGACGGCACCAGCTTCAACGTGTCGGGTAACGCGACCCGCAACTCCTTGACCATGTCGGGCGGTTCTAATCTTACCATTGTGGACGGCGCGCAGTTTAATCTGCGCACCGGCGGTATCCTGGTCCGCGCCGGCAGCGCTTCCACCATCTCTGGTGGCGTCCTGTACTTCCCGAACACCTTCTCGCCGCTGACGATCTGGACGATCGGCGACCTAACCATCAATTCCTCCCTGGCCGGCGGTAACGGCATCGCGGCCGCCAGCGCATCCTTGATCAAGAACGGTCCGGGCACGCTGACCATCGCTCCGGTTGCCTCGACCATCAACGGCCTTGGCACGACGGGCACCAATTCCTTGTCCGGTCAGTTCGTCCTGAATCAAGGCACGCTCAAGCTCGGAGCCGGCATTAATAATGCGATCCAGCCGTACAATTACTTCTCGGCCATGTCGGGCACGTTGGACCTGAACGGCACGTCGCTCTCGACCTACGGTTTCTTCAACGATTCGACGATGCCTGGCAACGGTGCGAACATCACCAGCAGCAACGGAACGGGTCACCTAATGATCACGACCGACGCCCGCAACTTCTCGGGCACAATCTCCGGTGACGTCAAGTTCTCCAAGTCCGGCAACGGCACGTTTAACCTGTATTCCAACCTGACCTACACGGGCTCCACGCTCATCAACGGCGGCCTCACGGTGCTCTATCAGGATGCGCGCCTGTCTGCCACCTCCGCCATCGACCTCAACTTCGGCAATCTCTACCTCGAGAACAACAACAGCTGGAAGGATCTGGCGGATCGCATCAACGATGCCGCGCCAATCACGATGCGCGGGGGCTATCTCGAACTTCGCGGACGTCCGCAGGGCAACTCGAGCGAATTTATCGGTACGACCACGCTTGCGCTCGGCCAATCCCAGCTCGTCGTCGTCGCTGGCGCTGGAGCCGACGCGATCGCCACGCTCACCATCGACAACCTTGTCCGAAACGCTGGCGCTGTCGTCAACTTCACCTCGGGTCTCGGCAGCCGCATTAAGGTCAATAATCTCAACGGGACGTCGTTCTCCCCGGCCAACCTGACCAATGGCATCATCGGCGGCTGGGCTGTGGTCGGCGCCGTCGGTACTTCCACCCATCATTTCGCCACCTACTCGTCGACCTACGGCGTGGGCGCGATGGGCACCCCCGGCTTCCAGGCTTACTCGAACGTACTGACGGATGTCGATACGCTCACCAACGCCACGGCGACCTCGAACCTCAACATCAGTTCCGTCGCCGGGCTCACGATTCCGCTGGCCGTCGACAAGACCATCAACTCGCTGCGCTTCGACAATGTCGGTTCCTCGACCCTCGACATCGCCGCGGGCAAGACGCTGACGATCGGTACCGGCGGTATCATCATGTGGAGCACCAATTCCCAGGTGATCGGCGCCGCGGGAACCTCCTCGAATCTCACGTCCAGCTCCGGCGAACTCATCGTCGAAGCCCAAGGTGCCGGCACGCATTACCTCCGTTCCAACCTTATCGGCGCCGGCATGGCTTTCGTGAAGTCGGGTAACGGTACGCTGCAGCTCGAGGGCTTCAGCTCCTATGACGGCGGCACCTACGTCGACCAAGGCACGCTCATCATCAGCTCCACCAACGGGGGAGGGCGCATCCCTCTCGCCGCCGACCCGACCAAGGGTCTCATCATCACGCAGGGAACGGTGTCTGCGCAGGTAGCCAACGCGATCGACTCGGGCAACGAGGTCATCGTCAACGGCGGCGGTGTGCTGCGGCTATTCGGAGACAACACCATCCGCAAGCTCACCATCAATAACAACGGTTCCGCCACCCAGTCCATCGTCCGCTCCTTCAATGACCCGGTCGGCGGCACGGGCGACCGCGGCGTCCTCACCATCGGCGTCGGCGGCCTCGTCGCCACTTCGCAGAACATCCTCCCGCTGAGCTATCTTGAAGGCCGCGTGGACTTTGGCTCCTCCGCCAACGTCATCAACGTTGCGCCGATCTCCGTCAACGGCGTCTCCGACGTCGACGCCCTGCGCGCCACCCTGGCTATTCAAGCGATCGTCGGTTCGTCCGGCGGCATCACCAAGACCGGCAACGGCGTACTGCAGTTCAATGCTCAGTACTATTCCACTGGTGCCTTTGAGGTCGCTGCGGGTGGCATCAAGACCGGAGTGGTCAACGCCGGCTCGCGCCTCTCGCGCCTCACGCTCGGTTCGCTCGCGCGCTTCGACCTTAATGGGCTCAACACCACCTGGGGTTCCCTCGCCGGCAGCGGTGATATCTTCAGCTCGACCGGTACCCCGACCCTCTCCGTCGGTTTCGACAACACCCCGTCGACCTTCTCCGGTCGCCTGATGCGCCTGAATGACGCTGCCTACGGCTTGCTGACCAAGGTCGGTAGCGGTGTGCTCACCTTCGACAAGGCCCAGCCCTCGACGGGTTCCTTCGGGGCCATCACTGTCAGCGGTGGCGGCATCACCTATGCCGGCGACGGCGCGGGCTTCGTCTCTACGACCTCGTCGAAGAGCATCTTCAACGTGCAGACGGGCGGCGTACTGACTCTCGATAACGCTTCTACCAACCGCAATGACCGCCTCGGGGCCTCGGCTGGCGGCACGGTGAACATGCAGGGCGGTAAGCTCATCATCACCGGCAATGCGCTCGGCAGCACTTCCGAGACCATCAACACCCTCGGCCTCGCGACCGGCGGCGGGCGCATCGAACTCGTCCCCGATTCGAATTCGCAGTTGTCCTTAATCGTGACCAATCTCGCAGCGGTCGGCACGGGTTCGCTCGTGATCGCCGGTGCGGATGGCATCAACGTGGGCACCGGCTTCGCCGACTTCCAGCTCTCCAATCCTAATATGCCGGGAACGCAGGGTTTCACCGGCACGAGCAAGGCGGTCCGCGGTGACATCCTCATCTCCAGTACCCGCAACGGCTTGGGTGACGGCTTCCTGACGACGGATCCCTTCGGGGGCGGCTGGAAGGCCCTCACGAGTGTCGACCTGAATGTGGCCCCGACCACCTGGACCGATACCGAGAACGCTGGCGTCTCCTCCGGCGTCACCATGAGCTCCCCGACTTCGGTCAATACGCTGACCATCGACGGCACGACGACCTCCTTGACCTCCGGTCTTTCGGCCACGACGTTCGGCAAGTTCGGTCCGGCCGGAACGATCCTGACCCTTACCCTGGCCAACGCCTCCGCCGTGCTCGTGAAGAGCGGCGCCTCGCACATCGGCGTGGGCATTGTGGGTTCTGCCACGCAGGCGCCTCATTTCCACGTCCTCACTGGCGCGACCCTCGACATCGACTCCTTCCTTGGTCTGGGCGGCACCGCTGGCCTGATCAAGTCCGACGGTGGCCTGATGAGCCTCAATACCCCGACCGCCGTGACCGGCCTCGTGACCATCAACGGAGGCACGCTGCGCCTCAACTCGGGCTCAGCCAACACCATCCCGGTCATCGCCACCACGACCAGCCCGACCGTCACGCAGTTCGCCCTCAACGGTCAGGACGCCGTCCTCGACATCGGCAATAAGAACCAGGCCGTGAACGCCCTTACCAGCGTCAACTCGCTGCCTGGCATGGGCGGAACAGTGACCGGCTTGGCCGGCGCGACCCTGACGGCCGTGGGAACCAGCACCTTCAGCGGTTCGCTGACCGGCGGTCTTTCCTTCCAGCGCTCGGGCAATAGCACCACGACGCTTACCAGCCCGAGCACCTACACCGGTGCGACCACCGTCCGCGGGGGCGTCCTGCAGCTGCGAGACGAAGCCTCGATCCTCAACACCTCAGGCGTCTCGATTAACTTCGGTGAACTCCGCTGGGATAACTCCGGCCTCAGCGCCGCGGCCAACCCGGTCCGTATCGCGGCCACCACCGACATTTCGCTCAACGGCGGCCTGCTCAATATCACCGGTGGCGGCGGTGTGGATACCAACGTCAGCCTCGGTAAACTCACGGCTGCTGCCGGCTCCGTTCAGTTATTCACCCAGCCCTTCATCAACGAAGGTAGCTCGAACCGCATTACTGTGGCCAACTTCGTCCGCGAAGACGCCTCGCGAGCCGTCGTGAACTTCCATGGTTACGTCGGTAACGGTGTGAACAATTCGACCGGCGTGAACACGTTGGGCAGCCCGGGACTCACGTCATCGAGCCGTATTTTCCTGCAGAATATCAACGGCGTTCCGTTTACTCAGGCTAATCTCGTCAACGGTATCATTGGTGGTTGGGCCGTCGCCGACGCCGCCACCTTTGCGACCTACTCCGATGCCTACGGCGTCGTTCAGATGGGCGCGACCTACTATGGTGTCCTTGCCCCTGCCTTCACTGGCGCGGATATCACCGCCTCGGTGGCGGGTGGAAATTATAACGATGTGACTGCCTCGCGCACCTTGACCGGAGCCATTGCGGCCAATTCGTGGCGACTCATGCCCACCGCCACGCAGACGATCACCTTCAACGGTGCCAACGTCACGCTGGGCACGGGCATCATCTCCAACTCCACGCAGACGATTAACCTCCAGGCGACCGACGCGACAAGTTCCCTGACGACCTCGGGTACGGACCTTTATGTCTACCTGAACGGGACGACGATGAACTTCAACGTGAAGCTCACAGGCACGTTCAACCTCATCCGCACGGGTGGCGGCACCATGGGCCTCGGCTCTGCCAGTTCCTCCCCGAGCGATAATGATTTCCAGGGAACCTCCTACTTCATGCAGGGGACCACCAACCTCAACGGCGCCGCCGGCAGGGTAGTTATCCCGGGCGACATCGTGATTAGCGGCAGCAGCTCGGCGACGAACACCGTCCTGACCATGGTGACTAATTCTGGCCAGATTGCCGCTGCGTCCACCGTGACGATCAATGGCGGCGGTACGTTCACCCTTACCGGTACGAACACCTTGAACGCCCTCCGCTTCAATAATGACGGCGCCATGGCCACGCCTACGGCGGCCACTGGCACGCTTCTGGTGCTTTCTTCCGACACGCCGATCGTTGCAGTCAACCAGTCTCTGGTCTCCACGCCTTCGATCACGGGAACCGTCCAATTCAGTGCGACTGCCCCGGCCATCACCGTTAATTCTGGTATCGCCGAGACTGGTCTGCTTATCGCGGCGGTCATCTCCAACGGCGGTAATACCACCCTGTCCAAGGAGGGTACCGGCCTGCTTGCACTGAGCGGAGCGAGTACCTTCACGAGCGGACTGACGCTCAATGCCGGCTCCCTCATGTTCGCGGCCAACTCGGCCACCTCGGGTGGCTTTATCACCACTGGGCCGGTTGGCCGCGGTACGCTGCGCATCGGCACAGGCACCACCTTGCTGAGCGACGGTACCGCTCGCACGGTCGGCAATTCGGTCATCGTCAGCGGCGACTTCGCTTTCGGCGGACGGACCTCCGGCGCCAACGTCACCCTTTCTGGGTCGGTCGCCTTCGGCTCCCAGAATCGCGTCGTCAGCGTCGTGGCCCCTGGTGTCACCGCCACGTTGAACGGACAACTCACCAGCACCGCTGCGGCCGGCAGTCCTGGCGCCGTGGGTCTGACGAAGTCGGGCAACGGCATCCTCGTGCTCGGGGCGGCTACTTCGAATGCTAACTTCGGCGGCGCAAGCATCGTCGTTGCAGCCGGTCTGCTCCGTAACGGTATCGTCAACGCCGTCCCCTCGGGCAGCCTCCTGTCGATGTCGGATGGTGCCGGCTATGACCTCAACGCCTTCAACCAGACTATTGATGCCATCGGTGGCGCCGGTTTCGTGACGAACTCGTCGTTGAACACGACCGCCACCCTGACCGTCGGCAGCACGGGCAACGCGACTTTCGGCGGTACGTTAGTCGATAACTCCGTGGCCAGCGCCGGTGCATCCAATCTCCGCCTCACGAAGATCGGTTCCGGTAAACTGACCCTCACGGGAATCAACGCCAACGTCGGACAGACGACTGTCAACGAGGGCATCCTTGAACTCGACGGCAACGGGGCCTTCGGCTCCGGCAAGGTCGACATCGCCGCCGGTGCTTCGGTCAACGTGGCGCGCACGACGGACCTGTTGTTCATGAATTCGCTGCAGAACGTCGGCGATTTCCACCAGACCGGCGCGGGCATGACCTCGCTCATGTCGGACAATAGCCTCTTCAGCGGTAAGTTCTACGCCGACGCCGGTATCCTCCAGGTCGGCAATGGTACCCTCGCGGGCGACCTCGGTAATGTCGGTAACGCCACGAAGATCGTGACGACCACGCCGGGCGTCTTCCGCTTCAACCTGACGACCGACTTCACCAATTATACAAAGGTCGAAGGCACGGGTGATTACGTCCAGCAGAGTGCGGCCACCCTCATCCTCGGCACGAACAATCCGAACTTCGTCGGTCGGGCCATCGCCGCCCATGGTACGATGGAAGCCTACGCCGCCGGCGCCCTGTCCGCTGCGGGCCGGGTCGTCGCCGAGTCAGGTGCGACCTTCAAACTTACCGGTTCCGACGCCCTTGGTACCGTCTCCTACGGCGTGCCGCTTACCCTCAACGGCACGGGTATCGCCAACGCAACGACCTACACGGGTTATCTCGGCGACGTGACGCTCAATGGCGGCGACCTGACCAGCTCGGCTTCCCCCAATGCCGCTGGATCCTGGATCCTGCTTGGTAGCGTGTTCGCCACGGCCGACTCCACCATCACCGCCCAGAACGTCAACGTGGGCCTCACCAGTGCTTCGCGTGACTTCAACGTCGATGCGGGCAAGGTGCTGACTTTCTCGGGTTCCTACACCGACGTGGCTCCGGGTATCTCCAGTCTCTCGAAGTCCGGCAACGGCACGCTCCTGATGACTGGCTCGGCCAAGACCTACCAGGGAACGAATACCCTCAAGGGCGGCTTCCTTAAGTTCGCTGACGAGGCCCAGCTCGGTGCTTCCTCCGCCACGACACACGCGAATCTCATGTTCGCCGGCGGCTCGCTCGAATACACCGGCGCGGGAGCTTTCGCCCGCATGTTCCTCGTCAAGGACGGCGGCGCCGGCTTCAACGCCAACGGCGTCACGAATCCGTTCCTCGTCAGCGGCTCCGTTCAGATGGACTTCGACGACACTGCGCCGTCCTTGGGTCGTCCGCTTACGCTCTCTGGCTCTTCTAGCCTGGCGAATACGTTTACGGCTGACCTGCGCGAGAATGCCGACGTCGGGCGCGCCTTCTCGTCCATCGTCAAGAACGGCGTGGGCCAGTGGATCATCGGTGGCTCTGGCAATATGGTTAACCAGGACGCCCAGGTCTCCGTCAACGCCGGCGTGCTCGGCTTCTACATGAACGCCCTCGGTGGTTCCGGCAACACCGGCAACATCAACTTGGCCAACAGTTCGACCCTACGCTGGGAATCGACGAACAACCAGGATATCGGCGGCCGCCTCCGGGTGGCTGATGGTGCTTCCGCCACGATGCGCTTCGAGAACACCACGAACGCCACAACCTTCGCCAACGGCTTCAGCTTCGTCGCGGGTTTGAATACCGGTACCGGCGCCCTCGTGAAGACCGGCGCAGGCGATCTGATCCTCGCCGCGGCCAACACCTTCTCGGGTGGCCTCACGATCGCCCAAGGCAAGGTCACGGTGAATAACTCGGGCGCCCTCGGCTCCGGCACCGCCACGGTGAGTAATGTCGCCACCCTTGTCGTTAATAATGCGGTTACCAATGAGATCCACGTCAGCGGCAACGGCACGCAAGGCGGCACGCTCGTGGCTCCGGTCTCGCTCGGTAACGTTTCCGTCGGAGACCATGCCACCGTCATGCGCGGTGCCGCCATCGGCAGCTTCACGACCACCGGTATGACACTCTCGGGCGGCGCTCGCCTGGAGTTCAAGATTTGGGATATCAACCCGCGCGCTCCTGGCGTGGGTTATGACCAGTATGACTTCGGTAACCTCGACCTCAGCGGCGCCTCGGTGTCCAACAGGGTCGTGATCAAGCTGATTTCCCTGACGGACGGAACGAACCTCGGCGCGGCCGGTGACCTTTCGCTAATGTGGGGTGCGCCTCGCCAGCAGTTCAGCTTCGGTTCGTTCAATACAGCTGGCCTGAACCTCGGCGCCAACAACGCCGCTAACATCAGCGATCTGTTCACCTTCGACACCAGCCAGTTCACCTACACCGGTGGCACGGCCTCGTCGGCGAGCCTGTGGGCCATCGACCTCAACACCGCCAACGGCGCCATCACGCTGACCGCGGTGCCGGAGCCGTCTACCTACGGGTTAGGCCTCGGTGCGCTGGCCCTCGCGGCCGCCGCCATCCGTCGCCGTCGTCGCTTAGAGAAGAAGGACTGAGCAATCTGGTGAGACGAAAAGGGAAGGGCGGCTGCGGCCGCCCTTTTTTGTGCCTGTTGTTAGAGTATGGAGTATCGAGTATGGAGTATCGGGAGAGTGCTTGCCTTGGGTAGGGGCGCCACTGCGTGGTGTCCGTGGGATGAGGATGTCGGCTGGGTCCCAGGACTATGCCCTGCGCGACGCACGTGCCACGGCGAACGGACGCGACGCAGTCGCGCCCCTACCCCTACCCCTATACTTACTTCACTTCCCGCTCCGCCACACCTTCTTGTCCGGCGTGACGAGTATGACGTCGAGCTTCTCGCGCTGGGCAATCCGCTTAGCCTCTTCGAAGCCGGCCGCCATGAGGGCGGTGGAC
>Ga0114980_10000652_pt1 | contig 24759 bp, 16 predicted proteins | sample S_140806_EF_Meta_FD_87018 | JGI IMG/M metagenome (GOLD analysis project Ga0114980, IMG submission 87018) | Freshwater microbial communities from Lake Simoncouche, Canada to study carbon cycling - S_140806_EF_MetaG | ecosystem: Environmental > Aquatic > Freshwater > Lake | place: Lake...
AAGCAGGAGTACGCATTTTGAATTTTATCGCAGGGAAAACGTATGCAGCTTCTGTACAAGCAGGCGTGCAGTTTCCGTTGGATGCGCGTTTGCATGTCCGCGGACTATCTGTGATGAGTGCAGAAAGTAAAATGCACTTTGAATTGAAGTCAGCCATGAGCACCAATGGATTTCCATTCTATTCCATTGACAAGGACAACAACATTGGTCTCACATTCACTGCATTTACAGATATTCCACACAACATTATCCTAGATGAATTGTATGCGAAGAATGTAATTGTCACTTATGGCAATGAAAACAGTCACCGCTATACCGTGTGGATGCAACGGGAAAACATTGAATCGTTTTTACTCCTTCCTCTGGTGCAAGCTGCTGAATTGAAAGACGACTTAGCATACGCAGAAAACAATGAAGGCAGAACAGATCATCGCGACAATTGGTTAGCACAAGATTTCTCAGGCGGAAGAATGTACAATGGCACAGGTGTTAATGTGATGTTGCAAGACGATGGAATCATTGGTCCGCACATCGACTATACCGGACGATTGATTCAGCAATATGTACAAGTGAACACTGGTGATCACGGCGATCATTGTGCCGGCATCATAATGGGTGGAGGTAACAAAGATCCATTGACACGCGGCATGGGTTGGGGCGCAAATTTATTCGTGTATCAAGCTATTCCTTATACAGGATTTGATAGTATTTATGATCATTACTACACGAATAACATTGTGATCACCTCTACCAGTTACAGTGATGGATGCAACGCAGGATACACCACGTTGTCACAAACAATGGATCAGCAGATTTGGGATATGCCAAATTTGATTCACGTGTTCTCTGCAGGTAACAGCGGAACATCAGATTGTAATTACGGTGCAGGCGCTGGATGGGGAAATATCACTGGTGGTCATAAAGCATCGAAGAACTGTATTGCCGTAGGAAACTTGAATTACATCGATGTATTGGAAAGTTCTTCGAGTCGTGGCCCCGTTGAAGATGGTCGCATGAAACCAGAAGTTTGCGCGGTGGGCACAAACGTATATTCAACACTTGATGGCAACAATTACGGCTATAAAACAGGAACGTCTATGTCGTGTCCAGCTGTATCTGGAACATTGAGCGAATTGTATCAGGCCTACCGTGAAATTAATGGAGCGATTCCAAAGTCAGGATTGATGAAAGCAATTCTCATGAATACCTGCGATGATTTAGGAAATGCAGGTCCGGATTATAAACACGGTTACGGACGTATCAATGGACGCAAAGCCATTCTTCCTATTGAGCAGAATATGTTCTTCGTTGATTCCATCGCCAATGGAGGAACAAACACCCACTCTATCACAGTACCATCAGGAACTGGTCAATTGAAAGTGATGCTCTACTGGCACGATTTCCCTGGCGCAGTGAATGCTTCAGTGGCACTGGTGAATAATTTAGACATGCAGGTGAACAATCCTGCAAACACAGTTTTCAATCCGTGGGTATTGGACTTCACGCCCAACGCTAACAACTTGAATGCTGTTGCTGTTCGTGGCAATGAAGTACGTAACAATCACGAGCAAGTGACAATTGATAATCCCGCTGCTGGAACATATACCGTAAACGTGAGCGGAACAACAGTTCCAATGGGTCCGCAAACGTATTTCCTCGTTTGGTATTTCGAACCAATGGATGAACTCATCCTTACTTATCCGAATGGCGGTGAAGGATTCTCTCCCGGTGAAACGCAAACTCTTCGTTGGGATGCATGGGGCAATACAGGAACATTTGATTTGGATTATACGATAGATGATACCACATGGACATCAATCACTACAGGTCTGTCTGCGTCACAACGACACTACAATTGGGCAGTGCCTGCCGCTTTGAGCGGACATTGTCGCGTACGTATCACACGCGGAACAACGAGTGATTCGAGTGATGTACGTTTTTCCATTACAGACATTCCAAGCGGACTACAAGTTGCATGGTCGTGTGCCGATTCATTGTGTTTGAAATGGACCGTTGTTCCTGGCGCGATCGGTTACGATGTGTTCAAACTTGGTAACGTGTATATGGATTCTATTGGGACTACAGCCTTGGATAGTTTCGTGGTTACAGGGTTATCCAATTTCACGAACACCTATTGGTTCAGCGTGCGCACCAAAGCACCATTGGAAACCGTTGGTCGCAGAGCTATTGCCATAGAAAAAACACCAGGGGTATTTTGTCCAGGACAGCAAGATGCATCCGCAACAACAGTACAATCTCCATTCTCTGCCTACTTCGGATGTATGAATACAACTGGAGTCCCTGTAACTGTTTCCATTTACAATCCCGGATTAGTTCCACTGACCAGTGTTCCCGTTTCATTCTCTTATGATGGAGGAAGTCCAATTACAGAAACTTACACAGGTTCGATTCCTTCGTTCTCAACCGCAACTTATGTATTCACGGCCACTGTGAATATTGGAACACCTGGAGCACACGTCATACAAGTATGGACTTCACTAGCTGGTGATATTGCAACGCTGAACGACACAACGACTTACGCAGTAAATTACTTCGCTACAAGCTCGATCGTTCCACCGTATTCAGAAAACTTCGAATCGTTCCCGCTGTGTAGCAGTACAGCGAACTGTGAAACCACCAATTGTTCATTGATCAATGGATGGACCAACATACCGAATGGAGAAGGTGATGATATTGATTGGAGAACGTATCAAGGAAATACACCAACATCTGGAACAGGTCCTTCCACCGATTTCATTCCGGGAACGAACGTAGGTAATTATTTATTCTTGCAAGCCAACACTTGCTTCAACAAAACAGGAATGGCTGTGAGTCCATGTATTGATCTGACCAACTTCCAGTCGCCAACGCTTCTGCTGGGTTATCACATGTACGGCCCTAATATGGGTTCACTTCGATTAGATATTTTCGTAAATGGAGTTTGGGTGAATGATGTGTGGGTGCGCACCGGAAGTCAGAACGTAAATTGGTTGCAAGCATCAATTCCATTAAGTACCTATGTAGGTAATGTGATCATTCTCCGCTTCCGTGGTATTACTGGTGGAGGTAATCTGAGTGATATCGCAATTGATGGAATACGAGTTGAAGATATAACCGGAATTGAGGAGAATTCTACCGCTTCAATGGTTTCCGTGTATCCAAATCCGGGAGACGGAATGTTCAATATTGCCGTAAACGATTTACGCGGAGATGAATCTGTACTCGTAAACGTATATGATGTTGCAGGAAGATTGGTTGCCGCGGAAAATTACGGTAATCCGGTTGGAACTTTACAAAGTACGATCGACCTTTCCGGAAAGGAGAATGGCGTTTACTTCATAGAAGTAGTTACCGGCGATCGGAAAGAAACGATTCGCGCCACAAAAACGGAATAGAACATCACTTGTAAGAGCGTATGAACAGCGAGCATCGATTCGCAACTACTGTTGCTGCATCTTCAGCTCTTTCCTCTTCCGCTTCTCTTCTGCTTTTGCGCGACGTCTTTTTTCGCGGTTGAGTTCATTCTTTCTCTTGCGGCAATCCGATTTCATTTTCCGCGCAACGGCTGCATTGTGCCTGAACATTACCGACACGCCTTTATAGTATCGCTTAAAAAAGTTCTTCGTCAACACATAACGCCAACCTTCATTTTTGAGTTCACCTTCCAGTTGCCAACGCACTTTGTAGTGCCTCCAGCGAAACTTGCGCAATGATTTCCGGTAATGGTAGAGATCATTGATGCGCTCATTATTGTGTCGGATCAGAGAATCGTTGATCGCTTGTATTTCTATTTGCGCTTGGGCGAATGCTGCCATTTCATCAACATTTCCTTGCGGCAACCGCCCCATTTGCTTGTAACGACTCATGTTCGCTTTGAGCAATGTTTTTGCTGCAGTTGCATCCTTTTTCCATATACGCGCTGCTGAATCTGTTCGCCACTGTCCTGGCTTTGGCAGCAATAGATTCAAACTGTCAATTTCCTTCTGCGTCAACAACACCTGTCGCTTCGGCATGAACACAACGGTATCGTAACAAGTTTGTCCCATACCTCGATAAAAATTCACAGTGCGCATATCGATGTACTCCAATCGCAATCGTCTTTTCTTCTGAGCAATGACAGTATCATAGAAAATTACTTCACCGCAAAAATTGTAATAGGAAGTTACAGCCATTGAATCCTTCAGACTTGAAACAGAATCGTCGATATATCCTGCTTGTTCTTCAAGGGCCATTCGCATGTCAAGTTGCTTCTCATTTACCGTAGTCGGGCGCTTAATTTTCATCTTCCGCTTGCGTACACGTTTATTCTCAAGAAGTAATCGCTTATTCTCGCGCTTCAGCTTTATGCGCTGACGGGTAATGAGAAATCTTTCCCGCTTGATATTATCAATGGCTTTTTTGTGTTTTCGTATCAGCGGTTTGGTCTCTGCTTGTGTCTGATTCCGCATGCGTACATTTCTGCGGTCGAAGAATTTCCCTTCTAATAATGCGTCTTTCGATGTTAATTTGAAATACTTGACCAGCGAATCCGTCATTACCATTGCAGAATCATATATGGAAATGCGCTCGTCCAATGACCGTGAAGTGTCTGCTCCAAGCGCCATGATGAATCTTACGCGTTCCCATTGACCTATAGAAATGTCTTGGTGATTATGCGGATTGGTGGCTAACGCTTGTTGTCCGGCAACAAACACATGATCCTGTTGTTCCGCATTTACGATTCGAGGAATAGAATCATTGCCTTGTTCGCACGATAATCCTCCGGCAAGAAAATCAATTGTAGCTTGAGGAGTTCGCTGGAATGAATCAATGGGTACAGAACAATCTAGCAATTGCCAAGCAGGAGTTGAAGGCAAATGATCTTTCACAAACACTTCCGGATCCGTACAATAATACGCGTAGTTTGGTTCGTGAACAAAGCGATATCGCGTAGCATAAGGTATCTTAAACAACTTGAAAAGCACCTTACGCAGCACCTGCTTTCGCGCTTTGATGTATCCTGTTCCCCACGTTGCATCAATAAGTTTCCACTCACCATTCAACTCCACAACATTCCAGGCATGAGAATCGAGGAACAGGGTATCGCCGGTTTCATACCACGGCATGTACACATAGCCATACACGCATTCCGCATTGATTCCGGCAACAGCACACATGGAATCAAACAGAATGCTGTAGCCCAGACAAACGGCCTTGCGGTGACGGAGAATATCATTCGGATCGGTATAGCTTCCGCCACCTGCGGTTAATCCGTAAACGTCGTAATCAATATTCTTGGTGATCCATGTGTAGATACTCTTCACCTTGAGCGAGTCGCTATCAAGATGATCCGTCAACGCGTGGGTGAGCGTATGAAACTCGAATGACTTCCGGAATGGAGCTTTGCCAATATTGGGTTTACGTGATTGAGCGTAAACTACAATAGGCAACAGGAAAAGGAAGAAAAGCAGGCGAATATTCACCAGGATATAACGAATTTACCAGTGAAAGATACTGCGCTTTTCTTAAGGAAATTGTAGTAAAAAGTAGCTTATTCTTCGTCTTCCGCTTCCTGAAGATTGTTGTACACTTCCTGTACATCCTCATCTTCTTCGATCTTCGCCATCATTTTGTTGTAGTCCACCAATTGTTCCGGTGTGAGCGTTACAAATGTCTTAGGAATACGCGTAAGTTTCGCTTCGATTACTTCGATCTTTTTGCCTTCGAGGAATTTCTGAACCGCACCGAAATCAGGGAAGTTGCAATATACCATTGCATCGTTATCGTCGTTCGGGTCAAGTGACTCAATTCCTGCGTCAATTCCTTCCAACTCGAGATCATCCATACTCACTCCAGTGGTATTGATACGGAAAACTCCTTTTCTATCGAAGAGATAATCTGAAGATCCGGACTTCCCTACTTCACCACCTGCACGGTCGAAATATACACGCAGGTTAGCGATCGTACGCGTAGGATTATCTGTTGCTGTTTCCACAACTACAGTTACTCCACCAGGACCTTTTCCTTCATACACCATCTCCTGGTAATTGCTCGCGTCTGCTTTACCTGCTGCTTTTTGAATTGCTGCGTCCACACGTTCCTTCGGCATATTCACCGCCTTGGAGTTCTGAATAACCATTCGCAAACGTGCATTCGTGTTCGGGTCAGGTCCGCCTGCCTTAACAGCAATAGCAATCTCCTTACCTACTTTAGTAAACTGCTTCGCCATTGTGGCGTAGCGTTTGAACATTTTGTGCTTACGTTTTTCGAATACGCGTCCCATACTGATAGAGTTTGAAATAGAGCTGCAAAGATAAGATTTTGCGGGTCAAATGACATCCGCATCGGAGAATTCAGCTCCAAACGCTTTCTGAAAATTCAATTAAATCCGCCCTTGCCCGCAAAAAACAGCAGGCTCAACAAACCAATTATAAAGTCAAGCAAAAGTACTGCAATGGCAATAAAATTTTCTCATTTCGGATATTCTACACGCACGTGATAAATGCTGCGGAGTTTTTTCTTGAAGATCTTCTTGATCGCCGTAATATCCTTCAGCGTGATATCCGAATTATCAAATTGGTGCTGGTCCGCTTGGTGATCAATGATTTTCTCCACCAAAGCATCAATTGTTTCTGTATCGTACACAGGTAAACTTCGGGAAGATGCTTCAACAGCATCTGCCATCATCAATACAGCAGTTTCTTTCGAGTACGGAATCGGTCCTGGATAACGGAACAACTCTTCATCCACTTCTTCATCAGGATGATTTCGTTTGAACATCGTCAGAAAATATCCTGTATTCGTGGTACCGTGATGCGTGCGAATAAAATCAATCACCACATCCGGTAGTTTCTGCGCTTTTGCTTTTTCAACGCCTTTCAAGACGTGTGAAATAATTATTGATGCACTCTCTTCGAATGAGAGTTCATCATGCGGATTCATTCCGGTAGCCTGATTTTCGATGAAATAAATCGGAGCATCAGCCTTACCGATATCATGATACAAAGCTCCTGCGCGAATGAGCAAGTGATTACCGCCAATGCTGCGAATGGCTTCCTCTGAAAGGTTAGCCACTTGCATCGAATGCTGAAAGGTTCCAGGCGCTTTCTCAGCCAATTCACGAAGCAAAGGATGGTTCGTATCGGCCAATTCCATGAGCGTTACGTCGGAAACAAATCCGAAAATCTTCTCGAACAGGAAGATCAGCGGATAACCCAGAAGGACAAGTACTGCACTGATGGTGTAATTCACAAAATCTTGACTGCGGAATGAAAGTACATCTCCTTCTGCCATTATTCCCATCGACGAATGAATGAGCAGATAGACAAACAGCACCACAATCACGGAGAAAAATAACTGCGAACGATTGCGCATGTTTACTATACTGAAAATGGCAAAAATTCCGGTCAGCACTTGAATGAAGAGGAACGCATAACGATCAGCTGGCAATTTTATAGTAATGATCATACAAGCGATAATATGCACAAACAAGGCGAGGCGCGTATCATAAAACGCACGCATGATGACAGGAAGAATACAGAATGGCAATACGAGCAGCGGAACAGAATTCCAATACGAAGGGATATAGGACATCAACACGTTCAACACAACCATCAGTAGGATGAACAGCAATCGAGAATCGCTAGCAAGAATGTGCCGTCTGAACAACCGTAAAAACTGAAAGAGCAGGAACAAACACAGTGCGGTAAGTACGATTTGTCCGGGAATCACGGCCCAAGAATCTGACTTGTCTTCCCGCTTGAGTTCATATGCACGTTGGAGAGAAACCAATTGATGGTAACGCTCGTCATCTACCATTTCACCCTTGTTGATGATTACAGATCCAAGCGAAACAGCTCCTCGCGTCAGGGAAACGTTCCCTAAAGCCTGTTGCATGAAGTTCTCCGTTCGTGCAGAATCGTACACCACGTTTGCCGTAAATGCGATCTGTGCTTTCTCACGAATACTCTGACGCAATTCAGGAGTGAGACGGGAGAAAACGAATGAATCTGCTTCTGCCGGTGTCAAGTAAATGCCTAATTTTTTCTCTTCGGCCAAATTGCCATGTACTACCAGAATGTGATCTTCTGGTCCACGATTCACCACATTTTGTGTAGCACGAATTCCAGTCATGTAGGCTTGATCGGCCAGCATGAGAAAAGTGGTTCGCTCTTCAGAAGTAAGCGCATCCAACTGATACGCCATGCGTTGTTCGGCTTCGTCTGCCAGACTAGAATCAAATCGGAAATACGGGGTGAAATTGCTGCGAATAGCGCGTTTCTCATCGTCCAGTTCTTCTTCCGATTTCTGAATAGCGAAATCAATTGGCGCCTTAAGTGTTTCATGCGGCCACACATGATTCCGAAGTTCAACAAGATTGTACGAGAATCGCGCTTCCTTCGGACTCAGCCAAACCATGACGAACAAACTGGCCAAAAACAGAAACAGTTTGTAGAGTAATGAATGGCGATCCCGGAGGTAAGCAAATATTCTGTTCATAGAGCAAAAGTCGTTCGCGAAAATACGGCTTTTTGTGTGGTTTCTGTCCTCCTTTCTGCCTCACAAAATGCTTAACTTTGTCCGATTTTAATTTTGAAACCTAGAGGGCAACCTTCAAACAAAAAATAGCAGATTATGAAAGAAGTGTATATCGTTTCCGCAGTGCGTACTCCGATTGGAAGTTTTGGCGGCGCGCTAGCAGAAGTACCAGCAACACAATTGGGAGCTGCGGCAATAAAAGGTGCCGTAGAACGTTCCGGAATCAAAGGAACAGATGTTCAAGATGTTTTTATGGGTAGTGTTTTACAAGCTAATCTTGGCCAAGCGCCTGCTCGTCAGGCTGCGAAGTTTGCCGGATTGCCGGATGCTGTTCAGTGTACAACTGTAAACAAGGTTTGCGCTTCAGGAATGAAGTCAGTTATTTTCGGAACACAAGCGATTCTTCTTGGCGATAGCGAAGTTGTGGTTGCAGGTGGAATGGAAAACATGTCGGCAACTCCGTACTACGTCGAAAAAGCACGTTACGGCTACAAATATGGCCACGGTCAAATGTTGGATGCTATCGTAAAAGATGGTTTGACCGATGTGTATCACAACAACGCAATGGGATGCTCTGCGGATCTTTGTGCAACGGATCATTCAATTACGCGTGAGCAACAAGATACCTATGCAATTGAATCGTACAAGCGTTCAGCGGCTGCTTGGTCTGCAGGGAAATTCACAGACGAAGTTGTTCCTGTAACAGTAAAGACCCGCAAAGGAGATGTTCAGGTTACAGAAGACGAAGAATTCAAAAACGTATTTTTTGATAAGATTCCCGGATTGAAACCGGTGTTCACAAAAGAAGGAACCGTAACAGCGGCAAATGCTTCAACGATCAACGACGGTGCTGCGGCATTGGTGTTAATGAGCAAAGAGAAAGCAGATGCAATGGGTATTAAGCCAATCGCAAAAATTGTTTCTTATGCTGATGCAGAACAAGCTCCTGAGAGATTTACAACTGCTCCTGCGTTGGCTATTCCAAAAGCTTTGGCAAAAGCCGGATTGAAAATGGAAGATATCAGCTTCTTTGAAATCAACGAAGCGTTCTCAGTTGTGGCTTTGGCGAATCTGAAATTGATGAACCTCGATGCTGCGAAAGTGAATGTGAACGGTGGCGCAGTTGCTCTCGGACATCCATTGGGCGCTTCTGGTGCACGTATTATTGTAACGTTGCTGAGCGTATTGAAACAAAACGGTGCGAAATATGGTGCTGCTGCAATCTGCAATGGCGGTGGTGGAGCAAGTGCAATAGTGATCGAAAATTTGCAGTAACATTTGCTCGTCGGTCTCGATACAAGTTTGCAATTCATTGCCACATTTCGATACTATCGCTTCGCGAACACTCAATGTGACACTGAATTGCAAACCCAGTCGACCTGATTAGCAAATCAACACCTGAATCCAGATAAATGCACACATACGGAGTTTGTAATCTGAGTGTTGTTCCTTGCAGGAGTGAAGCTTCTGATCAGAGCGAAATGGTGACCCAATTACTATTTGGAGATGCTTTCGAAATTCTTGAAGAGCGCGATAATTGGCACAGAGTTCATCTAGCGTATGATCAATTGGAATGCTGGATCGATCGTAAACAATACATCAAAGTAACGAAGGCAACTTTCGATAATCTGCGCAACAATCCAGCGCCCGTTACTACGGATTTGATCTCACTCATTACCGATTTGAAATCGGGCGACACATTTCCGTTGGTTTTGGGTTCTTCACTCCCATTTTACTATGATGGAGAAGTGCGCATTGAAGATCATGTTTTCCGTCACGAAGGAGAAGTACGCACATTCGACCAGGAAACAACACGCGCAGGAATTGTTGATACCGCAATGAGTTTTCTGAATGCTCCCTATTTGTGGGGCGGGCGCTCTCCTTTTGGAATCGATTGCTCGGGCTTGGCACAATTAGTCTTCAAAGCAAACGGAATGCAAATCAAAAGAGATGCTTGGCAGCAAGTTGAAATAGGAGAACCGTATTCCTTTGTTGAAGAAGCACAGCCGGGCGACTTAGCCTTTTTCGATAATGAAGAAGGAAGAATAACGCATGTTGGAATAGTTGCCGGAGAAAACAGAATCATTCATGCGTCAGGAAAAGTGCGCATGGATCATTATGATCACTACGGGATTTTTACGCCTGAAAGAGGTGGTTACACGCACAATTTGCGCATTATCAAAAACACGATCGAATAATTGCGAGGTGTTCTTTCCTTAGCGAAGATGTCATCAGCACAAATACGCTTCGTGCAACTTCTCTCCCGTTCCGTAGTTCAGTACAAGAAAAGCCATTCCGCCGGATGACAACATTCCGGTTTTGCGAAATGTGACTAGTAATCGATTCGATTCGCGAAGCAGCAACACATGACGGAAGTAATCCGCATCACCGGAAATCAAATGTGAACCAAGTTCGACTCCGCTCTTGATTACTTGCAACGAAAATCGTTCACGTTCGCCGAAATTCATTTCAGTAAATATCAGACCATTTCTGATTTGCTTTGGTGCTTCCACGGTGTCACTGTCCATGAGCTTACGATCCTGAATTTCTACTTCACAATTGTCTTCTAAATACGGACCATCATCAGTGGGAACATAGTCATCCGCATAAACATCTTCATCCTCTTCTTCTTTCTTCTCCACAACAGATAATCTCTTTCCCAGTCGAGAAGACATCTGTTCCACTGCTCGTTTCGCGTAAGGACTATTAACGCTGAAGTCATTTCCTAGTTGCTCCAAACCTTTTATCACCGCATAGGTATTCAGATCAATTACGCAATGTCTCCAAATATCATATGAATCTCCATATTCAGGCATGAACCGCATAGCTCCAAAAACATGCAGCAAATCCTTCTGGTACTTGTCACGACACAATGTGTCGAGGTAAGTAGTCTTCCGGGTGAATAATTTTGATAAAAACGACATACCAAAGGGTTAATCAGATCTGGTCGTGAATTGATGGTACAAATTAAGTCAAGTAAATCAATAATGCCAACAATCAAATCGTCAATATCATGACTACGCCTTACTTTTCCAAAATTCCAGTCCACAACAGCGAACTAACTACTGATCACTACTTCGCTAGTAATTGATTGAATAGATTACTCTACGATGAATTTCATTGCGTAGTCAACATTAACTCCAGCAATGATCAGGGAATACAGCCCAGAAGCGAAACCATGCATATCAATTTGCATTGAAGGGGTTCCAGAAGTAACTGCTGTTGAATAAACAACTTGTCCAAGACTATTCACTACAGTTGCCGTTGAAGCTTGAGCTTCTTCCGGAATGGTGATCTGCAAAGTTTGTCCTGCATGGTTGTAATAGGCCTTCCACATGTCAGCTTGCTCATCAATACCCACGCAACCTATACCAACATTAATATAAGTCACCGTGTCTGCACCACAAGAATTGGTAACGATTAATTGAGCAATGTATGTTCCCGCAGTATTGTAAGTCACAACCGGCGCAGAAGAAGTAGATGTTAATGGAGTACCACCGGCGAAAGTCCATGAGAAACTTGAAGCATCAACGCTGTTAGAACCGTCATATGAGATTGAACCATTGATGCAGATAAACGTATCGCTCATTGCCATGTTGGCTACAGGAACATTCTCAACCGTAATTGGAATAACAGCGTTACTGCTACAGCCATTCGTCCCTGTACCTTGAACGTTATACGTAATGGAGGCCGTAGGCGTAGAAATTGGCGTGGCTGAAGTTGATGAACTCAGATATGTAGATGGCGACCATGAATAGGATGTGGCACCACTAGCCGACAAGTTCACTATTCCACCCGAACAGATTGTCGTATTCGGTGTTGCATTCACTGCTAGAACTGGTGTTGGGTTAACTGTAATATTTACAAAAGTGGAATCAAACAAACTGCATCCGCCCCCAACAATGTACAATATGGCTTGATAAGATCCCGGCGTATTGTATCCAACTGTCTGGATAAGGTTATTGGATGTGATTGGACTTCCTCCAGGGAAATACCACAACAATGTGTCTTCATAGGTAGAACCTGTACCATTGAAAGTGATCTGGTCTCCTTGGCAAACAGTTGTTGCCGATTGAGAGAATGTAGCAACGGAATTCGCTCCAGTAAGGAATGGATGGATATACAAGGAAGCGCTCAAATTCCAAGAGCCAGCTGTAGTATATTGATACCACAAATTATCACTCTGCTTCTCCCATATGGCAGAAGGCGTTGTTTGTCCAGCTGAGTTACTCACTATTGATAAAGTATCATGAACTGAAGTAGTCCATTGCAATGCGGTCAAATCAACACTCACAAAGAACTTCTTCGACACAGGAAGCGTAATCGGTGAGTTGACAAATGAGAATTCAGTGTAGTAGTTACCAGAAACGTCTGCCATTACTTGTCCCATTGTTGTGTTAACAGACCCGAGCAATACTCCTGGAGTACCCGATGTTCCGTCGTAAATTTTCAATGGAACTATTTTCGAAGGAACAGCAGAGTATCCTATACCGAAAGCGACCCAAACATTTACAAGTTGTGTATATGGACTGGTTGACGCATCGAAGTACATGGCTTTTTCTTTGTCACCGTAAACATTGTTACCATTTATCCATCCATCCTGACCAACAGTTGCGCCCGTATAATAGTTCACAGGCGTCCATGCAACAGGTGCAGGAAAGTTCAACTGGTCGCAACCACTTGCTGCGTTCACTAAAATGTAAGAAGTGTTGGTCTGCACATCACTCCCATTGGCATTAGAAACAGTAAGCGAAACATTGTATGTGCCTGGCGTGTTATACTGAATCGCCGGGGGATTCTGTCCGTTAAAGGTAGAAGGCGTTCCACCTGTGAAAGTCCATGTCCATGTAGTTGGATTGTACACCGACTGATCTGTGAATTGTACCACACCACCTGCAGTAACAGTTGTTACATTGGCCGTAAAATTCGCAACAGGAGCCCAGTTCAATGTAGAGCTAATGCAACTCATTGCGGCGTTTGCGTCAATACGGCCAGCACCCAATTGTCCAACATACGATGGATTCTGTGTATTAATATTGGTTGCGGAAGATGTCAAGCAGTTGCGAATATCTTGTGGAGTAAGTCCAGGATTCAATGAAAGCATCAATCCGCAAAGACCTGCAACAATTGGAGAGGCCATAGACGTTCCCGACATGTTCGCATACGTATTTCCGTAATAGGTTGCGTAGATGTTATTTCCGGGAGCAGAAATATCTACCCACGAACCGTAGTTGGAGAAACTTGCTTTAGTATCGTTACTGTTAGTTGCAGCTACTGCAATACATTCCGTGTATCCTGCAGGATAAAACATTGTATTTGTGTTGTTATTTCCTGCTGCAGCGACAAGTACACAACCTTGCTGACTCGCCCAGGTGATGATGTTTTGAGCGGTTGTAGAACTTCCTGTTCCACCCCACGACATGTTGATGACATCCGCTCCAGAAGCAACAGCGTAAACAATTCCATCATAACCATTGGTGATTGAGCTTGAAGAAGTGGTTGCCTTCACCGCCATAATCTTCGTACTGAAACCAATACCAGCAACACCCACAGAGTTATTTGTAGCAGGACTTGCACAACCCGTTACATGCGTACCGTGCGTGTAGCTGCTGCTTGGCGGATTAGGATTATTGTCGTTGCTTCCGACATCATATCCGTTGATATCATCAATATATCCATTCCCATCATCATCAAGACCATTGTTCGCAATTTCACCTGGATTTACCCAAAGGTTCGGTGAGATATCACTGTGCGTTCGTTCTACCGCATCATCAACGATCGCAATTGTAACTGTTGACCCAGTAGAAAAATAGTTCCAGGCACCAGCAGCATTGATTACACTCAGATGCCATTGTGACGAATAGCTTGGATCGTTAGGTGTTAAGCAAGGACGATCCAAAGGAACACGCTCTGCATAATCAATATTCCCAGTTGCTTTCATCTGGTTGATGATCACATCCACTTGCGCGAAATCAGAAAATTGCAAAAGGTATGTACGCTGCAATTCAGGAGAATTATTCGCTGCATGAAAAGGCTGAGACAAATTCGTGAATGAATGCGTCTTACCAACTCCATCGAGAAAAGGAACTGTAGAAAGCGGAAGATGATTGGGATCTTCAGACAATGCGCGACTAGTTCGGTAATCCTGCTTGATGCGGAACCAGATTTTACCATCTTGATAATCAGGGAAGATTGTTTGAGCAAATCCTGAGCATGAAATCAACAGGACTGCAGCAAGTAAAATTCGTTTCATGGGAAAACTTTTATACGAATGAGAATATAGTGGTACTTGTATTCTGTGAATATCCGAAAATCCAGATAAAAAAGCAATGCCATGCATCAGGAATCACCTGGCATGGCATTAAATTATTCATATTACAATCCGCTAATAAAGCAGAAATCCATTGGGATTCACACCAACAGTATCAGTGTCGAGTACTATTCCACTGCTATTGTATCGATAAATAATACCCGATTGAACATAATCCACCGCATCACCTATGTACAAATCATTGGTTGTAGGCATCAAGCCCAAGGTGTAGAAAGAATGACTTGCCCCAGAAATGAAACTAGTTGTAGGCAAAGCGGGATCTGTAATGGCCATGCGATAAACGCTGTAGTTGAGGAAGAATAAAGAATCGCCAGCAGGGTTCTTGCACAAATGAGTTGGGAAATCAGACGTCGAAAATGGCATTGAAGCCTCTAGAAGATTAGTTGCGGGATCAATACGGAATAATCCACCCACAGACGCAGCCGACCATGAACCATAAGTGAGGATCCACAATTTCCCATTCACATCGGTAACCATACTATTTCCACCTGGAGCAATTACAGCTGTAGAGTCAATTGTATTTCCCACTGACAAATCAACTACAAACAACTTATCGGAAACCTGACTCGTAACGAACAGCTTATTATTAACACACGAAATGGCTTCCGTTGTTGTTCTAAAGTCGATTGAACCAGCTATGGAATGTGAAGCTAAATCAAGAATCATGACTTTGGTAGAATTCATTTGCGTTACATATGCCCTCGCTCCTACTTGTAATATATTCCGTGGACCATTAAATCCGGTGATTGTATGCAACACCTTCAAGTCAGAAGGATTGACTACAACAATCTTCGATGAATTATTCACAATGATGTACAATTCTCCATTGATAAATGCCATGGATTGAGCCACATCTCCCAGTGGCACACCATTGGACTTATAGAACAAATCATTGAACGAAGATCCCGCATCTGCTCCGCCAGTTGCATAATAACTCAACGAAGCATTACCTGCATTAAAACCTCCTTCATTCAATACAAACATTCCTTCTCCTGGAGTAAACGTGCGTAAGGGTGTTGTAGGCCCTGGATCTGGGGTATCTCTATTGCAGGATACAATGCTTAATGAAGCAAGTACAATCAATGCGGAAATCTGAAGTGTTCTCATGCTAGTAATCTTATGTTTTACGTGTTGTTCTTTTGTTTCTCAAAATTGATTGAACATCCGAATTGAAAATTCACTCCCGGCATCGGACGCCATGCAACGGATTGATAACTTAAATTAAATAGATTATTGCATTTGACAAAAAAGTTGAACGCATAATTACCAGACAATTTTGGAATGTACTGATGTACTCCAACAGCAATATTCGTAATTGAGTAAGAGGGTAGCCATTCAGAGTGATCTCGTGTGGTAAAGCGAATGTCGGTGTAACTCTGAGCATATGTAATATAATACTTCTTCCATTCTGCAGTAAACGAGCCACCACCGAACCATCCCGGTACGTAAATCAATTGCTTACCTAGAGCGGGATCATGATCGACATTACTCTGTGTAGTTGTGCAACGTACGTAATCCAAATTTCCAAGCAAGGTGAAATGCCAATCGTGATGATCGTATTTCAACTTCAATCGATGCTCAAGTCCTCTACTCCAAACCTCAGTAACATTCACTGGCGACCAGTAACTTGCTGCAGGCACCCAAGTAATCATATTTGTGACGTTTCGGTTGTAAGCAGTTACCGCATATTCAAAACCAAAATTCTTAACCTCGTGCTTCAACTGAAGCGTAAGTTCTTCCGTCCACGCATCTTCTGGCAACAAATTCCGATTTCCTCCAGGTGTCCAGTATAAATCATTGAAAGTCGGAATACGGTAACTTTTCGAAACGCAGGTCTTGATCATCATCCACTTATTCACTTTCAATGCGTACCAAACATGTCCTACAACAGGTGTTACTTTTCCATCCACCAATTCGATGCGTGCGGTAATAGACACTTCATCATCTGTGCGGAAATATTTATTTACAGTACCATGTACCGCAAATCTGTTCTGCGTGGTATACGGAATATTGGTTGTGACTTCCGCGCCATTGTAAAGATCAATAAAACCTCCAGAAATTCGCGTGCGACGTATCCACTTATTCGTTCTTTCTCCAATAGAATAGCTGATTTCACTTTCCGCTATAGCAGTCCAAGCGTTGGTATTATTGATTGGTTGTCCATAACCTGGATCATAGACAAGTCCTTCATGAATTAATCCAACACGAGTCTGCAGCACAAACGGGAAGCGATAGCAAAACCACGAGCCAATCGTTCGAAGTGCATAATCCTGTTGTGTCGATTCGTTCTCCGCTTGCAACATAGTTGGAGGTAACTCACGATTTGTTTCCTGAACCCACAATGCAAGCGTGTACACATTATACTGAGTAATCAACTGAACTTCTCCCATTGCTCCACGCTGCTGAAAGCCGGCATGACGTAGCGTATCTTTGCGACCACCAGCAATTCCAGAATTTTCGAATGTAAAATCGTTCACTGCAGCTTGATTGTAGAGCTTGAGATCATATCTACAATTTCGCCGTCCTCCTGCATAAACAAAACCAATTGTGCTGCTTCCAAAACTGCCCGCTTCGAAAATAATTCTGTGACTGTCGTAGTGATCTCTCAACACGCAACGATTCATTCCAATACGAGTAGGATAAGACGACAATTGAATAACACCTCCAATGGCTCCACTTCCCCATTTTCCAGATGAACCACCAGGTTGCACTGAAATTTGATCAAACAGAAATACAGGAAGCAGTGACAAATCAACCGTATTGTTATTGATGTTCTGAAGGTTTACTCCATTCCACACGATCGGCGTTTGCATTGAATTGGAACCACGCACAGCCATTGTAGATAATCCTCCAGCGCTATTCGTTTTTACATTCATCGAACCACTGCCGCCAAGAAGATCCGTGAGCGTACCACCTGCATACAAACGTGAAATCGTACTGTCTGCTACATCAATTCTAATTCCAGATTGAATTCCACGAAGTCGCACCGGTTGTATGATCTCAATGGAGCTCATATCATAGTGCGTCAATACGGAATCTTGCCCGAAGAGAGTCACAGCCAATAGAATAAAAATGCCGACGAACAGGTTTCGCTTCATCATACAAACTGCTTTTTGATCTCTTCCCGGATCAAATTAACACAGCGAAAAAAAGCAAAGGATGAACTTTCCAAATCTCATCCCGCGACATTCTTCCCGATGTGCAGTTGACTATTTTGTTGTGGCAGGTCTTCTGACTTGTTCCTTTCGGCGCCTTCCCATCTTTACTTTCGCATTGACAGTGGCATTGAGAAGCCGAAATTGTAATCGAACTTACAGCAGCGGGAACTGTTCCTGAATCGCACAGGATTCCCTTTTCATTCCAAATGCCGCCAAGCATCCGGAAACCATAACGGGACAAATGTACATGTTTTGGAATTACAAAAAACAAGCTGGACTAAAGCGAAAGCTCACTAGGTGGTTTTGTAGAGGTACCAACCATTGCCCAGGGGTCGGACAAGAATGAAATATCCCGCAGAGATGGGTGGCACTTTAGTTGGATCAGGTTGATACAAATACCCAACAGAATTGTCGAGCACTCCACCAAGTAAGTAAAGCACACAGCCAGGTGCATGCTTGTCGATAATGATATCGCGCACCAACAGCCTATCTGTCTTCTTCTTGATTTTCTTGTCACGTGCTACATGTACATATACACTGTCTTCTAGTAATAGTGGAAACCTCTTATTGCGAAGTTTTTCGAGTTCCACAAACGATTTACGGTTCGCGTAAAAATGCGTGGCCAACAAAGAGTCTGAAGAACCCCACAGCTTAGTATTGTTGTAATCGAACTGCCAAGTGTGACCAGTTGTTTTCGTGTAAAGCTTTCCACGCCCCTTTTCAGGAATGGAATCAAGTCGCAATAACTCTCCTTCTGCAACTGTTTTCATCGCCAACGTGCGCACTGCATACACGGTCCAGACTCCGCGATGTTGTAAGTAGAAGTACACATCCATCGAGGTAATTGAATCGTGAAACCAAACATTAATCACTGCACGACCTGTATCCTGATACATCAATTTAATATCTCGTAGTACAGTAATAGGTAATTGCTGTCCTAATGTTTGTGGCGCCATCCACTCGTGATACATTTCACAACAGAAATGACGTAGTTTCTCAGGAAATCCGTTGGGAGAAACATACTTCTCGACAACACGTAACGGAGTAAGTGTATCCCCAGAAGATTGCGCAGAAAGCAACATGGGAATAGAAAACAAAAAGGCGGACACTAGTCGCTTCATGTTATTCCTCCCTGAAGAAATCAAGGAGAGAAAGATCTACAATCTCCACATCCTTGTAGTAAAAGTTAATGATGTAACTGGACGAGTAGCCTAACTGCGCCATGCGAATTGCACCTTCTTGACACAATCCAACGCCATGACCATATCCTCTTCCTGAAATTACAACGCTATCATTTCTTTCAACAATAGAGAAATAGGCCGACTTAAGTTGCCAGTCGCTACGAATTGTTTTGTAAGGAATTCGTTGATTTCCGTAGACGTATTCCTTCTCACGATCATACTGTGTCATGTTGAGTGCTTTATAACATGCCACGCTATCAGAAACAGGATATTTATGTTTTGTTTCTAAATAGCTCAACCAATCAGCGCGAGCAATTTTTCGAGTCCATTGCGCATTGGGCATTTGCGTGCAAAATGTGTCCTTTGTACTCTTCAGATACGGTAAATTAGCAGCCCAAACATCACCTGAATTCGCCGTTTCTCCACCGCAATTGGAATGGAACGCAGCAGTAATCAAATTCAAATGTTTGTCTACAATCACTTTTCCTTCTGTTTCCTGAACGGCTCTTGCAATTAACGGTTCACTTGTTTTGCTGCGATACACTTGACAATGCACTCCATCGCACAAATCGAATCCATCTAAAGCATGTCGATTCAAATGAGCCAATGCATACGTTCTGCAAATGATCGACTGAACTTTGTAAAATTCCAGAAAAGATCTTCCGCCTGATTCTGACTCAACTACTCCACCAACATAGTTTTCCAACATGACGTTATTCTTGCAAAACAGTTGCCCTCCTTCTACAGAAACGCGCAAATCATAATCGTATGTTCGTGTGCCGCTCATCGGCAAAATAGGCTTTATACGGAATGTACTCGTATCGTTCAATGCTTGGAGATAGAATGAGCCAAACTTGCCCAACGTATCTCCGGGAATTCGTACTTCAATCGAATCATCAAACATCTTCAATTGAAATACGTTGGCTAACAAAGAATCGTCTTGCTTAAAACCATCAAGGTACAAGTGGTAATTTCCTCGCTGTACAGAGATATTCACCGCATTTACTTTCATTGTAGAAAGAATGCGAACGTTAATTCTTTGTGCACATAGTACACTAGGAATCAAGAATAAAAGTAATCCCAGTCGTTTCATTTATTCAAGTATGAACGGATATGATCAGCTACACGCGCAGACGCTCCGCTACCGCCAAGTTTAGTTCTAAGTTCCACGAATTCAGAAAACATAGCATCTCTTTTGTTTCCTCCTTCTACAAGTTTACTTAACTCCGCCTCTATTAAACGCGCATTCATCTCTTCTTGTATAAGCTCCTTGACAATTTCCTGATCCATAACCAAATTGACCAAAGAAATATATTTGACCTTGATCAAACGACGCGCAATGTTATAAGAAATCACTGATCCTTTATAACAAACTACTTCAGGGACATTGTGTAAAGCAGTTTCCAACGTTGCTGTACCAGAAGTCACAACAGCTGCATGTGCGTTATGCAGCAAGGAATACGTTTCTCCAAACACAATTTCTATTGGTGAAGAACCAGTAATTTCTTTATAATAGGCAAGCGGTTGTGATGGAGCACCAGCAATGACAAAGCGAAATTGAGGTAAACGTTTCACCACCTCCATCATCACAGGGAGCATTGTCGAGATTTCCTGCTTCCTACTTCCCGGTAAGAGCGCAATGATTTTACGCTCGTCTTGTTTAAGTGAAAGCGGTGCTACTAGACCATTCACTGCATCCAACAACGGATGTCCGACAAACTCCACATCGTAACCAAACTTCTTGTAAAAATCTTTCTCGAAAGGAAGTATACAAAATATTTTATCTGTTGAAGCGGCTATCTTATGTACGCGGGATTGCTTCCATGCCCAAATCTGCGGCGATATATAATAGAAAACAGGAATGCCTCCTTCCTTTGCGAATGGAGCAATCCGAAGATTGAATCCCGGATAATCAACAAGAATCAATGCATCGGGCTTCCATCGTTGAATGTCTTCCTTACACTTCGCAATATTTTTCAGGATAGTTCGCAAGTGCATCAGAACTTCAACGAAACCCATGAAAGCCAAATCGCGATAATGTTTCACCAAGAAGGTACCTTGTTCCTCCATCAGATCTCCACCGAAACCGCGAAACTCTGCATTCGGATCATTTTTTCTAATTTCCTTCAGCAAATTTGAGGCATGCAAATCGCCAGAAGCCTCACCTGCGATGATGTAGTACTTCATCAGGCGATGAATTTTTCGTAGATCACCCAAGCGGTGTAACCCATCGTCGCAAACAAAACACCACGTGCGGTTTTATTCATGTTCAACCAGATGAATCCAAAGAACAATGGAAGATTTGAAATGTAGCAACTCAAACTTATCGCAGCCACTACAATTCTCATACGAGAAAAATAATCTAGAAAACCAGTAAACGACGTTTGATAACGGTAGGTAAACATATAATACAGGAACATACCGATAATCGGGAACAAAGCGCCGAGCACCAATCCGAAAATAATATTGTCCAATTTGGTTTTCATGAATTAACCGTTTCCGTTCAGTGAATGTAAACTTTTCAATACTTGATGTGCCGTCATATCAAATTGAGATGGTACTACTGATACGAATCCATTGTCTAAAGCCCACGCATCTGTATCTGTTTGATCTGGTTCGAAATTTTCAAATTCACCAGTAAGCCAATAGTACTTTCGACCATACGGATCTGTTCGCTCATCTAAATCTTCATTCCATGTCCCTGCTGCTTGTCTGCAAATTTTTATGCCCTTGATCTCATCTGTATGCAACCTAGGAATATTTACATTCAAACACGCACCTTTTGCCATTCCGTTTTTCAATACCCAAGAACAAATCTTTTCAGCATAGACAGATGACGCTGTGAAATCAGCCTCTATTGAATAATCGAGCAATGAAAATCCTATCGAAGGAATGCCCTCCATTGCTCCTTCCATTGCCGCCGACATAGTGCCAGAGTAAATAATATTGATCGAATGATTGGCTCCATGATTAATTCCCGACAAACAAAGATCAGGCTTACGTGGAAGGATTTTATTGACCGCCATCTTCACACAGTCTACTGGCGTTCCACTACAACTCCAGCTTTCTGCGTTAGCATGTGCCTTGATGTGATTGATGCGTAAAGTAGAATTTATTGTAATGGCATGTCCCATTCCAGACTGCGGCTTGTCGGGCGCTACTACATATACTTCTCCCAATTTCGCAGCTACTTGTACAAGAGCTGTTATCCCCGGCGCATGAATTCCATCATCGTTGGTGACCAGTATAAGCGGTTTTTCTGACATATTACAAAATTACGCGACCTGCACCAACAGTAGAATCACTCAAAGAAGAGTAATTAAGACTCAATTGTTAAAAACAGCCAACCCTGCTTCAACTCACCCAAATGAGTAGAAAACAGGGCTGCCGAACTCTCCATCCGATCGCTATCGGAACGCCTCTCTTACCCCACGCGTATCTCTTTCACTTTCTTCTCAGCTTCAGTTGCTTTTTTCGGTAATGTCACATTCAGAATTCCATTCTCGTACGTAGCAGAAATAGTCTCCGCGTCAATTGAATCCTCTTTCACGTGGAAGGTCCTGGTGAAAGATCCGATAGAAAACTCTTTGCGCGTGTACTCCTTCTCCCCCTTCCTCGCTTCAGTTCTATGTTCGGCACTAACAGTAAGTACGTTCTTCTCTAGATTTAGTTTGAAATCTTCCTTAGAAAATCCTGGAGCAGATAATTCAATGTGCCATTCTCCCTTGCTCTCCGCTAAGTTGACTGATGGAACAAATTGCGCACAGTCTTTTCCGTTAAACATGTCTTCCATCTGTATAGGAAGTGATGCGAAAAAAGGGTGACCAAACATTCTTCGTGCTGGTGAAATTTTTAGTGTGTTCATAATATCTCGTTTTTTAGTTGAACAATTGTATTTGCGTTATGTGGAACAAAGCGAATGCCATTCCACTTTTCAAGACAGAACGTCATTTTTCATTGTATTATACTGCCACTTTTTCATCGTGGAACATACCTAAATGACATAAGTGCAGTTAACTTCTGTTTTACAATGCCTTATTCAGATTAACATAATTCACACATAGGATTGACTGTTCAATAAAGTTCTCTTCGCATTGCACTGATGTTGAAAATCAACATTTGTAAAACGAAAGTGGAGTGAAAAAAACACGCTACAAGACAATAGTCCTTTCTGATCTTCATCTGGGCACAAGCACTTCTCGTGCGAAAGAAGTGGTCAAATTCCTCAAAGCCCACACATGTGAAAAACTAATTCTCAATGGCGATATTATTGATGGATGGCAATTGCGTCGCTCGGGTGCATGGAAGAAAAAGCACACGAAATTCTTCCGCTTAGTATTGAAGCGTGCTGCCAAGGGAACAGAAGTCATTTACATACGAGGAAATCATGATGACTTTCTCGACGAAATCGTTCCATTTTCGTTGGGCAACTTTAGTATTCGGCGCGATTATCTTTTACAATCGGGCGCTAAACGCTATTACGTTGTGCATGGTGATTTGTTTGATACCGTGACCACTAAGCTCAAATGGATTGCTAAACTGGGCGATGTGAGCTACACCTTCTTATTGTGGTTAAATCGACACTACAATACCTGGAGAGAGAAACGCGGACTTCCCTACTACTCGTTGTCGCAAGTGATCAAGGCGAAAGTAAAGGAAGCCGTAAGCTTCATTGATGACTTTGAAAATCAGTTGTCGTCTGTCGCACATACCCGAAAATGTCATGGAGTAATCTGTGGACACATACACACACCTGCAGATAAGATGATTGGAAACATTCACTACCTAAACAGTGGTGATTGGGTTGAATCGATGACTGCATTAGTAGAAACAGCCGAAGGAGAATGGAGAATTATCTACTACGCAGATTGGATTAAGGAAAGGGAGGCGCTCAAACGAACTGAGCAATCTACCAATGAAACAGAATCATTTTCAGACCAACAAAATTTCATTTCCAAAACAGCATTCGCATGAAAACAAAAGTATTGTTCGTCGTTCAAGGCGAAGGTCGCGGTCACATGACCCAAGCTATTTCCATGAAACAGATTCTGGATCGCAATGACTTTGAAGTATGCGGAGTATTGATTGGCTCAAGTAATAGAAGAGAAATACCGAAATTCTTCCTCGATAATTTTGAAGGAATTCATGTACAGAAAATTCAGAGTCCGAATTTTGTAACCAGCGGCAATCGCAAGATCAAAATTTGGCCAACAATTACTCACAACTTTTCCAACGCCGGAAAATATCTGAAAAGCGCGAAGTTGTTGAGACAATCTATCAGCGAATGGAAAGCAGATGTAGTGTTGAATTTCTATGAACCTACCTGCGGATTATATCATTTACTGCTGAAGAAGCACCGCAAGATTCCAATGATCAGTGTAGCACATCAATACCTCACGGGGCACAAACAGTTTCATTTTCCAAAAGGACATCTTGTAGACAAACTGATGATGAAACTGTATACCGATTTCACTTCCGCAGGATCAGAACAACATCTTGGACTTTCATTTTATCCACTGGAGAATGAGAAGAGTTCGCGTATTCGAGTTGTTCCGCCATTACTAAGAAAAGA
>Ga0114980_10000656_pt1 | contig 24693 bp, 15 predicted proteins | sample S_140806_EF_Meta_FD_87018 | JGI IMG/M metagenome (GOLD analysis project Ga0114980, IMG submission 87018) | Freshwater microbial communities from Lake Simoncouche, Canada to study carbon cycling - S_140806_EF_MetaG | ecosystem: Environmental > Aquatic > Freshwater > Lake | place: Lake...
ATACATCGCGTTCGTGCCGACTCACTTCCACCACTGATGATGACTGAATCACTTTCGGTTCCCGGCCCTCGCGCTCCACATTCCACCGCGCTACGCGTTGCCATGTTTGAGCTTGACGCTTGTTGATTGGAGATGCGGATGCCAAATGCTCTGCGTAGGGGAGGGCCGCTGTGCCCTCCCGCGGTAACGATGTTTGGATGCGTTTACATTTTGCTGCGTATGATGTTCATCTCCGGCCTCTGATGGACACCACGCTTCGCTTGATCCGCTGCAACCGATTTGGCATCAGTTTGAAAAGTTTCCCGAAAACCGATATTTTCCCTCGACATCCAAACTCAATTCCGAGGAACGATAACAAATTCCCCAACGTGACACAGTTTGAGACCACACATTTGATGTAAGGTGAGACCCGGGTACAAACAATCCCGGGAGATTTCATTTATGTCTGCTGGACGGATGCAACGGACCGCTGCGGTTCTTATTCCCCTCATCGTGGTTGGCGGGGCAATCACATGGCGCCTCAATGTCGTCACCAAGGAAAAGGCTGCCGCCTCTGCCGAAGGCCCGGGTAAGACCAAGCGCACACCAAACGTAACGACCGCGCCTGTCGAAGTCCGAGACATCGTCACCACTATCAGTGTTGTCGGCGATATCTCCGCCGTCTCCGAACAACGCATCGCCCCCCGTATCACCGGACGGCTCCTCGAACTCCTCGTGAATGAAGGCGATACCGTAAAAGCTGGACAGCTGATCGCACGCATCGATGGCAATGACATCGCACAGCAAATCGCACGCGCGCAAGCTCAGCTAATCGAAACCGAACGCCGCGTTGAACAAGCCACCCTTGCCGCAAAGCCCGCAGCCACCAACACCAAGGAAGTGCTCGCTCAGCAAAAGAATGCGCAAAAAGTCGCCGATGCAACTCTCCGCCAAGCCGAACGCAACGCAGAACTGACCGTTGGGACCGCACGCTCCGCTGTCGCCGATGCGCAAGCCCGTGTAGACGCAGCCGATGCGTCCGTCGCGACCGCAAAAGCCGCCCGGACATCCGCGGATGCAAACCTCACCAATGCCATCACCCGGCAAAAACGTGTCGCCAGCCTCAACAGCCGTGGTTTTGTCTCCAGCCAGGAACTCGACAATGCATCCACGGATGTCAAAGTCCGCGAAGCAAACCTCGCTGCGGCATCCAGTAATGTCGATGCTGCACTCTCAAACCTGCGCTCCGCACAGGCACTCCTGACACAGGCTCAAAAGCAGCTGGATCTAGCGGATGCCAAGTCAAAAACAGATATCGAAGTTGCCAAAGCCAACTACGACTCTAGCTTTTCGTTGGTCCGGGCAGCCGATGCAAATATGATCCAGGCGAAGGTCTCGCAACAAAACATCAAGGCACTCGAAGGAACCCGCGCCGCCGCTCGCGCCGCGGTCGATGCACTTATCCAACAGCAATCACAACTCAATCTTATTGCCGTCACGGATGGCATTATTTCTCAGCGTCTTGCCGACCCTGGCACGATGCTGACCGCTGGAACACCCGTCGTCGTTATCCAGTCCAGCGGCGCCATTCAACTCGACTGCCTCGTCGATCCCGACACCGCAACCCGGCTGCGTATCGGGGCGATGGTGGAAGTCAGCACATCGGATGATGACAAACAGACAATCCCAGGGCGCATCGATGTTATTCTGCCATCCGCGGATGCCGGAAGCCGCCAGCTGCGCGTCCGCGTGGTCCTTACAAACCCGCCAGCCACCCTCCGCGCAGGCGGATTTGCACGCGTCACCTTTGAAACCGGCCGCGTCAATAAAGCCATCGTCGCCCCACGCGAAGCCATCAAACGTACCAAACAAGGCACGGTCGCCGCTGTCGTGGATTCCGATAGCAATGTCACTGTCCGCGAAGTCACGCTTGGCACCGAGGATGCAAAAGGCATCCAAATTCTTAGCGGGCTCGCTGCAGGCGACATGGTCGTCACGATGAGCTTTGCCCCGCCAAAAGATGGCAGCAAGGTCAATGTGATTGGACCGGATGGTGCCGGCAAGGGCGAAAAGGGTGAGACTGGAGACAAGGGAAGCAAGGAGAAATCCGCTGGCGCAACCAAGCCATCTCCTAATGCTGGGGCAACCAAGTGAATATCGGCAAACTCGCTGTAACGCGGCCCGTTGCGGTGACGATGCGTATCGCGGCACTCGTCCTCCTCGGTATTGTCTCCCTCACCCGCCTCCCGCTTGACCTCCTCCCCAAGGTCGCCCTCCCGACCGTTGTCGTGAATACGAGCTGGCCAAATGTTGCTCCAGAGGAAATGGAGACGCAGGTCACACGCCCGATTGAGCAAGCCGTTTCCAGTGCATCCAATGTCTACCTCGTTTCGAGTCAGTCCAGCCTTGGTAACTCGAGTGTTCGCATCCAGTTCAACTACGGAACGGACATTTCACTTGCTGCCGTGGATGTCCTTCAGCTGGTTGAGCGTGCCCGCGGGCGCTTGCCTGTTGACCCGACGCTCCAACCTCCGGCGGTTTTCAGACTTAATCCAAGCCAGCTACCCATCCTGATTTTCGGCGTCTCAGGTATCGACAACCCCGCAAAGCTCAAAGCACTCCTCATCGACAGCGTCGCGCCCATCCTCCAAAGTGCCGAAGGGGTTGCATCCGCAAACGTCAATGGCGGGGCCGACCGTGCGATCATCATCGATGTTGATCCGGCAAAGCTGCGTGCGATGGGCATCAGCATGTCGACGGTCTCGCGGCGCATCGTTGAGGAAAATCTAAACCTCCCTGCTGGTATCGCAAAGCAAGGTGCGACCGAATACACCATCCGCAGCATGGGGACGATCAAAAGCCTCGATACGCTCCGCCTCTTGCCAATCCCAACAGCCGGTGGGCAACAGGTAAGGCTGTCGGACATCGCGACAATTCGGGATGCCAGCCGTGAGCGACGCGCCTACACCCGCTTGATGGGCGAGAACAGCGTGGCCCTGACCATTGTCAAGCAGTCGGACGCTAACACCGTCGAGACTGCGGCAAATGTCCGCAAGAAGATTGAACAAGTCAAGCGGATGTACCCTGAGCTGACATTTGGGGTGGCCTACGATCAGAGCACGTTTATCGAACACGCCGTCGAAGATGTCAAAATCAGTGCGATGATTGGTTCCGCGCTTGCGATTGCCATTTTGATGATGTTCCTCCGGAACTTCCGGTCAACCATGGTCGTCGCGCTTTCGATTCCAATCTCCATCATCTCGACATTTACGCTGTTCTGGCTGTGCGGATTTACACTCAACACGCTGACGCTTTCTGGGCTTTCGCTCGCGACAGGTCTGATCGTAGATGATGCCGTAGTTGTCCTCGAAAACATTTTTAGGCACATTGAGCGCGATAAGAAGTCCGTCCACGATGCGGCTATCGAAGGCACGAATGAGATTTCCAGTGCGGTTGTGGCATCCACGATCACGATTATGGTGGTCTTCCTGCCACTCTTCCTGATCCGTGGACAAGCGGGACAGCTGTTCACACAGTTTGCACTCGTGGTTATCTTCTCGATAGCTGTTTCGCTCCTCGATGCACTTACAGTCGTTCCGATGCTCGCGAGCCGGATGATAAAAATCGATCACAATGCCGCACCAAAGGAAAAGGGTGCTGTAACGCGCTTTGCCGATTGGCTTGGTGAGCGCTTTGATGCACTCGACCACAGCTACCGGGATTCATTGCGCATTGCACTCAAGCGTCGCTGGGTGGTCATCCTCTTCGCCCTCAGCCTGACAGGCGCTAGCCTGTTGCTGATTCCTTACATCGGGCAGGAGACGCTCCCGCAGACGGACTCGGGGAACCTCCAGGTATTCCTCCGGATGCCGGTTGGGACGGCGCTCTCGGTGACCAATCAGGCGATGCTGACCGCGGAAGGGATTGCGCGTAAACATCCGGACATTGAAACCGTTTTTGCCGCCGCTGGGAGCAGCCTCTCACCGCGCGGTGGTACGCAAGGCCTTGCAAGTCACATCGGCGGCATGACGCTGCGTCTCAAGGACAGTCGGAAAAAGTCCACCGTAGATGTCGGGCAAGAGCTAAATCGCCAAATGAACAAGGCGATTGCTGGTGCGCGCATTAATGTGTCGCCCTACGACCTCGTCGCAAACATCATCGCTGGTGGCAACCAGAACATCGAGCTCAATATTTACGGTGCCGATCTCAAGTCACTGGGCGTTGTTGCAAAGGATGTCCTCGAAGAAGTTCGTCAGATTCCGGGTCTTGAGAGTGCGGATGTCAGCGTTCAGGATGCGACTCCCGAGCTGCAGATTCACGTAGATCGCGAGAAGGCTGCGCGCCTTGGCGTGAGCTTCCGGGATGTGGCCGCGGTGCTTGGAGCCGCGACCAGTGGTGAGCAAGCAGGGTTTTACCAAGAAGGCGGCTTCCAGTATCCAATCGTCGTTCAGGTTCCTGAAGCACTGCGTAAACAGCCTGAGCAGCTGCTCGGTTTGCCAGTGGCATCTAGGTCTGGCGCACAGATTCCTGTACGGGCCGTTGCCCGTACAGAAGTTGGAACTGGACCGAACGAAGTCAGCCGTATCGATAGTCAGCGCTACATTTCGATTGGTGGAAGCGTGCAGACACGCCCGCAGAGTGATGTTGCCAAGGATATCGAGAAGGTGATGATGGGGGTGACGCTCCCGGATGGCATGTTCTGGGATCTTGGGCGTCAGCAGCGCCAGCGTCAGGAAGAGTTCAATGGACTTTGGCTCGCGGTTGTGCTTGCGGTGGCATTGATTTACATGCTGCTCGCAAGCCAATTTGAGTCGTTTATTTATCCTCTGACGATTCTCACGACGGTTCCACTGTCCATTGTCGGCGTGTTGTTAGGCTTGTTCCTAACAGGACGCAGCTTTGGCCTGACGGCATTTATTGGATTGCTGCTCTTGGTCGGAATTGTTGTCAAAAATGGCATTTTGCTGATTGAGTACACGAACCAGCTGCGTGAGCGTGGGCTTAGCCGCATCGATGCCGTTCTCGAAGCAAGCCCAACGCGTCTGCGCCCGATTCTGATGACCAGTGGTGCGGCGGTGCTTGGGATGTTGCCGCTGGCGATGGGTTATGGCAAGGGCACGGAGATTCAAGTTCCGCTTGCGACGGCGGTGATTGGTGGCCTGCTCACGAGTACGGTGCTGACGCTGTTTGTGGTCCCGGTTGTGTATACACTCCTCGATGACCTTGCGCAGCGGATGCGGACAAGGGGTTAGGTACGGCTGCCACCAGGCACAGGCCCACGGTGGAGTGTTGCATTTACAACGAGCGGTTTGCCCCGCTTCGGCTTTACGATGATGACAAGCGGGTCGTGAAACGATGACAGCTGCTGCGGGTTGACCGTGATGCGGTGGACATCTGGCGCTGTTGTCGTGGCAATCAATTTTCCTGCTAGCATCCACTCGACAACCGGGCGCTGGTCCCGTGTCTGAACATCCAAGCGGAGCGTCGTCGGCCCCTGCATCCGGATATCGCCACCTGCAACCAGCTGCGGGACGATTGCTGGCTGCGCTCCCTGCTTACATCGATCAAGAAACCAGGGATTGTCTGTTGCCGCACGATAGGCTGCTGCAATCTCCGGGCTTCCGAGAAGGGCGTAGTTATTCAACCGACGACCTGGCTTTGCGTGGAGCAGCGCATTCATGCTCAGCCAGTGCACGGCTTTGATCCGCGGATACCGGCTAGGGAGGGCGGTGTAGAGCTGGATAATTTTGTCGATGCAAAAGTCATTGCGCCTGCGGCCATCCACCTGGCTTTCCTGACTCGCCGCCCACTCACCAATCATCATCGGATGGCTGCCTGAGTACCGTTCATAAACATAATCCAGACAGCTTGCCGGGTGGCGCTCTGGGTCAGGCCTCTTTATGTTATTGTCACGGAAGTAGACTGAATAGAAGTTCACACCCACCCAGTCAACGGAATCTGGGCCTGGGTAGTAGCGGTCAATCTTGTCCTGCGGAATCCAGTTTGGGCACCAGACCATCGCGATGTTAGGTGCATTGGCATGCATTAATTCCGCAACGCGCTTGAACGCATTTTTGTACGCCGCAGGGTCGCGGTGATAAGGAACCCAGTCACCATTCATTTCGCCCGCAAAGCGTAGAAAAACAGGGGTGCGGGTCCGGGCGATGTCGGCTGCGAAAGTCTTGAGGTAGCCCGTGTCCCGCGTTTGCGTGATGTCTTTGATGTCAATCACGATTTGCCCACCCATCCCGCGACGCGAAAGCTGTCCTAGCCAATTGACGGGAGCCGGTCGTCCGTACGAGAGGTACATAAAAGCGGTGGCGTGGCGCCGTCCGATACGTCTATCGAAGTCCGCCCAGTCGCCGTGAAACTGCCCGTTGTCACCCGAAACCTTGCGGATGGCATCATCCCGGTCGATACACGCTCCAAGAAAGCACCCACGGGATGGTTCATTGCGAGCAAGACTACGACTTGATTTCTCGAACTCAGTTAGCTGGTCAACCATAAGGCGGACATCCTGATGGCAGAGCTTTGAAAGCGATGCGTAGTAATCGCGTGTATTCGTATCACCACGGGCACCGAAAACTTTGCTGGCTGTCAGATATTCCCGCTCAGCGGTAGCAAAGTCTCCCCGCCTTTCGGCGGCGATAGCGGCATCATAGTGGCTGTCAGGAATCGGCATAGGCGATAGTACGCTGGTTATCTCATGGATGTTCCAAGTGTCGAAGGCTTGGAGTCGTAATAAAGATGTCCGTAAACACCATTGAAATTTGCACATCTTGCCAAAGTTGTGTTAATAGAATCCATGAATACCCTTCTTGTACTGGCAGCACTGTCTGCTGTTGCCGCTGGTGATACACGGTCCACGAATGCGACTGCGTTTAATGGTTGGCATCAGTACGGAGGAAACCCGCAGCACACAGCCATTTCCAAGGTCAGCCTTCAGCCGTTGCAGAGGATTGTGTGGCAGACGCCGATTGACAAAGCGCCACAGTATTCGGGGAGCAACCTGCTGGTTCACTACACTGGCCCGATGATTTCCCGGTCGGGTACCGTCGTTATTCCGGTCAAGACGGCGGCTGGTGGAAGCTTTGTCGCAGAAGGTCGCCGCCACACAGATGGAGCACTTTTGTGGACCACGCCAACCGATTGGTCTGCGCCACCAAGTGGCTGGGGACCCGTGATTGGCGCCGCGCTGTTCCCACAGCCAGGCAATAAAAACAAGACATCATTGGTTATGGCCGCATCCGGTGGACGCGTCATCATCCGGGATGATGTGGATTCTCCAACAAGCCGTACGCGTGTTTTGACATTCTTTGGGGATGCTGCCTATCGGGCAAACCCGACGGCCTACAACAACAATGTCAAAATCAATACGCCGATCACTGTGGACAATAGTGGAAACATCTACTTCGGCTACCAGGTGTTAGGATCCAATCCACTTGGATTGGTGAGCGGTCTGGCAAAGATTACACCAACCGGGAGTGGATTAAGCGCAAGTGCGGTGTATCGCTATAAGTCGATGGCCGGGCTTACTGGTGGTCTGTCGGATGGAAAAGTGACCACCAACTGTGCGCCAGCCGTCAGCCTTGATGGTAAGTTGATTTACTTCTCAACGAATGCTGCAACGCCGTACATCGTCGCCGTGTCCACAGCATCCCTAGCACCAATTGCTGCCACCCGCCTGACAGACCCGAACACGGGGAACAATGCGTGGGTTGCTGATGATGGCACTGCATCCCCAATGGTGGCATCCGATGGTACTGTTTGGTACGGAATTCTGGAAAACCCTGCGGGCTCGAATCACTATCGTGGCTGGATGCTTCGCTTTAGCATGGGGCTAACGCAGATCGGTCGTCCAGGGGCATTTGGCTGGGATGATACATGTTCGCTTGTGCCAAAGTCTGCAGTTCCAAGCTACAAAGGGTCAAGTCCTTATCTTGTTCTAACCAAGTACAACAACTACTACGGAATTGGTGGGGATGGTCGTAATAAGCTCGCTATTTTGGATCCGGCATCCACAAAAATCGATCCTGAAACCGGCGTGACGGTCCTCAAGGAAGTGATCACAGTTCTTGGTATCACCCCTGACTTTGATGGACTGAATGGCAAAGTACGTGAATGGTGCATCAATACGGCTGCAATCGATGTTGCAGGCAAGTGTGCGCTGGTCAACTGCGAGGATGGCAAGGCGTTTCGATGGGACTTTGTCACGAACACCCTTTCTGAGCAAATTACACTGACTGCTGGAGTGGGTGAGGCGTATACGAGTACGGTCATCGGCCCGGATGGAAAAGGCTACGCGATTAATAACGCGACGGTCTACGTCCTTGGCAGCAACTAACCGGGTTGTATTTGCGTTGTCGCTTGTCCCGGTGCTTGGCGCATCGGGGCAGCCCCCCGCCGTAACCCGCCCCAACATCCACACCGCCGCTCAATCGGCTATCACGCAGCCACGCTCGGATGGCACAGCCTGCGTCTCATGCCATAGCCCGCTCGGTACCGAGCTGTTTTCATCCGGCTTTTCAATCAGCGACTTCGCCCGCCGCGCCGCAAGGCATATGAGCACATCCGATGCCGAATCCGTCGCCGAAACACTGGGGAATGTTCCATCCCCGGATAGGCTAAAATCTTGGCTCTTCCCAGTTCATGTTTCTTCAACGAGCACCACAGGCATCGATAAGGATTCTGCATTTGGGAGCCGCTTGCGAACCGGAACGCCGCGCCTAAGCTCCGGACTGATTACATCCCATGCAGCTGCATTGGATGCGGCGAAACAGCTGCTATCCCTTACCCCATCCAGCATCCAACCGGGTATTGCGATTGATCCTTTGTCGCGCGAGCCGCGGAGGTCAGACAAAGGGCTGCTGATTGGTGACTGGATCCCAGATGTACCACTAAGCCGTGAACGAACATCAATCTATGCTTCCAAAGCGACTGAAATTGCCGGAAATGCCACGAGTGATGATTCCAAACGACAACTTTTAGCGCTCCAAATGGTTTATGCGATCACAGACCGTCCGCAGACACCGCTTGCCACACTTGCTTTCTACAAACGCGCTGCGCTGCTACAGTTCGGAAAGCCTTGGAAGGGGTTTGTTCCAACATCTAGGATGCCCGAAAACCCGGTCTGGGCAGTTGGAAATCAGCTGCGTATCATGCACGGCAGACGCACGGATGAGCTTGGCATTTCGCCAGAGGAATGTCTAGCGACAGGCCTTAAGAGCGGAGATTATATCCAGACAGCCGGGAGTGCTGCGAGCTGGTTCTGGGTTTGTTTTGCCACGGATCCGACACTTGAATCGATGTCTCTCGACATTAAGGCACGCAATGGCCAGTACTTTCTCCAAGCGCTAGCGGACACGGGCATAGCTCCCTGGACGACGGCATATGCAGGGAGCTATCTTGTGCTCTCACGGGCCGGCGTTCGTCCGGAAATGGCACTACAGCCAGACTTCACAGCCTTTGTGAACAATGACCAGATCATAAAAAATGCGCCTCGCGATAAACATCAGCGACTGCTTTACCAATCGTGGCTACGAAATGTGCTGCGGATGGTTGTCTACCTGATGTTGGATGACATCCGAGCAGGGAGGCCTGAATTCAACGCAGTTGGGGCCAGTCAGCAGCTGTCTGACTTTCTGCGTTCGGTCAATGCGCTTGTGCCGGCGGCAATACGGGCGGATGACTCCGTCTTAGTTAAGCGTGCTCTGGACAGTCTCTCACCGTTTCGTGATCTACAGCTGCACCCTAAGCCGTGATTTATGAAGCACGGTGGTTTGCCAGATAGAATAACCGGTAGTTGTTGCAGTGTCGCAGCAGACATTTATCCAAAGGTGATTGATGCATGAACAGTTTTTCCCGTGGAGTCTTATTCGCACTTTGCAGCCTGGCGATTCCTGCAGGCGCTGTGCAGGCGCAGTCCGTTCCGGTGATTCCAGCTCCGATGAAGGCCGAAGCCAGCACGGGAGCCTTCCGTATTGGCAAGTCAATTATCATCCGTCATGACCGTGCATCCGCGAGCGAAGCAGAGCTCCTCGGTGGATTGCTGAAGACACGCCTCGGTGTCACGCCAAAGACAACAAGTGGAAATGGCTCGATTAAGGCAAATAGCATTTCCCTAAAAGTTGACCCAACGCTGGCGCTCAAAGATGGCGGCTACCGCATGACCATCGGGCCCGATGGCATCCTAATCACGGGCAAGGATACGGCTGGCGTCTTCTACGCTATGCAGTCCCTGATTCAGCTGGCGCCTCCTGCGGGGGATGCGCGCTGGGCGATGCCGGATGGTGCTGCCGTCTCAAGTGTCCGCATCGATGATGAGCCTACCTTTGGTTGGCGCGGAATTCAGCTCGATGTCGGACGCTGGTTCCTGCCCGTGGAAGACATTAAGAAGCTTCTCGACTGGATGGCGTTTCACAAGCTGAATGTCTTTCACTGGCACCTTACCGAAGATCAGGGCTGGCGCTTTGAGTCCAAAAAGTATCCAAAGCTGACCGAAGTCGGCGCATGGCGTGCCAGTTCGCCACCTTATGGGAACCGAAATGCATCGGATGGCAAAAAACACGGCGGTTTCTACACGCAGCAGCAGTGCCGTGATGTCGTTGCTTTTGCTGCAAAGCGTCATATTACGGTGGTTCCAGAGATCGAGATTCCCGGCCACTCTAGCGCTGCGATCGCGAGCTACCCATATCTTGGCAATGATGACATCCCAGGGTTTGCACCAACGGTGATGAACCAATGGGGCGTTCAGAGCAATGTGCTTGCGCCGAAGGAAGAGACTTTTAAGTACATCGAGGATGTCCTTGATGAGGTGTGCAAAGTCTTCCCAAGCAAGTTCATACATATCGGCGGTGATGAGGCTCCAAAGACACAGTGGAAGAAATCTCCATTTGCCCAGAGTGTGATGAAGCGCGAAGGCCTAAAGAACGAGGATGAGCTGCAAAGCTATATCATCAAGCGCGTCGAGGGGATGCTCACCAAGCGTGGGCGCCGCTTGATCGGCTGGGATGAAATCCGTGAGGGTGGCTTGTCGCCGAATGCTACTGTTCAGGCATGGCGTGGCGAGCAGGGTGGAATTGACACCGCGCGTGAGGGCAAGGATGTCGTGATGTCACCGACATCCCATATGTACTTCGACTACTATCAGGCAGATCCTAAGTCGGAGCTCGCCAAGGGACTTGAGTATGAGTGTATTGGTGGCTTCCTGCCGCTTGAACAGGTTTATTCCTACTATCCGCTTCCAGAAGTCTTGAATACTCAGGAGCAAAAGAAGATCTTGGGCCTCGAGGGTCAGATCTGGGGCGAGTATGTGAAGTCCTACGAGAAGGCGATGTACCTTGGGTTCCCACGTGCGGCAGCCATGGCTGAGACAGGCTGGTCGCCAAAGTCCCGAAAGAACTATGCAGACTTTACAGAGCGCTTATCAAAGGTGAATGAGCACTATAAGGCTGCTGGACTCAAAGTCGGCCCGTTGAAGTAGGCTTTTGTTCCGTAGGTAGGTTTCTAAAAGCCCTCTGGTGGTAGACATCAGAGGGCTTCTTTGTGCGTCGCTCAAGAGCAACATCTCGCACCTTGCGCGAGCAGACGCGGCGGTCCGTCCCTTCGACCGGTATCTAGCGTGTTGAACCAATCCAATTCGGGTCGGCAAGCAAATTTACTGACTGCACGATTGCCAAATTCGATTTGCCGGACTGGCACCTCTCTGACAGATAAATGATCAACAAACTTATGTAGGGGCAGGCTTCGACGCCTGCCCACGCTGCGAAGCCGCGTATCGACAACTGGGCAGGCACAGAGGCCTGCCCCTACGAAAGGCTTGTATGTCAATGAATAAGCACGCGGAGATTACTGCCACCGCGGGAGGGCGCAGCGACCCTCCCCTACACAGAAATTTAGAGGCATCCTCCTCGTAAGCGTTACCATCGCCATAGGTGCGGGCAGGCACAGAGGCCTGCCCCTACGAAAGGCTAATCGTTCAATCCAATCCTAAAAAAGAAAAAACCTCCCTCTGTTTCCAGAGAGAGGCTTTCGCCAAAAGCGATAATCCCAGTTACGGGGTAATCAATACAATCCCCACATTGGCCAGGAGCCTGTCCATGTTGGGTTTGCTGGGCTTCCGGAGCAGATGTTGAAACCTGCAGCAGCACCCGTGCTTGTACGGAATGTACACGCTGGCATGGTGTACTGTGCCGATGTCGGGCACTGTGCAAGGAATGCCTTCACATTGAGGTACTTAGCATGGCCATCGGCGTATGCAAGGGTAAAGCCTTCGGAGTGAGGAGCGTTATTGCGGTCTGGAACACCACTTGGCATCAGGTAAGCAGCCCACGACTCACGCAGTGCAGCAGGGTAAACCGTGCTGGTGTTTGTGATGTAAGAGAAGCTGACTTGGTTCCGAAGCTCCATCAGGACCATCGTGTCCGCAGGTGCCTGAATACCAGCAAGGGTGCCACCAAGGAACGATGGGTTTTCACCGCCAACGAATGGTCGGCCAGATACCGCGAGGTGCATGGCGTAGCCATTTCCCTTGATTTCACCATTGCCGGTCCACGCTGCTTCATCACGAGTACGGGATGGGCAGAAGAAGACTTGGCTGTTCTTGATGTATGGGTAGACCCATGCTTGCCACTTGTAGTGGTTGATGCGCAGTGCAAAGCCAGTGCTCGCCGCTGGGTTCAGAGGTCCAGGGCCGGATGGCAGTGTGTAGTCTGCACGTGGATAGTTCTCATCGTAGTCCTGAACGTACATCAACATTCCAAGACCGACTTGCTTCATGTTGGATAGACAGGATGTTTGACGGGCCTTTTCACGGGCTTGTGCAAATACTGGGAAAAGAATAGCAGCCAAAATGGCAATAATAGCAATAACAACCAGGAGTTCGATAAGCGTAAATGCGCTCTTTCGCGATGTGCGAGTCATATAAGGTCTCCAATACGGATATGAGTGACACCTGCCAAACAGGCAGTTATCACAGCAGTATGACCGATAGACCCTGCTTAATCACGTGTGATGTTGGTCATCAAAATTAATAATTGGCACAAATTGGAGTTTTGTGTAATGCGGTGGTGTAGCCTGATGGTTCGCTGCGTACCCGCTTTCATCAATTTGTTACCGGTGGGCGTAGGGCAGAACTGACCTTTCTGTGATTCCTATCGGCTATACTCACAACGTAACCATATGATTGTGTGTCCCGTGATTCCGGGACGGGGAAGGGCGATGTTGCCATGCTGACAATCCGGGGAAATAATCAAGGCCGATTTTGTGATGGCCTTAGTCGACGTGATTTTATGACCATCGGGGGTCTCACGCTCGGCGGGTTGACACTGCCTCAGCTCCTAGCCACCGAAGCGCGTGCCGGTGTAAAAGGCAACCACAAAGCCGTTATCATGGTCTTCCTCCCGGGCGGTCCAAGTCATCAGGATATGTTTGACATGAAACCCGATGCCCCAGCCGACATCCGAGGCGAGTTCAAACCCATCAAAACAAATGTTTCCGGCATCGAAATCTGTGAGCACATGCCATTGCTCGCGAAAATGATGGACAAATTCACTATCATTCGGTCGATGACGGGCACCCGGGATGAACACGACTCGCACATTTGTATGAGTGGCTACTCGGCATTCGAGACAAGCCAGAACAAAGCGCCTTGTATGGGTTCCGTTCTGTCACGTCTCGAGGGTCCACTCGACAAAACAGTTCCGCCGTTTGTTGCCCTTCAAGGGAAAGCTGGCCATACGCCGTGGGCTGACCCAGGCGACACCGGCTTTCTAGGTGTTGGGCATAGCCCGCTGCGCCCCGCGGGCCCGATGATGACCGACATGACGCTCGGAGGCATCTCCCTCGATCGTCTCGCGCATCGGAAACAGCTCCTGACATCCCTCGATGCCTACCGCCGCAATGTGGACAGCCTCACTGGCCTCGATTCACTTTCTGAGCAGGCATTCAATATCCTCACTAGCAGCAAGCTGGTCAGTGCCCTCGATGTCACCAAAGAAGATCCAAAGGTCCGTGCGATGTACGGGACTGGGCGGCTTGAGCCGGTGGACGATGGTCTCCCGATGCTGAATGATCAGTTCCTTGCGGCGCGGCGTCTGGTCGAAGCCGGAGCGCGCTACGTGACGCTTGGCTATGGACGCTGGGACTACCACGGAGACAACTTTGGTCAGCTGAAGCGCTACCTCCCGATGCTCGACCAGGCGCTTTCAAGTCTGGTCACGGACATCCACAACCGTGGGCTGCAAAACGATGTCACCGTCTGTGTCTGGGGTGAGTTTGGACGAACGCCTAAGATCAACAAGGAAGGAGGCCGCGACCATTGGCCGCGTGCTAACTTCTGCTTGCTTGCTGGCGGTGGGATGCGAAATGGCCAAGTGATCGGGTCGACAAACCGCTTTGGCGAAGAGCCGGATGAGCGCCCAATCGACTACAAGGATGTCTTTGTGACCATGTATCACAACATGGGGATTGACATTGTGAATACGCCGGTACCAGAAATGAATGGCCGTCCGAACTATTTGTACGCGGGGCATGAACCTATCCGGGAGCTGGTGTAGGAGCGTGGTTTTTCTTTTTTCTTCTCAGATGAGCATAATGCCATGTGGCTTACCCTGTGGTGGTTGTGTTGAAGCGAATGAACCTATCCGGGAGCTTGTTTAACCATGCTGCGTATCGAAGGAACATCCAGCGGGTCATTTTGTGACAATGTCTCCCGCCGACAATTTCTGAAAGTTGGTGCCGTTGGCGCACTTACGCTCCCGCAGCTTCTTGCCGCCGAAGCCCGGGCTGGCGTTGGTAATAGCCATAAAGCCGTCATAATGATCTACCTCCCGGGAGGCATCGGGCATCAGGATTCCTTCGACCTTAAAATGGATTCCCCATCCGATATCCGTGGCGAGTTCAAACCCATCAAAACCAACCTCCCCGGTTTGGAAATCTGCGAATATCTCCCAAAACTTGCCACCATCATGGACAAGTGCACCGTGATTCGCTCCCTGGTCGGCGCACGGGATGAGCACGCATCCAATCTCTGTATGTCCGGTTACACACAGGGAGAGACATCCCAGCTCCACCGGCCAACCATGGGCTCCGTCCTCTCGCGCCTCGAAGGCTCTGTTGACAAAACCGTCCCGCCATTTATCAATATGGCCGCACGCACCCAGCATCCGCCTTATAACGATCCTGGTCCAGGCTTTGCAGGTGTCGCACACTCTGCGCTGAACCCGAATGGCCCGATGATGGCCGATATGACCCTCGGTGGCATCACCCTAGATCGCCTTGCGCACCGTCGCCAGCTGCTGACATCATTGGATTCCTACCGTCGCAAAGTTGATTCGCTTGAAGGGCTTGATAGCCTCTCGCAAAAGGCGTATGACATCCTGACATCGAGCAAGCTCGTGAATGCGATGAACCTCGACAAGGAAGACCCCAAGGTGCGCGCGCGCTACGGCAAGGGGATTACCGCGGTTCAGGGGGATGCATCCCCGATGCTGAACGAGCAGTTCCTCGCAGCCCGCCGGCTGGTTGAAGCAGGTGCGCGCCTTGTACACATTTCCTATGGCTTCTGGGACTGGCATGGCAATAATTTCAAAATGATGAAGGAGCACTTGCCACACTTGGACCAGGGTGTGCATGCGCTGATCACCGATCTCCACGAACGCGGACTAGACAAGGATGTCTCGGTTGTCGTTTGGGGCGACTTTGGCCGATCACCTAAGATTAACAAGGATGCTGGACGGGACCACTGGCCACGTGTTTCGTGTGCTCTTCTTGCGGGCGGCGGGATGCGGCATGGACAGGTTATCGGGTCTACAAACAGGCTTGGTGAAGATGCGGACGACCGACCGATCGACTACAAGGATGTCTTTGTCACCCTTTACAACCAGCTTGGGATTGATATCGCGAATACCCCCGTGCCAGAAATGAATGGCCGTCCAAACTACTTGTTTGCTGGACATGAACCGATTCGTGAACTGGTGTAGATAAGTGATTTTTTATTTTCCCCAAGAAGATGTAGGTTCATCCATAGAAGGAATCCACTTTCGGATGCAGCATTGTTGTGTGATTGGCCACGAACCGATTCGTGAACTGGTGTAGATAAGTGATTTTTCTTTCTTTTTTCGAGTCGACCGATATGCCAAGCGGATTATCGCTATGTTTTGCTGGCCACGAACCGATTCGCGAGCTGGTGTAGGCTGTGCTAGGTTTCCTGATTGTTGTTGCTGGAATTGCTTTGGTATCCAATGGGATTCCTCAGCAGAAACCTGCTCCGCCACCGCCGGCACCCAGCTATCAAAAAGATATCGTTCCAATTCTGCGCACGGCTTGTATTGGCTGCCATGGCAACACGCAACCCGCCGCTGGGTTTTCTGTTGCATCGTACGAAGACCTCTTCAAAGCTGGCAAAAAGGGACCGCAGCTTGTCGCCGGAAAAGCTGCTCAGAGCAGGTTGGTGCGGCTGGTCTCTGGCGCCGAGCAACCGAGGATGCCGCCTGGTTCTGGACTAAAGAGCGCAGATGCCGAGCTTATTCGCCGCTGGGTGGATGCCGGAGCTAAACGCGATCTCGCCGCAGCTACGCCGACACCAGCTGTGCCGAAAACTCCCGCGCCTAGTAAACCCGCGAGCGTTAAGATCACGATGCCAGCTTCGATTGGCGCCACGGTCGCTAACAGCGCTCCAGTTACTGCGCTTGCCTTCTCACCGGATGCCAAGCTCATTGCCATCGGAGCGTATGCCCGAGTCCTCATCGTGGACACAGCAACGGGTAAGGTTAGTGCGACGTGGAAGGGCCACGGAGACACGGTACGCTCCCTCTGCTTCACCCCCGATGGCAAGCGCATCATCGCTGGAGGTGGCGTCAGCGGCGCGATCGGGCAAGTCCGCGTCTGGGATGTTCCTTCATCGACAGAAACCCTCGTCTTCGGCGACCACACCGATATCGTCAATCAGGCAGCCATCAGCCCGGATTCGAGCACAGTCATAACGGCAAGCTCCGACAAGTCCCTCAAGGTCTGGGAGCTCGCAAGCGGTAAGCTCCTCCAAACTCTCCGTGACCACGCTGATCAAGTCCTTGGCGTTGCCTATCATGCGAGTGGCAAGCACATCGTCTCGTGCGGCTTGGATAAATCATTCAAAACCTGGGACACAACAAGCTGGAAGCGGCTTTACTCGGTCCCTGCACACGATGATGGTATTTACGATATCGATATGACGCCATCCGGGAATCAGATTTACACAACAGGTGCTGATCGGCGTGTACGTGTTTGGAATTTTGGTACTGAGGGTGCGGGCCATGTCCGTGACTTTGGACTGGGACAACCTGGATGGAGTGCAGCGATTGCCGGACAAAACCCGGTGTTAGTCTCTGGAGACACCCATATTAAGGCTTGGCGGATCTCGGATGGCGGCTCGCTAATTGATATCGACCTCGCATCTGATGTAATGTCAACTGCAATCTCAAATGACACACTCCTCGTGGCTGCTGGACTTTGGAATGGGGATGTCGTCATTGTGGATGTCGCATCCAAGACCAAAAAATGGACGATTAGCACCAAGGGTGTTGGGCTTTAGCGATGAATGCATTCATGAATGTCCGTGTCGCTGCTGCACTCATTTGTTTGGGAGACGTTGGTCTCTTCGCCAATCCAGCATCCGCGCAGACCCTCCGCCCGCGCGTACAAAGCTATCAACAGCTGCGCTGTGCCCGCGGCGGCGAAGCCATCATTCGTATTTCTGGAGTGCAGTTTGGCGCTGCTGTTGGAGCATCCATAAACGCAACGGGCATCACCGTTGTCGCTGTCACCGCCGAAGGCAACCCGGCGCGTAACCAATCCGGCACCGCGGTCGTAAAGCTAAACATTGCCGAAAATGCCCAAATCGGCAGCTTCCCGCTCCGCGTCGCCACACAATTCGGTGTCTCCGACCCCATCATGGTCGTCGTCGAGCCCTACCCCGAAGTCCCCGAAATTGAGCCTAACAACACCCGCGAAGCGCCAGGGTCCCTCAAAGCTGGAACCACGGTCACAGGCACAATCGACGGCATCAATGACATCGATACCTACCAACTCCAAATCGAAAAAGGCGATACGTGGGTCTTCGATACCAGCGCCGGACGCATCGGGTCGCCACTTGTCCCTAGCGTCCGCATAACGAACTCGACCGGACGCGAACTCGCCTTCCAAGACACTCTCGCGAACGCCGATCCACGCACAGTTTTCACCGCCCGCGAGTCCGGGACATACTTTGTCACGATACGGGATGCACGCTACAAAGGCGGTGGCGACTTCCGCTACCGCGTCACCGCTCACAAAAATCCATCTCCAACCGGCGTCTTTCCACGCAGCGGTCAGCCGGGTAAAGCTCTGAATGTTCGTGTGGCTGGCCCGAATGCGTCACTCAGTCCAATCTCCGTGATGATGCCCGAGGTTGGTGTGCCAGGCATTATTCCGATTTCCATCCCACTGGGGTCATCCTGGAGCCAGCCGATTCCGTTTTTTGTTGACTTATACGCCACGACGCAGGAATCGGAACCGAATGACCGTGCGGCGCTGGCGATGCCAGTGACCGTGCCCATTGTCATCGATGCCCGTATTCGCCCAAGCCAAATCGGTAACCGCAGCGACACTGATCTCTACCGGGTCAAGCTCGCCGCTGGACAGGTTATTGAAGTCGCTGTGGATGCCGGAAAGCTCGGGTCGCCAATGGATCCGGTGGTTCGAATTTTGGATGCGAGCGGCGGCGAGCGGGCCCGGGATGACGATAGTGGCGGTAATCGGGATGCAAAATTAGTGTTCACCGCACCAGCCGCCGGCGAGTATTTGGTTGAAGTCACGGATGCGGGTAACCGCAGCGGGGATGCCTTTGTTTACCGCTTGCAGCTTGCGCCTCCGCGGCCTGACTTTGCCATCGATATGGTCCCCGATACGCCATTAATCATCGCCGGTGGGCGGACAGCGGCGACGATTAATGTCACGCGCATTCACGGCTACAACGCCGAGATTCCACTGACGTTTGAGAATCTTCCTCCGGGCGTTCGCATCGCGGATGGCAGTGTCATCCCTCCGGGTGCGGGAAGTGTTCGTGTCATCTTCGAGGCTGCAGCGGATGCAAAACCCGGCGGAGTTCAGTCGGGTCTTTACGGGACCGGGTTGGTTGGCGGGACTAAAACGCGGCGTTATGCCAGTGGAACCCAGGAAGACTACAGCAAAAATGGCGACCAGGTTGTGCGTGCGACTAAACGGCAACCAACCGTCGCGGTAGGGGTTTCTGCTCCTGCTGATGTCGTTTTAACCGCTGGGAAATCGGCCATCCAAAGTGGTGTGAACGCAACCATCGACATTCCATTTACCTTGCTGCGCCATGGCTTTGCTGCCAAAATGACGCTTTCCGTGAGCGGTCTGCCCGCAGGCGTTACGGCTACGGGTTTGGATGTGGCTGAAAATGCGACATCCGGGGTTGTACAGCTCAAAATAGATACTGCCGCAGCGGCATTTTCAGGAGTGATCACGCTGGGGGCAAAGGTCAGCCTAGATGAGCTCCGCTGGCTTGAGCACTGCTCACAGCCCATCAGTCTGACGATCACAAAGTAGAATACGGGCATGACCGACCGTATCGAGGCCGCCATTTCTACATTTGCCGGTGGCTGGAGCTACACGCGAAGCTTTACGCATCCGTATATTGCCACCCGTCTTACGCCGCAGGTCTTGCAGCTGCATGATGGCCCACGGTCAAACCCGAATGCCGATGTTCGCCGGGATGAGTTTGTCTGCTTTGGATGTTCGCCAAGCGAGGCTCTCGAAGCTGCGGCGAGCGCGGCGAAAGGCAAATTCGCGATCTGTTTTGTGTTGCCACTTGGCGAGGATGACGCGGAGGTGCGCAAGGAGTTTAAGCTACTTGGATGCCGTCTCGGGGCCACGGAAGCCTTTATGGAAAACGATTCGCCGCAGATTGATGCGACTGAACCCATCATCCCGATTGTGAGAATCGCAGACCAGTCCCACGCGGATGCCATCGGGAAAGCCTGGCGTCGCAAGCAAATTTTGAGCCGTGACATTGGCAATGAAAACGCTATTCACAGGGTCTACACCATCCACAATGGCGACAAGTTCATTGGGAGCTGCGGCAGTATTCGCTTCGGGAATACAAGCTGGATTAGTAGCCTCTACGTGGATGCTGAGTACCGCCGGAAAGGCTTGGGGACAGCCTTGATGACGCGGGTTATGGCAGATGACCGTACATTTGGCATCACCAATAACGTGCTCCTTGCAAGTCACTCTGGGGCGATGCTCTATCCGCAAATCGGGTTTCGTCAGCTCGGAACGCTTTACATTTACAACCCGCCAAAAGGGCTCCGCGGGATGTAATGGAGATGAACCTAAATGTCAGATAAGGCAATGATTTGGATGGGTGCCGCGCTGCTGGCGCTGGGCCTTAGCGGGTGTAGCAAACCCGAGACGACGATCAAAACTGTCACTCGCAAGCCACTCGATACGAAAAAGCCGTTTGCCCCACAGCTCTTTCCTGTTCCAGCCACCAACAATGCATGGTTTCACGTCATCACGACATCCGATGAGCTGAAATTCAACCCAAAGCTTTCCCAAACCGACGATGTCACGAACTTGGCAAAGTCTAGCTCTAAGTCGCGGGCGATGTTTTTTAACACTGAGCCTGCGAAGGGTCTTGTCACTAATCTTGTCTCCAATGCAACGCTAAGTGCAACATCCCCGAGGTTGGAGAAAACGCTCTCTGATTCGGTAATGGTTCCGCCCGACATTGGACGTTTCCGCGCGGTGACTCGCTTTCTAACCGCGGCGATGGTGACGGCATCCGAACAGGGGGACTCACGTCTTGCAACCGACATCGCGATCGCTTCGCTGCGTTTGGCACAGGCGCCATCGAGTGAGTCGAACGCTGGAATTTCTACATCTCTTGCCTGCGAAATGTTGATTCTGACCGAGCTCTGTCGCATTGCAGACAAACTCGCACCGGATGACCTTGAGGCGATTGCAACCACGCAGCTCCTCTCAAGTGCGCTGAACAAGTCACGCTTTACCTCAGGGCTGCGGTCAGATTACGCCATCATTGAGGCCCTGCTGGCATCCGATGATTTTCTAGATGTCCTTGCATCCCAAATGACCAATTCCACCGATGATGCAGTTGTTAAAAAGAAAGTCGCTGAGCTCAAAAACAACCCAGATCAGGTTGGATTGAGCCGCCTCCAAATCAAAATGCATGCCCAGAATTGTGAGCAAACTCTGATGCATGTTGTTGGTCAGCCGATGGAATTTATGCGGACAAAGTTCAGGGCGGCACCAAAGGAAACGTATGGCATTGTTGAAATGATGCAGTCTTTAGAAGGCTCGAATGCTGCAAATGTCATCACTAGTATCACTTTGTTACGAGCAGCTGGTCTGTATCTTAAGGCGGTTGGATTGCATAAACGAACTGGGAAATGGCCACGTGTCATTACCGAGCTTGGGATTGACTATGACATCATTGAACCCATCAGTGGGCGACCGCTCTTGCTCATCCGGGATGCATCAGGGGTTCGTATCCGTGCATCCAAGGGGATGCCTATCGTCTTCGGCGTTAGCAGGGGCGAACTCAGTGTCGGGCGGACCAACCAGATCGGGAACGCTTCGAAGTAACGCTTCGAACGGCTTTGCACACCTTACACGGGTACGTCGGCCGTCTAATTGTTAGCTCAGCGATCTGGTGCGCCGGGGTATCGGTCCTGGCTTGGCGGGAGCCTGCGTGTCCGTTTCGGCTCCCGATGCCATTGCAGTTCCCGGCATCGGATCGAAAACCATGGCCACCTTGTGGAGGCGGATTCGGGACACGTACGGCCGTAGAAGATTAGGCTGTGCTCTATCCTTCGGTCTTCGGACGTATCGACTTCTTGATAAGCAAGGTCGCAGTCGAAGACTCTTTGCGTCTTGGTGGTGCGGGCAATCATCGCTAGTACTTCATCGTGTTCGGGCGTAAGCTCCGCGTCTTCGTAGTTCAACAAGAGGTTGTAGTAGCCCATCTGGACGGAGTACCAACCGCTAGGTGCGACGCGTTCGGTCGTGCGCGACATGCACGACAAGGGCGTTCTCCATCCCTGATGGCTCCGCGAGTTCGAGCACCGACTCGGGCAGGATTCCGCGCAGACACGCTAGGTCGCGCCTGTATTCTTCGTTCACCTTACGATACGGCTCGATTTCATCGAACGTGTCGCAGGCTTCTGGCGTGAAGTACTTCATCGTATGACAACCGTTATATTCCACTTTACGATGAGCGCGTCGTGCCGGTCTCGAGGATCCGTGAGGAAAGTACACGCTCGATGGTCAGTATGTAGCGAGATAAACATCCCACGCGAACAAACTGAGTGGGACCTGCTTGGAACGCTAAGCTCCTTACCGGTTGAACAAGAACTCTTTCTGATTGAGAAGCGCCCACTGGACATCCTCCCAAGCCAGACGCCTATCCTTGGAAAGGTCGATATCTAGAAGCGCAATCATCTTCTCCCGCTCGGTTGGGTAGCGTCCCAGTGTCGCGAGGTAGACATCTTCGAGAATCTGCGCATCGGTTTTGCCGGCGGCAATCAGCTTCCCAATACGGTTGTCCTTGCTGGCGATGCGGTCCTGGATACCCTTGCCATTCATGATGTGCAGCAGCTGTCCAATCGTCGGGGCATCGTTGCGCTCACACTGGCAGACAACATTACGCGCCGGGCGTCCAAAGAGGTCGAGGAAGTAGGTGCTTCCGGTCGCCGATGTATCAGGAAGCTGCACAGCTCGGAGATCGGCTGGCATTCCAGCGAGGGGCTCCCCAAGACCGAGAGCGGCTGAAATCGCATCCATGAGGGGCTCTGCCTGCATCCGCTTGAAGGCATAGTGCGAGTAATACTTGCTGTCGCCGGCATTTTGCTTTGTTGGGATGGCGGTGCGCTGGTAGGTATCGGTCAGAACGATGTCCCGAATCAGCTGGCGGACATCGTAGCCGCCGCGCACAAAGTCGAGCGCGAGGCGGTCAAGCAGCTCGGGGTTGCTTGGAGGATTTGTGACCCGGATGTCATCCACTGGCTCTATCAGCCCAATGCCCATGAGCTGTTTCCAGACGCGATTGACAATGTTTCTTGCGAAGAACGGATTGCTTGGGCCGGTTACCCAGTCAGCGAGGGCATCCCGGCGGTCGCCCTTAAAGTCAGCCGGCAGCGGTGCGCCATCGAGAGGCGTAGGCTGCATGACCTTACCGGTACGTGGGTGAACCGCTTCGCCACCATTTCCGTTGTAGACAAAGGTCTCTTCTGGATTTGGGCCATCTTTGGTCTTGGTTCGCACAAAGAAGGCGGCCATTTGGTAATACTCATACTGCTTAAAGCGCTCGTACGGATGGTTATGGCATTTGGCGCAGCCGATACGCGTTCCCAGGAAAACTTGGCTAGTGGTTTCGAGCAAGGCCTCGGGGGAGCGTTCCGCCCTAAAGAATCCCGCCGCGCCATTATCGTAATTGCTACCCTTTGCGGTGATCAGCTCGCGGGCAAAGGTGCTCATGGGCTTGTTCAGCGCCACGGATGACCTGAGCCACTGGTTCATGGAAGCTAGGCCGCGTTCCCCGAGGGCTTTGGTGGATGCGCGCGTGTAATCGCCCCAGAACAGCGTCCATGTATCGACATATTCAGGGCTTGCGAGGAGCTTGTCGACGATGCGTTCGCGCTTGTCGACCTCGCGGTCTGCTAGGAAGGCCCGGATATCGCTTGGGGATGGCAGTGTTCCGCAAATATCAAGCGTTACACGGCGGAGAAACTCTGTGTCGCTTGCACGCTGACTGGGGGTGAGGCCGAGCTGGGCAAGTTTTTTGTCAACGAGGACATCCATCGCAACCGATGCCGGAGTTCGCGTTTCGGCATCTGGTGCTGGGCCGGATTTTGTTGGCATTCCAAAAGGACTGTTGATTGTCGCGGTTGTAACGACATCCCGGTAGCGAATCAGAACTGCGGAGGAGCCTTTTCCGGTAACTCTGATGATTCCATCTGGGCTCACGCTTGCAACAGATGCATCGGAGCCGCTGATAAGGGATTCGGCGGTGACATCGCGTGTCGTGGAGTCCGAGAGCGTCGCGACGACCCGAATGGCCTGTGTGTCCCCGGTTGCCAGCGTTCGTGATTTTGGATAGACATCCAGCTTGGTGACGCTTGGGTCATCTAGCTTGGGGCCGGGCATCCCGAGACGTATCCATTCACTGAGCAGGCGATGGTGTTGGGAGCCATCCGCAAGGACTGGACCCCCTTTGTGGGGAACGGCCATCGTGGGTTTACGCAGCAGAAGAGAGTTCATCGGCTGTGCAGGTGCAATACGGCGGCTTGCGCTGCCTTTGGTGATGCTGGCGAAGTCGAGATCGGGATCAAAAGCCTGGAGGCTTAGACGAAAGCCTCCTTTGCCCTGTGTGGCTCCGTGACATCCACCGGCATTGCAGCTAGAGCGGGTCAGGATTGGCTCGACATCGGCGATAAAACGCGGCGTCGCTTTTGTCGTGACATTACGGACATCCACGGGCACAACCAAGGAGTGGGCACCAGCATTTATGGTGATGCTCGTTCGGCCATTTTGTATGGGATAGAGCGTTCCATCTTTAATGGTTGCAATTTTTGGGTCAGCAACGGTGTAGCGGGCGGTTGCTGTGACATCTTTTCCCGTTAGAAGCTCTGTCACGATACGGTGGCTCGTCCATGG
>Ga0114980_10000657_pt1 | contig 24688 bp, 16 predicted proteins | sample S_140806_EF_Meta_FD_87018 | JGI IMG/M metagenome (GOLD analysis project Ga0114980, IMG submission 87018) | Freshwater microbial communities from Lake Simoncouche, Canada to study carbon cycling - S_140806_EF_MetaG | ecosystem: Environmental > Aquatic > Freshwater > Lake | place: Lake...
AGGTAACTTAACGCTAATGCCCATTCTTTTTGCTTCAATAAGGTATTCAGTTCTTGCATCTTTATCCTTTTCATTTTTTAACACTGAGTACATAAACTCAAGTGGGTAATAATACTTCAGCCATGCTGTCCAGTAGGATAGCGTTGAGTATGCTACTGCGTGAGACTTATTAAATGAGTACCCTGCGTGAGCCTCAAAATCATGCCATAGATCACGAGCAGCGTTAGGAGCAATAAACTTAGACGCTCCTTCTACGAACTTCTCTTTAAACTGATCAAATTCTTTAGCATCCTTTTTCTTTCCAATGATCTTTCTAACTTTATCTGCTTCCGACATGGACATACCGCCAAGGTGTACGCATGCTTGCATAACTTGTTCCTGGTAAAGAATACAACCATAAGTGTCCTCCGTAAATTCTTTTAGCACTTGGTGTGTGTAAGATATATTTTGACGACCATGTTTACGATCAACATAGTCCTTTCCAATAGTATTCATTGCACCTGGACGAACAAGTGCGTTTGATGCAGCAAGTTCGTTAAGGTTTTTGACACCCATCTTAACAAGAAGGTTTGTGTATGGTGCTGCTTCACACTGAAAAACGCCCTTTGTATATCCATCTGATAACATCTGATAAACATTTGCGTCATCCATCTTGATTTTAAGAAGGTCAATCTTCTTGCCATCTCGCTCTTTGATTATGTCAATTGTATTTTTAAGAACAGACAAAGTCTTAAGACCCAAAGCATCAATTTTAATTAAACCAATTCTTTCCGCTTCTTCCATGTCAACACCTACAACAGGAATTCTTTCGTCAGAACCAGTAGAGGATCTTGTTTCAAGTGGTGCGTATCTAAAGATTGGTTCTTTTGCAGTTACAACACCAGCAGCATGGATTCCTGTGCCACGGATGCGACCACGAAGTTGTTCTCCGTAAACCTCTACCTCTGGATACTTCTCACGAAATTCATATGTTGATTTTGATGTACAGAAGTCGTCCCACGAGTCTACAGTCTTTAATACCTTATTAACATCTGATAAAGGAATGTTTAATACTCGTGATACATCTCGAACAATTCCCTTACCTGTGAACTCAAGGAAGGTAGCAATAGATGCAACATGTCGATATTGTCTAACAAGATAATCTTTTACCTCTTCACGACGAGTATCCTGAATGTCTGTATCGATATCTGGAAAGTCATTACGTTCTGGATTAATAAAGCGGAAGAACAAAAGGTTGTGCTCAATAGGATCAATGTCTGTAATTTTTAGTGCATAGCAAACAAGAGAACCAGCAGATGAACCACGACCTGGACCTACCATGATCTCTTCTTTCTTAGCCCAATTGATCATGTTACTTACAACAAGGAAGTATGGGGCAAACTTCTTATCTTTAATAATCTGTAACTCTTCTTGAAGTCTGTCAAGATACTCTTGGTTTTCTGACAAACCTCTCTCCACTAAGCCTTCTAGTGCAGCCTTTGCAAGTTCTTTATCAGGGCTCTTGTACTGTACTGGCAGCAGGTTTAGTCCTTCTTGAATGCCGTAGTCTCCTACTGTCTCTGCTAATAGGAGTGTGTTTGAGTAGATGTCAGGTCTATCAATACCCTGCGATTCCATGGCTGCCTTCATCTCATCATAAGACAAAAGGTGAATATCAAACTTGTTAAATGTTATCTGACGGTCTTCGCCGTAAAGATAATCAAGGCGTTCCATCATGCTGCCTTTTTTCTTTGACTTTTCATATGTTGCATCTTTTACAAACTTGCCGTGTGTATTCATTAGCAACTTAAACTCTTGTACTTCTTTTTGTGATGGATCGACGTGGTGGCAGTCTGGTGTTACGACAACCTTAATTCCAAACTCATCTGCGAGATCAATTAAATATTTGTTAATGTGTGCTTCGTTGTGAGGCATGACTTCAATATAGTAGTCATCTTCAAATCTTTCCTTAAACCACAAGATGTATTTCTTGGCAAGAGCAAACTCTTCTTCTTCAAGGGCTTTAACTAAAACGCTACTTGGGCAGGCAGAGGTTACAATAATTCCTTCTTTATACTTTTCAAGAATAGTAAAATCAAATCGTGGCTTTTTGAAAAAACCATCTGTCCAAGATAGTTCACTAATCTTGTTTAGGTTTTCCAAACCAATTTGATTCTTGGCTAGAAGGATAATGTGGTTGTAGACAAGATCTTGTTGACCTTCTCTTTCAGACTTATCTCGTGTATCAGATATGTCTGCACACATGTATCCTTCTAGACCTAGAATTGGCTTAATGCCCTTTGCTTTTGCAATACGGTGCAGTTCCCTATGCCCAGATAAAGTACCGTGGTCAGTGATGGCTATTGCAGGCATCCCTAACTCAACTGCACGGTCAACATATTCTTCTGGAGTAGCAATCCCATCAAATAAACTAAAATGGGTATGGACATGTAAGCCTACGTAGTTCATATTACCAATCAGCGTTTGTTGCTGAGGTGGTAGATGGACCATCAAAGCCCAAATAGAACGCTTCTTGTTCTGCATAAGGAATCTTCTTTAGTGCTGACTCCAATGGATAAGGTTCGATGGCCTTCCAATCGAAAGGCTCCTTATCTGGTGCAGATGGAATAAGTGTGTAATTAGTTTCAGTTCCCTGACCATTACGCTTTAACTTCCATAGTACGTTTGAGATGCTTCCTGTTTCAAGAGCATACTCACGAATTGTATTGAATGATGACTGCTTGCTGATACCCATTGACCAGATTGCTACATACGGTGCTTCAATTCCATCATCAACTAATACGTTGCAATAGAAACGAAGTCGACCACGCCATCCTGCCTTTGGATCCTTGCGGTGCATTTCTTCTGCCCAGTCACGGCCTTCAGACTCCATTGTATCTACAGCCTTACGCTTGTAGTCCTTTGGATTTACGTGCTCCTTAACAACAAGTGCTAGTCCACGATTTTCATTATAGTTTGCAGAATCCTCATCGAGTTCTTCGATAAATCGGATCTTTACAGACTGACCGTCTGCTAGTTTTAGCCACTTTAACTTTGGCCCGTCGTTTTCATACTTTGGCTTGTCGAGCAGGGCATTAATGTTCTTGAGTCCCTTTACTACGCTCATATATTTCTCCTTTGTTTGTTATATTAGTTTAGCATAAGTGATATTGATTTGTCAAACTGGAACTCTAAATTCTTAAGTTCTTCATCTGGCATATCTCCAATATCCTTATACTGATTGTTTAGTTTGATAACAGAAACACGAGTAGAAAGTTTTTCAACTATCCTATCTTTCATGTTTCCTCCTGCCTCATCATTATCGGCAATAACAATAATGTTATTGAAATACTTCTGAAGCAATTCTATTTGTGTACTTGATACGTTTGCACCAAGCGTTGCTACTGCTGGCAGTCCTACCTGGTCAAGTCTGATAGCATCAAATGAAGACTCCACTACATAGACTCTATCAGACTTCTTAACTCTGTGCAGGTTAAAAAGTGTCTTGCTCTTTGGAAGTCCTGGGGTATTCTTAAAATCTTTTCCTTCAATAGATCTGCCAACAAAGCCGAGAGGAATGCCATCTGGACTGTGGACTGGAACGGTTACCATATCTTGTTTTTCTGAATAACCCAATGCAAATTTTATGCAAGATGTCTTTTCAATTTTTCTGTATGTAAAATAATTTCTTGCTCTTTCTGAAGCAACCAACCCATTGTGCAACCTTTTAATAATAAGTTCATCAAAGGTTTTATAAGTTTCTTCTTTTACAAGAACCTTGTCAATTTCTGTAGTAAGGTTAGTTAACTTTTCTTTGCTTTTTATAAACCTTGCAGACTCAAAATAAGTTCTTCCAGAAGTGTGCATAACTAGTTCTATAAGGTCTGCAGATTTTTGACAAGAAAAACAAAAGAACATTCCGCTATCTTTTTGCACTTCTCCTGCTGGTGTTCTGTGATTATTGTGAAATGGGCAAAATATCATAAAGTCTGCATCAAGTTCAGACTCTACGGTAATACCCGATCCTGTAAGAACTCGCTTGACTTGCTCTGGGGAATAAATATTGGATTGGTTCCGTCTATTCCTGCTATCCATTCGCTCTTCCTTTTCCCTGCGTAGACTGCCTGCACTGATAATTTAAATTCAAAAAAGTTCTTTAATTCATTATACCCTATAGTGAAGTCTGGGTCAAGATCAATTCTTGGCACATAACCACTAAGTTTCATTTGTGATATCAATAGTCGAACGTACTCTTCTTTGAGCCTTCCAATCATTGAATCGTCATGAATTATTCCATCAAGATAAAACCTTTTGATAGGCTTATGATGGTATGACTCACTCGATATATCGTTCTTTTTTGACATACCATATTATAACTACTTATCTTCAAAGTCTTTATATCTATAATATCCTTTATCAAAGTCACACTGAACTAAGAAGTCTCCCATAAAACCATTACGGTTCTTTCTAAATGCACATTCAATGATGTCGCTATTTGTCCCACGGCCCAATGCAAGTACCCAGTCAGCATCGTAAGCAATCTGTCTAGACCATGCTGTCTGACCTAGCGTAGGGACCGTAGAGAGGTCATTGACATCATCTGGTGTGGCAGATGAGATAGCAATAATAGGAACCTCTTCGCCAATAGCCATTAGTTTAAGTTCTCTTGAAAGGTTCTTCATTCTTACCGTTTCATTATCTGACTTCTGATTAGGAGCCATCAGTTGTAAATAGTCAACAATTACAAAATCAGGCTTGTACTGATCAATCTTTCCACGAAGAACTGAAGGGTTGATCTCTCCACCCTGATCATTAGAGATAATGTGAAACTCTGGTTTTCCTTGAAGATTTTTTGCATGCCAATCTTTAAGCATATCTAATTCTACTTCACCGTTGCTCAGTTTTCTATGAGACCAACGGCCCTCTCCCATAATTGTAAACACACGGTTACGAACTTCTGTTTCACTCATCTCAAGACTGATAACCAACGGACTACGACCCTGTTTCCAAGCCTGTACAGCGAAGTACAAGGCTAACCAGGACTTTCCTATACCTGGGTATGCCAAGAAGACTCCTAACTGCCCTGACATAATTCCAGATGGCAGATAGTTATCAAATCCTGGCAAGCCAGTCTTGATGCCAATATGACCTAGGGCTTGTTGCTTCTTTACATTTTCAAAGTAAGCAATCGCAGACTCTAGATCTGTTACATCAATATCACGAATCGCAGCAGTATTCTTTTTTAGTTCTGAGGTCTTTGTTATTAAATCATTAAGAGCAACAGTTCCATTGTTATTTTGAATTTCTGATGCTGCAGACCTAATGATATCCTTTAGGCTGTCTGTTAGGTACTCACCCTGTAACTCTTCAAGGTGATGTTTTGTTGCACCGACTCCTGCTACTGGATCAAAGTCTCTAAACTTTTCAGTAACTAGTTCTACTGGAGGAAGTACTGAGTTATTCTCAAAATACAGTCTTACAAAGTTCCAAATGTCTCCGTGGGTTCTTAGAAGGTTGTCAACATTTGCCTGAAGAAGAACATGGATCTGTTTATCTTTTAAAACGGCGGTAAGTATTTTTGCCTCTGTGTTATTCACTTAGCCACTCCTTTGCCATTCGTCTACGCTCTGCTCTCTCTTCATTGTCTTTAACTTTATCTTTTTGTGCCTGCAATATTTTTTCTGCATTGTATGCAAAGTAGTTCCACGAAGGATTCTCTGCAACTGAAAAGTAATACTCAAGTATATCGTAGCATCCTGGTAGAGTATATGATTCTACAAGGGCATCTGAAGCCCACTGCTCTACATTTAAGTTAAGGGATGGCTTTGATTCGTACCTTGCGGTATGATACTTGCTGTATCTTGAAAGCAAAGCCATACGGTCTTTGCGTTCAGCCATTATGCTTCGGCAGCCTCTTCTTGTGCCTCTTTAATCTTTTCTGTAAGTTTATCTTCAACAAACTTATATACACGCTCAAAAGCCTGATCTGGGGTTTCTCCATTACGTCTTGCATCTACAACTCCAAGATCAAGTCTTAGTGATTGAAAGTTGCCAAGATTAAGTGTGTAACCCAGTGTAACGGATACCTTTGTCTCTTCGTTTTGCATTTTATACCCTTCGTTAAATAGACTCGTTCCAGATTGGAACAAATCTCCCATCTTCTGTTTTCCTATATGTAAGTATACCATCGCCCATTCTGCGTGTCAACTCTTGTTTGCTGGGCGTAATATCATTTGTAATTAACTTATCTTTTCTTGGTCTGCCAATATGGTGTGAAGCAAGTATATCACGAATCTCCCTTACTTGTGATTCTGAGTAATATGATCTTACCTGAAATCCTCTTGCACCACCCTTTTGCGATCCCGTCGGAAATGGAATTACTCCTCGCTTCATTAATGACGGCATATATTTTTTATGACGATTAACTAAATCAGCAGTCTGTCCTACAGTGTATGCCCGTTCTCTTTTATTTTTAAAATCACTAATTAAACAACTTTCAATTTGATCTTTATTTATATTATAAACAGACATAATTCCATTAGAATGATTGTAGTGGTGAACCCTAACTAGATCTCCATTAAGAAACCAAACCTTTTTATTACCTGGTATTACAGGTGACTCATTGTAATTTTCGCTCTCAATTGTTCCCTTTTTAGTAGCCATCGGCCCTCCTGAGAATTATTAGGCGGATGAAAAAATTTTCTTGACCCGCAAAGAATACAGTATAACTCTAAATTGTTTATCTCTGTATACTGTCTATCTATAAACATTCTTCCATTACATTTTTCACATGAAATCATTAATTTGGTATTCCAATAATGACTAGGTTAATTCCAATACTAGTATCTCCTGCAGCATTAAATTTAACAGTGCCTTCAACCTTTGAAGTTGAAACACTTTTTAGTGTAACTGTTACATCTTTACCAGCATCTGTATTTCCAACGTTTACTGGTGTTGCTGTAACTACTGGAGCAAACTTAAACTCAGTTTGAAAGTCATATGAGAATGGCTGTGATGATCCAGCAGTCTGTGTGGTGCTAGTAGTTACCTGAACATATCCACCAATAATTCTTGCTTCAGAAGCCTTCACGCTTTGCTTACCAGCATTTGGCGTATCAACTGTTACATACTTGTAGTTTGAAGGTGATACCTGTGTAGAAAGATCATTGATAGCCTTAACAATCTGATAAATATATGTAACGTCTAGTGGTTGTCCACGCTCTGGAACAGGTAAAATTGCCATAGTATAATTATACCAGACTCACGATTCCAGAATCGTATACCTCTAATGCGTCTTCTAGCCTTGGATTTATTGATGAAACCTGAACAACTGCTCTTATAGACTGATTTCCATTTTTTAAAAAAGAATAATTTTTTGATGCAGTAGAACCTACATAAGATGGCGTTGCTCCACCAAAACCTACAAAAATATCATAAAGTATTTGTATTGATGAGTCACCAGCAACCCAGTTTATTAACACAGTATTTCCAACAAAATTCATGTCACCATCACCAAATACTACAACGTCTGATCCAGTGATAAATATTTTTGAGTATGCAGACTTTCTGTTTTTGTCTTCTGCAACAATTCTAAACCTTACTACTCTAGAGTTAGAGGATGTAACTTTTCCAAGTGATTCTTTTTTAACAACAACGTTCTTAATTCCTTTATCTGCCATTACCCGACATCCAACGCAAATCTAAATTCAATATAGTTTGTTGTATTTGCTGACTTTACAATTGGCTTTGAGCCTATACTTTTAATTACAGAGTAGCCAGTAAGACCATACAAAGAGTTTGTAGAGGTTGTGTTTTCTAGCCTTAAACCATCTAAGCAAACATAAAACAGGTCAGAAGGAGATCCTGCTTCAGTAACACATGCGTAAATCCTTGTCACAGAAACTTCTCTCCAATCAAAGTTATCTGTTTTGTTTAAATCTTTAAGTGATTTTGTAGAAACTAGATATCTGTTTGTGGCCAGATTTCTTTTGTCTGTAGCAGTTCCAGCAATATATGACTGATCATCAATGTTTACCTCAAACCTTGCATACTCTTGGCTTGCGTTTGGACCTGAGTGAGCAAACTCTAATAATATCTTAACATTATCTGGGACAGTATTTGAGTTAGCAACCTTGTTTACAACAGAAAATGCAAACCTTAGTTCATCTAAAGGACTGTTTTTTGTAAAATCTACAGATGTTTCATTTAGCCTAATATATTTAGAGTCTGCTCCAACCTGTATCTTTCCAAGAGAATTGGTTGTTAGAGTAGAACTATTTCCTACAATGGCAATTATATTATTTAAAAATCTGCATCTTTCATTTCTTGCAAGTCTGTCTGTCTGTGTAAATATTCTGTTGTCTGCATTTGTTTGAAAAACAGTAGCAGTTTGATTTATTATTCCGTTATCAGACTCTCCATCTAAAGGTGTATAAACTGATTCTATTTGAACTGCAGCAGAACCAACTGGCTGATATAGCCAATTGTCTGTGTCTGCAAAAGAATAGATATTTCTACTATCATATGATCCAGCAACTGGGTTTGATGCTGCCGAGAATACTCCTACTTCTGTAATCTCATATCTTTCTTCTGTTGGCAATTCTGCGGTTAGAACTATTTTATCTATACCGTCTTCATTTACAAATCCTCTAGAAATAATAGGAACTCTAAACATCTCAAAATCTAGAGATTGTTTTAGGCTATAGTTACCGAAATTACCCCCGTCAGAAGACACTGGAGTGGGCCCACAGCCTACAGCAATGTGAGAGGCATATGATTGCGTCTGCCCCACAAGATACTTGGCTAAAAGATTTTTACCTATATTAGTTATCATTAATTACTCCCATATCATATACTATGTATTGTATCACTAAAAGTATCTCCACTAGTTAAAATTTGAACCTCTGCTTGCTCGCCCTCTTTAACATTAATTAGATTAATAATCAGGTCGCCGCTTATTGGATCTATGTAAACCGATTTACAATTTGGTGTTTTTTTCCATTTAGTCTTGTCTTTTTCATCTGGATTGCTTTCTGGGGGAGATATGTCGTAACCAGTTCCACAGACTGGTAGGTGGTCAAAGATAGACAAAGATAAAGACTTAAAGTAAGAGTCTGATTCTTGTAATCTTAAAACATTGTTAGGATTATACTGTAAATATAGGTCTGTTAAATTTTTAATTGGAGAGTATACTACCTTTTGCCCATTTACCAAGTCATGCCTAGATATAGTTGCAAGTTCATAGCCACCAATATCTTCAAAGATTAAGTCTGTCATTATGTCAATAGACATTACGTCTTCATTAAATAAAATTAAATCTGGAGTTGCTATCTTTACTGAATCATCAATTCCTTTTGGCAATGCTTTGGGCAGTGCTGCAACTGCATCTCCTGATGTTGGGCTTGTCATTAAACAACCTCACTTAAAAATAATGTCATATCTGGTCCACTAGAATCTCTTGAGAATTCAATGTTATAAACAACAAACCTGCTAGAAGAGTTTGCTGCCATATCAATAGCATTTTCTTTATAATCTAAACTAACTATGTCACCAAGTTGTATTGTTGGTATTGCAAATATTTTAACTCCAATAGACTTTCTAGGCTTTGATGTTTTTTCTATTATCCACTTCATTAGACTTGAGGCTTCATCCTGTGACTGTATATATGGGGTATCTAAAGAAAAATCTCTTTTACCATAAGTCATTCTACTAAGTTTGATGTCTTGATAGTCTTGTTTAAATTTAAATGGGTTTGAAATTAATTTATCTGCAATAAACTGTGGATTTGATGTAAGGCTATTCTTATTAAAATAATCATCAACTGTTATGTTGTTGTCAGATTCTTGAGTAAATGTAACACCCTGGATTCTTAGATAGTTTCCGCTTGTTTCGTCTAAACTTAATGCAGAGTCTGTTGCATTAAATATTAAAAACTCTGCGCCATATGATCCCGCTCTAAACCCAGAAACTACGTAGCCCTTCATCTTATTAAAAGTTGGTGATATTTTTGCTGTAAGTGCTGGATAGGCTTTATCATATTTAAAATTAAATACTGCTGCCTCTCTCATTATGCTTCCAAACTCTTCAAAATATATGTCATACTTTGGAGGCTCTGAGGATCCAATACCAGATAGATATGTGTTTTGTATCAAACCACTAATTGCATATTTTCTAAATGATTCGTTTGCATCAACCTCATTATCTCCAAATACAGAATTAACTGGAGCACCCAAAGAGAAGGAAGTATTTTGAGAGTAGTTGTTGCATAGTGCATAAACATTCTCAAACATCGCTCTTGAAGATCCTCTTGTAAATAGCGCTATGTCAGAGTATACTGGTAGAGGATCATTATCGTCTACTGTCTTTATTAATCTGCCGTTCATGTATAAGTAGAATCTTCTTGTCTTTCCTATGTCTTCGTACTCTACTGCTAAATCGTATACCGTCGGATTTTCTTCAGCAAACATTCTTGACTGACCAGTAAATCTTCCATCATCTACCGTAATCTGAGCAAGGCCATCCCATAGACCTACGGGAACTGCTTTCCCGTTATCAGACTTTACCTTATAAAAGAAAACATTGCTTACACTTTGTCTATCTGTTTCTGATAGATTTCCTAATCCAAGGGCTGCTATTTCAAAATAGTATCCAACATTTGTTGTAGGATTTAACATTACCGCAATTCCTGCAGAACCACCCGCAATGTTAATATTTTTATCTGGAGTAGAACCGTTAACAACATAGTATGTAGAAGAACCATTTGATGTTTGTCCACGGTCTTGATTGCTCTCAATCTTTCCAACTATTCTCATTCTAGTTCCAAAGTGCTTATACTTTTTACCCTGTAATGTTTTGTGAACATATGAAATAAAATTTCTTGGCTTTTCTTTTGTAGTAAAGTTTGGACCTGTCAAAGACAATGCTGATGACTGAATAGATCCAGGAAGTTGCTTGGTGTTAGTTGTTATTTCACCAACCATAGAAGTTGACATAAAGTTTTTAATAATTCCACTTCTAGAAGATGTTCTTGCAAGTGCATCAGAAGATACGTTGGCATCAGTTAATTTACCAGAGGATCCAACAGTTGTTGCTAAGGGCAACTCTGACTTTTCAAAAAGATATTCTGAAGCCATGTAGCAGCCCTTAATATTATCGTCAGACTTCCAGTAATCAGATATGCCTGCGCTGTGTGCTACTACAGTTGTTCCAAATTGTCCACGACCATGCTTTTGAACTTCTCCATTTTGAAGTTTAACAACTCCAGATTGCTCAAAGTACTTTGGCTCTGAGTAAATTCTTACAAGACCTGTTGGATATATCTTTCCATTAAACGGTAACTTAGAAAAATAGTTTTGATAGTCTTCGATAGAGGTTATCCAAACATTTCCAAACCCAGTAACATTATACTGAACGGCATCATATTTTATAATTTCACCTTGTGAATAAAAATATCCGTTGTATCTTGTAATCCAGTATGCAGCCTCACCAAGACTAAATGTGTTATTTATAACAATGTTATTTTTAACAACTGGAACTTCTGCTGAAAGATTAGAATTTAATGGTATTGCAGAAAGAACATATGAGGACTGAGTGCCAACCTCATTATTGATTGACTTTGTATTTTCTGTTCCAGATACTTCCCACAAGAGAACTGGCTTGTATGTATAGAACCTTTCATCATCTAGAAGGCTTGCCTGTCTTAACGATCCAATAGATCTTTGTATATGCCTTGTTGTGTAGTTGATCACTCCATCATTATAAACATTGTTTGACTGAACAGATACAGATATAACGTTTGCAATTTTTGCACCTGGAAGTGTTTTGTTGTTGATCTCTCTGTCTTGAAATAAATCACTAGTTCCCTTAAGGGCAAATGTTGTTAGTCTTTGATCCTTGGTTGGCATTATATAGTCTTTACTCATCATAACAAAATTATTGTATTCATCAAAGAACATTGCAGTCTGAGTTGATACCGCCAAGTCTTGAAGCACTTCTGCAACACTCTTGTCTGGTCCAACGAAGAAGTATGGAATAATAATTTCTTTTTCATTTGCTACTCTTTTAAATGTGTAGTTAGAAAAACCAATGTGGTCTAGCAAAAGAGATACGGCAGAACTAACAGAGACCTCTGTCATTAATATTTGTGGAGCAGTTATTGATTCTAAATACCAATACATATCTCTTAAAGATAATGATACGATTTTGCCCATAATGTCTTGTTTTGGAAATGAGTCAGAGTACAATGTTTTAATTGGAACATAGTAGTCCCATCCATTGACATCTACTATTACTTCATAAAACTTAAACTGAACATGTCTGTTTACATACTTTGCTATTATGCTTGAGGGATTGTTTTCATTGAATGCTTGGTCATAGTCAAATATATTAATGTTTCCCTCAGAAGCAATTAACTGACCTACTGGCAAACCACTTAGTCCAAGATCTGAAGCGCTTTTATTTATTGAATAGTCTAACGTTTTATCGGAAACATTAATAACAAGTCTTGGAGAAATCTCTATAAGGTCAAATGTTGAATCCTTTACGTTCATTGCATCGACAACAATTCTAATACCAGATATATACTCAAACTCTCGATACTGCTCTTTTCCATCCAAAGATCTTGTGAATACATTGGGTGATGTAGCATCTGTAACAAAGTTGGTTAGTCTATTTACTGTTTCATCTTGTACATACCAGCCGTATCCTGGTGTAACAATTGTATAATCTTCACCGTTCCAAATATGGAACTTTCCTATATCGTTTTCATTTTCTTTAATAAGATAAGCATATCCAATAACAGACTTTTCAGGAAGAAGAGATATGCTTGTGTATACCTCTGCAAAAACAAAGTTTGATCTCCACTCTTCTGGTACTACCAATCCATAAGCGATTTCTACATATCCATCGCTTTTGATAATTGCCGAACCATCTGATCTTCTTATTGCTGGATTAAATGATATTACATCTTGCCAATTTCCATCTTTTAAAAACTGAATCTTCCATCTTGTGGGCACCTTTTGATTTAACTCGCCAAAGAATGGATCTGCAAATGATCCTGTTGATGATGAGAATGGTCCAAGGTTTTCTGTTCCAGTGTGGGTTTGCATCTTAATGACAACCCTATTTGTTGGGACCTTTTCTTTGTACACAACAAACGGACAAGCATCTTCTATGGAATTTTGAGAACCTCTAACCTTAGAAGCAATACCGTACTCTTGTCCTAGTTCTGTTCTGTATGATGTCCAATACTTAAACTTGTCATTTTTATCTGGCATATAATATCTTGGTCTATCAGCCATAACTAGGTTAGGGTGGTGCAGTTTTCCGTTCTCAAAAAAGACTGCCTTGTTGATTCCAGACCTTGGTCTAAACTGGTTAAAGCATTCCTCTAAAGAATAAAGAGTTTGTAATTTTTCTTTCTTTGTTAAAAAGGTTGTTGGGATATTGTCATTGTCAAATGTTCCATCTACCAAAACATCTGCATCGGTTGCTCCTGTATAAAAATTTCCAGCATCATTAATATCAAAACTGGTTGGCAGTGAAGAATAAATAGAAGAAGGCTCTGTTGGTCTGTATCTATAGTTTCCAATATGCTTTATATTGGTGGGTGTATTCATGTTCCATTCTGCTGTGATTATTGACTTGTTGCGTACTGTTGAAGAAGTCTCTAAAAATGTTTGCAGGTCTTTGTCTTCAAACATTATACCTCTTCCAGACTTATTGAGACATTCCAGTAATCAAAATTAGTTCCTCTTTTTTCAACAGAGTAAGAAAAATCACTAATAAACATTTCAATAAGTTGGTTATATTGTCCAAGATGATCGTATGGTTCTGATGTTCCTTTAAAAATTCCTTTTCTGTCATATGCAAGAAATACCCAGAAAGACCCCTTGTGTGAGTCATACCACTCAAGCATGTCTGCGCCTCCTGCGCCACCATCCGTCGTATAAGACTTGTATGGAGAAATTCCAGTTGCAGTATCAAAGGTTGGTATGTTTGAATGGGACCTAGAAGGTATCATATCCCAACTTGTGCTTAATGTAATTTTGTCTGCAATATGATATGATCTCATTCTGCCATTGATCATTCTTTCACGCTTTTCAATTCTTTCCTCAGAAAACTCAAGTGGCTGTCTATTATCGTCAGTAATTAATAAAAATTGATCTAGTAATGTTTCGTCTTCAACGCTTTCTGGATCTACGCCTATTTCATATCCATTGGGAACGTACAAACCATTTTTAAGAGTTCCAGTATTTTCAGACCAAAGCATTCCACTAGGTCTGTTGTATTTCTTACGACCCTGTATATAGGTTACCCTAGGATCTATCTCTTCATCGGCCATTTAAGGACACTCCTCTAATTCTTCTATCATCAACTCTCTTAATTGTTGACATTACCGCCTGTGCAATATCGTTTGGATTTGCATCAGTTCTAGCATTTACTGTTAATGTATATGTATTATTATACACTGTACCGTCAATAGAATCACCATTATTTATTTTTCTCATATTCTCTAAGCCGTAGGAATCAACAGCATACTTGCTCATAATAAACTCTCCTGGAGTTAGCATTGCAGGCACTGTGTCAGTACCCTTTGCAAAACCGCCAAGCGCAAACATCTTTGGAATGATTCCACCTTTAGCCTTATACTTAGGAGGAATGAACATGCTTCCTTGATACACGCCAGTTCCTGGAACTAGAGTCTTCTTTGGTGCCTGTATGTTGTCTGGTATTCCGTTTTTATCTAAGTCTTTAGGTGCTGGAACAACAGCCCTTGGAACCATTATTGGTGGAAATGCTTTTGCAACAGAGCCAGTTCCTGGTATGCCAGTTCCTGGAACAGGAGTCAATACGGTTTTTGGTGCCTGAATTAAATCTGGAATACCGTTTTTATCATCATCCTTATAACTTGGTTTTGGTGCCTGAATTAAATCTGGAATACCGTTTTTATCATCATCCTTATAACTAGGAACAACTGGTTTTGGTGTTACTTTAGGAGTTACTGGCGGAAGTATTGGTGGAAGGATTGAAACACAATTTCCGTTTCCATCATCTTTTGTTCCAGGAGGACATACGACAACTGGCTTTGGCTTTGGTTCTGGCTTTGGTTCTGGCTCTGGTTCAGGCTTTGGTTCAGGCTTTGGTTCAGGCTTTGGTGTTGGGTCTGGTGTTGGGGTTGTTGTTTGTGAAGTTACAGAATCTCTTCCATCTGGAATGTCTGGAATTGTCTTTGGCTTTTCAGTAATAAGCGCTGCGTTAGAGTTCAAGAATGACTCTTTACCATATCTTGCGATTAATTGATCTGCATAGCCAACTGCTCTCTTTAAAGACTCTTCATACCCTTCTATTCCCATTCTTGACATTTCTACATTGCTTCTTATTTTTTCCCATTGATCTCTTGTCATATTAGCAACTTTTATAGAGTCTATGTCTTTCTTTAACTGAACTTCTGCAAGCCTAATCAATTCCTGTTTTGGCTCAATCGTTTCTTCTTCTTTGTTGAAGATGCTGTCCTGAAGAGTTTTAATTTCCTCTTCAAGTTGTTTTCTAGTTTTATATTTCTTGTCAGTTTTGTCAAGCCCAGTTACCTGATTTAATTCGTTTTGTCTTGATCTCTCTAAGGCATCCTTTTCTTTTGTTACAGCATCTGCTGCTTGTTGTGCTCTCATGTCCTGTGCTGCTCTTGCTGCTGCTGCGATGTCTCCAGATGTTAGTGCCTCTGCTAATGTAAGTTGGCCTTTCTGCTGAGCATTGATTGCTGCATTTGCTGCTTCTACCTTATTTAATGCTTCAATTCTTTCGTCGTATCTTTCATTAATTTTCTGCTCTTGATCTTCAATAGCCTTTAGCGCTGCCTCTTTATCGTCAACGTTATATTGAATTGCTGATATTTCATTTTGTGCTTTTTCAATATCTTTATTTAGTTGATCAGTATTAATTTTAAAGTCTATTTGGAATGCTTGCTCTCTTATATCAAACATCTCCATACCCTTGTTATAAACATCGTTGTATATGTCTTCCATTAGGCCAATGGTGTCTCTTAGTTGTACCAGTCTTTCTGCAAACTGTGCCTCTGACTCTTCTAAAGCATCTTGAGCCGCTTCAATTTGTGCAATTAGTTTATCTTTATATGCCCCAGGCTTTGCTCTATTTTTTTTGTCTATTAGTCTGCTCAAAGCATTCTTTTGTGTGAATATAGAACTTTCTAATGATGAAAGATTGTCGTCTGATTTGATAGCAAAAGCATCTATTGGGTTGTAACCCTTTAGTCTTTGTTCTTGAAGTCTGTCTGTATTAGCCTTGGACACATCCTTTTTGACATTTTCTACTGCTGCTGATTTTTCCTGTACCACCTTTAATATTTTATATTTTGCTATTAATGTGTTTAATGTTTTTTCATTTACTCCGTTTGCAATTGATGCTGCAAGTGCTTTGTCAGAAATTAATTCGTAAGCGTCTGCTACTGGAACACCTATCTTGGCTAGTTTATCAAAAGCAGCAGTTTGATTGTTAATAGACTCAAGTTCTGCCTCCATGCTTGAATTCCAGTCACCCATTGTAATTGAGTTTAGTGCTTCTTGAATATTTTTAGCATCTTCCTTTAGTGCAACAATGTTGCCTTTATTGTCAAACTTAAATAAAGAATTCTTTTTCTTTTCGTACTCCTTTGGATCCATGCCAACAATTAACTCAATAAAGTCTTGACTTCCACCGACTGCTCTTAGATCATTTTCAATACCACTAAATACATCAATTGTCTTCTTGCCACCAAACAGGTTATCTAGGGCCTTACGTGAGGCACTCCAGCCTTCTGTGACCTTGATCTGGTTCTTTCTTACATCTCTTAGTTTCTTTACTAGATCATCTAGTGGTGAAGACTGTACCTTACTTCCCCCGCCACCGCCACCTGTTGTAACTGGAGCCTTAACTCCAACTTGTACTGAATCAGTGACAGCCTTATTTCCCTGAGCCTCAATATATTTTTGCACTATATATGACTTGCTTCCAGTAACACCCGCTCCACCCTTTGGTCCTGACTCTTTACGCCAGGCCTTAAAGTCTTCGCTTTCAATAAGTTTTGGTTCTGGAACATTTATTAATGATGAGATAGTTGTTGTATATACCTTTTGCTGATCTTCTGTTAAAGTCTCAAAGTATGCTTCGTCAAATGCTGCAGTGCCCTTAATTTCTGGCATAATCTCATAAACAATTTTTGCAGTTAAGTTTTTGCTACCCTCGATGGTATCAAGAATTCTATTTAAGTTATCGTATGCTGCTTTATTCTTTGGGTCTGTATAGTAACTGACCATAACGTCTGATGGAATTACTGCATTAAGATTGTTTAACTTAATAATGTTCTTTGCAAAGTCAAGAGCGTCTGAGTCTTTTTCAAATGCTTCAACTTTTGTTATAAATTGAGTCTGAACTGTTTTGTTAATAACACCATCTGATCCAAGAATATTTTGTGCTGCTACACCTATTGACTCAGAAGTTGCGCCACTAAACTTAGTAATAATCTCCATCATCTTTGGAGCAATATCTTTGTTGTCTGCTGCTAATCCTAAAAGAGTTCTAAATACTGCTGGAGGAATGTCACCACTTGCCATCTTTGCTTGAATTAGATACTCTTGACCACTACTAATGAGTCCATCTTTTCTAAGGTCTCCTGCTTGTTGATTAACAACATCTAGATAGGCTAATTGATTAGGATCATCTTTGTATCTTGCGGTTGTTGCTTTTTTCATTCCAGTCATCATCGACTCTTGAAGTCCTCCAGCAGAATTATACTGTGCAACAACATCGCCTTGTAGTGCACCTTGAGCAGCAGTTAGTGTATCTCTATCCTTAATATATTTATTTTGCATTTCTTCTGCTTCATTAATTTTACCCTGAAGTCTTAACTCTTCAATTTTCTTTTGATAGTACATGTCAAACGAATCAAGCATTTGTTTGTTTTGTTCCATTGCAATCTTTGCATCTACTGCTGCTGCTGCACCTAGCGTTCCTGCTTGCTTTGTAAACTTCTTTGATGCAAAGTATGCACCGATTCCACCAACTGCAGCACCGATTCCTGCTCCAATAGTTGCACCTATACCTGCAGTTATAACAGCAAGAGGACCACCGACAGCACCTAGAGCACCACCAATCATTCCTCCAATACCTGCACCTGCTGCTGCTCCACCTAGGGCAGAGGCACCAATACCAACCTTTTGCATTGTCTTTTGTCCAGCAAGTTTTGTTATTGGATCTGCACCCCTAATGCTGTCAATGCTACTTTGCATATTCTTGCCGTTTTCAGTAACCATATTAAGTCTAACATTTAATGGATCATTAATTAGATTTTCTCCGTTTGGACCAAGCAGGCTTTCCAGTTGAGCAATAACCTTAATGCCAATAGACATATCTCCTGCCTGTCTAGCAGCATTCATTGCAAGACTTTTTGCTTGTGACATATCAATAGCACCAGACATAATGGATGCTGAGAGTTGTCCACTCAAATCTTTTGCTGCTACGTTACCCTTTCCAGCAGCATTTTGCTCTGCAATTCTCGCTGTTAATGCTTTGCCTTCTGGTGTCTGAACAAATGCTTCTCCATATGTTGTCTTTCCTGTTGCTGGGCCTAGCATTGAGAATGAGTTCTTTCTTCTTAGATCCATTTGCTCTGACGCTGTTACTTTACCGCTAAACTTTGCTATTGCATCTATTGCAGAAGCAGACCCCTTAAACTTTTCGCTCTCTTCAAGAACTTTTTTCTGTGCGCCATCAAAGGCCATTCTTAATGCAACAAAGGCTCCTACGGTTGCAGTAAGGCCGATGGCTAATGCTGAGGCTGGGCTACGAAGCATTGGGATAATCATAGACAGACCCATAAGTGGCATCATTACTTTTTGTGAAATTTCTCCAACTTTGCCTGGGGCCATAGATCCAATCATTGCAGCACCTGATGCAATACCGACTGCACCTCCAATACCCATTCCTGGGCGCTTGCCTGCATTAATTTTTGCTTGTCTAGCATCTGCTCTCTTTGAAGCAAATGCAGTTATTCTTCCAGACAGAGTCTTGCTCTTGGCTTCTGCTGCTGCTCTTTCAGAAATGATTTGCTGTTGGTATGCTACCTTTGCTGCTAGTTTACTTCGTTTCATTTCAAGTTCTGCTTGTTTTCTTCTGCCCCTCATTACTGGATCAATTGGACCAGTGGTTCCATACATTGCAGTTTTGTTTGCATTTATTTTTGCCTGCGTTTTTGCATTTTCTCTTTGGCGTTTTTCTATTTGACGACGTAATGATTTTGCTTCTGCATCTACTGGTCCAGTACCATATAACATTGTTCTTGAGGCTGCTGCTGCTGACTGTGAAAGTGTTGTTCCAATATTTGCACCAACTGCTCTTGCTTCTGCAAGGGAACCCTTAGCCCCTGCTACAACAGCATTTGCTACTGATGATGAATTAACTCCACCTGCATTAACTAATGTTGGAGCATCAGCGTGTCCTCTTATTGTTAACTTTCCTGTTTTTACATTAGGCTTTCCTGGCTTGACAACTTGCTCATTCTTTCCAGGAGCAGTTGTCATTACTGTATCTTTTGATCCACCTGAAGACTGAGCATTTTTAGGAAGTTTTTCTTTTTTTGGCTTTCTTGTTTTTTTACTTTTATTATTTAAAATTAGTTCATCTGGTGTTATCGCAACCTTGCCAGCAGTGGTATGTGCAGTATGTATCTTTTTCCAGTCAACATTATTTCTAGCATCTTCAAGTCTTTCTATAATAGCATTATATGGCTTTGCTTCATTACCTGTTAATCCAAACTTTGCTATTGTTTCTCTAAGTTTAGGAAGAACACGATCTATTTCAGCAACCATTCTTCTTTGATACTCATCTGGACTCATGCTTAATGCAATATCTCTAGTAGCATCAGCAAAAAACTTTTTAGCACCAGAGCCTGCAACTCCTCCAACATTTATTAGTGCTTGATGACCAACCGACTTTACTGCATCACTAATAACTCTTTCCTTGCCTGTTTTTTGATTGTATTGTGTTGCCTCATCATATATATAAGCAGTTCCTACATCTGGAGCCTTTCCGCCTCCAAGGTTACCCTTGCCAAGGTCTTTATCTCCTCTAAGTGCTGATGCCAGTAGTTGTCTAAAGTATTCATCTTGTGAAAAAGTAAGAGGAATATTTTTTCCAGCAAACTTCGGATCAAATACGGATTCTAAGGCATAGACCAATCGTTTTGTAACTGGATCTTTCATCATTGTTATTCTTTGCTCTGGCACTTCAAGGCCGTGAGCGTCTCTTAATATAGTTGCTGCTCTTTGTTCTGCAAGAGCATTTTCTAGATTAATCATTGGTTTTACAAATACTTTACCCTTACCATCTGCTGTTTCATAAACTCCAGTCATGTGCCTGTGCTTAGGATTGCTTCGACCAACATCCTTTATATCTGTATCTTTTTTGCCGTAAGTAGTTATTCCATCTACATCAGCAATTGCTCTAAGCGCTGCTTTATTTGATTTAGCATCGGCTCTGATTGTTACTGATCCAGAGTCTCCACCAGATCTTCCAGTGACGAATGAACCGTCGACTAGCGATGCATTACTAAACTTTGTTGGCTTTTTAGTAGGATTACTTCTACTTACTTCTGGCCTGTTATATCCAACAATATTGCCGTTTTTATCCCTTACTACTTCTATAGGAAAACCTGGATGATGTTTTATAAGTCTATCAATAGCAGGTAAAATCTTATTTGCATTTCCTGCTTTTGCTACTGCCTCACGAAGTTCTGCTGGGGTTGCTCTACGCTCATCATATGTTGTTGTAGATTTTACTGCTGCACCGATCCCGTGTGGGTCAAGCATTCTTTGAATAATAGTTTTATTTTTTGGGTCTCTTGCAAGACCTCCTAAAATTCCTTTTCTAATTGATCCCACTCTGCTGTATATGGTTTTATCATTAATCTGGCTTCCGTCAGGTAGTATTGCTAATGAAGAAAGCAGGTTGGATCTAATCTCATTTGAAACTCTTAATGCTTCACCTGCGCTAAGTTTTAATGGTGGATCCATTAATCTTGCTGTCATTGTTTTTATGGACTCAGGATTTTTGATTGCTGCTTCGTATGCTCTTACATCTACAGTGCTCTTATCCATTGCGGTGTTCATACTTGCAGGAATATCAAAACCTATTCCAGTATACCCATAAGCACTTGCTATTCCTCTTGCCTGAAGGCCTCTTGCTTTATCTCCGAACTCATCTGGAATATCAGAAACATTCTTATATTGTATTGGAGCAGCAGCGTGAGCAAATGCTAACTTTTCATTTCCATCTGGCTGAACATTACCAGAGCCAGTATTAAACCCTTGAACTGTTTCTCCTGCAATCATTCTTGCAATAACTGGTCTGTTTGCTGGATCCTGTGCAGCCTGTGCTGGAATTACTGCTTCTCCAGGTGTAAGCATTGATGGTACTGTATCTTGATTTCCTGTTCCTGGAACCTTGCCCGTTCCTGTTGAATACTTTTTTAAACCCTTTACTGATTTTCCTCCACGAGCAGGACCTGTGAATCCCATTTGTGCTGCTATTGCTCTCCTGTAAGCATTTGCTAAATTATTTAATGCGCCTGCTTCAGAAGTAAATGTTTGCTGTAATTTTTGATGAACCTGATCAAGAGATGCTGAGACTGCAGAGGCTTCTAGTTGTTCTTTAGTTAAATAGTTTGTTTGTTCTCCTAGAACTTTACTTGCTGATCCTGTTCTGTTGTACATAGATTTCATGCCTGCAAACATCTTGATTATGTTTGCAACAGCGTTTGCTATTAAACCAAATGTCATAAGAAGAACTGGACCAATACCTGCTACTGCCACTGTAAATATAGTTAAGAACTTCTTGCTTCCTTCTCCAAGATTATTAAACTTATCAAGAATCTTTGCAACAAACTCTACAATAGGTGTTAAAGCCTTTAGGAACTGTTCTCCAACTGGAGCAATAGCAACCTTTAAATCTTCCATTGATTTCTTAAACTTGTATGTTGTTGTGTTTTGAATCTTATCCAATTCTCGTTGTGACAAGATTGCAAGTTCTTCTGTTGTTGATTGTGTTAGTTGAAGTACTCTATTTGCCTGTGTACCCTGGGCTGTTACGTTCTGGAATAGCGTAGATAGTCTTGAGAACTGGAACTTGCCAAACAGTTGTTCAATAGCACGAGCACGGTTAAGAGGATCAAGTGTATCAAGTGCCTGAGCAAAGCCAACTACTGTTGCTTTGATATCACCCTTGTTGGCTTCAACAATTCCTTTAATATTAATGCCAAGATCACCAAGCATTCCTGCTGCTTTTTTAGATGGATTAATTAAAGATGCAAGACCAGACTTAAGTGCGTTAGCACCTTCTGATGCATTGATTCCACCTTCCTTCATTGCTGTAAGGAAGAATGCAAGATCTTCTACATCTCCACCAAGTTGCTGAACAACTGGTCCAGCCTTTGGAATTGCAATTGTTAAATCTTCAATAGATACAACAGTTTGGTTTTCTACTGCGTTTAAGAAGTCAATCTTCTTTGCTAAATCTTCTGTTGCTACACCAAAAGCATTTGTTACCGATATGGTTGTTTCTAACGCTTGTTCTTGCTCTACCCCACCAAGAACTGCAAGTCTAGTTGCTTGTGCAACCTGAGCCATTAGTGCTGCGCCTTGCTTACCCATCGCTGCTGCATCAGCAGCCATTTTCATTGTATCTTCTACTGCAACTCCATATTTAGTATACTCTCTTGCAAGAGTCTGAATCTGCTTTACCATGGCATCGGTCTCTTCTGCCGTTGTAAACATTTCTCCATAGACACGCTTAAATCTAATTGCTTGCTCTTCAAGTTGCATGAAGGTCTTTGAGGCAGCAGCGCCAAGCATTACAAGTGGTACTGTAAAACCAACCATCAATTGGCGTCCAGCCCACTGAGTATTCTTACCAAAGTTTAAAAGATTGGTTGATCCTTGCTTTAATAGTTGATTAAGAAGTTGCTGTCTCTGGGCTGCGATGGCAGTTTGTGTACCCAGATTTTTCATATCAAGGGTTAGAGGTCTTACCGCAATTGCTTGCAGTGATCCATTAGCGCCACGACCCAACTTTATGTACTGGGTTTGTATATCTTTTACACGCTCTCGTGCAACCTTGTTGATTGTTTCAAATTCAGACTTAAACAGTCTACCAAAAGTTTTTGTTGCAGCGCCAGTATATCTAAAATACTCTCGTGAGGTTAGTTTGTTTCTTTCTAAAGAATCAGTAAACTGCTCTGTGCTTGTTGTAACAGATCGCATTGATGCTTGAAATTGTCCAGTAGCATTAATGCTGTTCATCAAGTTTTGTGCTTGATTTGCTGCCACTGCTGCTGCTGCAGTGCCAGACTTTGCCATCTGTGTATGGAAGGCTGATATTTGACGTTGTAGAAGTTTTAGACTTGCTAAAGCATCAGACGTATCAATATTTACATGAATATTGGATTCTACATCAGCCATCCATTACACCTCTTTATTTAATTATTTACAAGATTGCCAATTAGTGAAGCGTCGGAAAGTTTGATTCCTGATGCCTCTTCAACAATTTTATATACAGTTGGAAGGTCTAGATTTTCTTCTAGGGCTTCCTTGTCTTCTGCCAATTCTGGCTTGTATTGTTTCATTGCGATTTGAACACAGTCCATTAGTAAATCCATAGACTTTTCATTATCTTCTGCAACCTTTGCAATATCTTCAAACTTCTTCATAAACGGACGAAGTAGTGAGATTTTTAGTGGTCGAACCTTGACTTTTGTGCCGTCAATTAGTGTTACTGTTTTTTCTTCAGTGGCGGTTGCCATTTATTCCTCCTTATAAGGTTTAGTCAATTATACCATAGCGGGGGCTTATTTTTTGTTATTCGTATACTTCATAATCAAGTCCATGTCCTATTCCAAAACCAGCCTTTTCAGCATTTGAGCCTTGCAAAGCAAGAATATCGTTTCCATTTTGAGTTGCCCCCTTGCTAAATACTCTGGCCTTCATATCTTCCCACTCGTTTCCACTGCCAGAGTTTTTATCTAAATCTACCCCTTGCATTGCAGCAGAAAACTTTTTGTCACTATAATCTAACTCTCTTTTTATTTTTAAGGTTGCCGTTAACTCCTGCATAGATATAGAAGACTCTAGTTCATCATAGTCTTTCCAAATGCCTATTAAAAAAACCTCGGACTCTAACTTTGCCAAATCCAAGGTTTCCCATGTAGATCCGCTTTCTACTGCCTGATCTTTAACAGTATCTTCTGACTTCTCATTAATTTTAATTCCCGCAGCGATGTCTATAACTTCATAAATAGTTGGCAGATCTAGATTATCTTCAAGATCTTCTATAGTTTTAATTGATGGGTAATACTGTTGCATTGCTATTAGTGCACATTTAGCCAATACTGATATTGAGTCATCGTCAGTCTTTGCTTCTTTAATAGTCTCAAAGGTTTCTAAAAATTCTCTTAGATACTTTATTTTTAAGGGTGCAGCAACGATAATTCTGTCATCTACTAATGATATTTTTTTTGTGTCATATATTTTTGTTGCCATTATACAAGTATACCAAACAGAAAGGCCCAACCCCGAAGGATTGAGCCTCTCATATTAAGTTGTATTATGCTCCTGGTGCTGCGAGTGTGCGGTCTACGATCTTACCGTATGACGCATTGTCGTTTGGA
>Ga0114980_10000661_pt1 | contig 24605 bp, 30 predicted proteins | sample S_140806_EF_Meta_FD_87018 | JGI IMG/M metagenome (GOLD analysis project Ga0114980, IMG submission 87018) | Freshwater microbial communities from Lake Simoncouche, Canada to study carbon cycling - S_140806_EF_MetaG | ecosystem: Environmental > Aquatic > Freshwater > Lake | place: Lake...
GCGCACATTTCGAATAGGCGCGATCCGGCGTCATCTTCAGGTCATGCATCGAATACAGGATGCGACGATGCACCGGCTTCAGCCCGTCGCGCGCATCCGGCAAGGCCCGGGACACGATCACGCTCATGGCGTAGTCGAGATACGAGCGCCTCAGCTCGTCCTCGATGGTGATGGTAGAGATGTCGCCGCCGCCGCCGCCCGGGATCGGGGGAAGCGCGTCGTTATGGCTGTCGTCAGTCAAGGAAATCAGGCTTTAAATGGCCGGAATCGGAACGTGATCCGCGAACGCGTTTTCTAGCATCCGGGGTCTGCCATGGCAAAGCGACGCCGAGGCTTTTCACCCCGCCAAGACAAGGACCCCGACCATGCGCAAGGCCCATCTGACCGCTCTTGTCCTCCTGCCCCTGACCGCCGTCCTCGCCGGCTGTGTCAGCGTTACCTCCAACGACTATTCGGTCAGGCCCGAGCGCGCGGCACCGGGGGCTTTCGGCGAGGCCACGCTGGTCAATGCCGGTGGGGCCCGGATCGGGCGTGCCGTCCTCACCCAGGGGGCCACGGGCCTGCTGATCCGCATCGAGGCCGAGGGCCTGCCGCCCGGCTGGCATGGCGTCCACATTCACGCGACCGGGCAGTGCGAGACGCCGTTCACCTCGGCCGGTGCCCACGTCAACCACGGCGACCCGCAAGCGCCGCACGGCCTGCTGAACGCAGGAGGTCCGGACGACGGCGACCTGCCCAACATCTTCGCCGACGCCAGTGGTCGGGTGAATGCGGAGGTCTTCACCACCCGCGCCCGTATCGCCTCCGAGGGACCCGGCCAGTGGCTGTGGGACTCAGACGGCTCATCCCTCGTCATCCACGCCAATGCCGACGATCACACCAGCCAGCCCATCGGCGGTGCCGGGCCCCGGATCGCCTGCGGAGTGATGGCGGCCGGCTAGCCTATTCGGCCAGCGGCCGGGTCAGGTCGAACTCGACCCGCAGATAGCGGTTCGGGCGGCGCAGCTCATAGGCGTAGAGCCGACCCGGATGCACCTCTACCGCCCAGACATTGGTGGTCGAGACCGAGGCGTTTCCGGCGTTGAACAGTTCGATCGAGAAATCATCGACCGGGAACGCCTGACGGTTCGCCGTCCCGGCCGAGGTCGTGTCGCCGCCATACCAGTGCAGGCCGTCGGGATTTCCCTGCGGGTCGCGGTGGTCGTGCTTCAGCGTCAGCCCGCCGTCCTCATTGCGGCTGATCACCCAGGTGCGCGACCTGTCCTCCCCGACCCAGAACGGAATGCGGACCTCGTCGGCCGTGCAGTCGCGCACATGCATGACCAGGCGCGCGGCGGCGAAATCGGCGTCGGCGGCGTCGGTCGTCACCACCCGCCCGAGGAAGCGTTGGCCGCACAGGGCGTTGAGATTGGCCATGAAGGCGTCCTGTTGCGGTGCCGGTGCCGGGACGGTGGCGCAGGCGGACAGGGCAAAAGCGGCGGCGGCGAGAACGGCGATCTGTTTCATGGGCAAAGCCTAGCCCGAAGCCCCGGGCTCGCCTAATCTGTCGCCATGGTCGCAACCGTGACGCTTCGCCTCATCATCGACGACCCCGTCCCGGGCGTGCGCTACAGCCTGCAGAAGGAGGACATGCCGTTCGAGCCCCGCACCGCGGGCGACGGACCGCTCGCCTTCGAACTTCCCATCACCCTGCATCCGGACGGTCGCATGACCGGGCCTTTCGTGCGTCGGGAAGGACCGCAGCGCCGCTTTGTCTATATCCGCATCGGCACCTCGGCGGGCGACCACGCCAGCGCCTGGAGCCGACGCGCCAAGATCGACATCCACACTATTCCGGCGGCGCTCTTGGTTCCGGGTGCCCTGCTGGAAGTGCGTCTGCCGGGGCGAGCCAGGGACGGATCCCCCGCCTGCGCAACGGTACGCCCGGTCATGGAATGGCGGCCTGTCTGACCGGCGTTGACTTTGAAGCGCGCCTGAGTATGTTCCGCGCCTCTCATTTCAGCGGCTTTCGCCGTCGCAAAGGTAATTCCGATGGCCAAGCCGGCTTCAATCAAGATCCGCCTGAACTCGACTGCCGACACCGGCTTCTTCTACGTCACCAAGAAGAACGCCCGGACCATGACCGAGAAGATGGTCGTCAAGAAGTACGACCCGGTCGTTCGCAAGCACGTCGAGTTCAAGGAAGGCAAGATCAAGTAGGATCTCGCGCCTGACCGTTTTTTGAAACGCCCGGCCGAAAGGTCGGGCGTTTTGCTTTGGGGCCTGCGGGCCGCTTCGCGGGCCCGGAGATTCCGGCTGACGCCAGCGCGCAGGACCGCCATAGTCCTTCACGGGCCGTCAGATGGCCTGCTGACGGCTCCGCCCATGTTGAACTGGTTGAAGGCCCAGACCGCACGCCGCACCGCCGGGCAAAAGAGCTCACGAACCGCCGCGGATGAGTCTTTCGAGGAGGCGATGGCGGCCTGCCCGCCACAGGCCGCGGCCCAGCTGATGTCCGCAATCCGGAGCACCGCCTCCGCCCTTGGGTCAGAGCCTTGGCACGGCCCGCTCCGCCAGCATCGCGGCCGGATCATCGTCATTCTGGCCCGGCAGCTCGCAGACGCCGATCAACGGCTGGGTTCCAGCCACTGGACCGGTGCCGACGGGCACAACGTCGGTCGGGATGTCTTTCAGGCCTATGGCATCGCCCTGGGTGTCGCCCGCAGGGCCAGGTCGCTCGAGGAGCTGATAGAGACTCTCATCGCGGCCTCGGCGACCTACCGCGGCGGTCCGGGCGATCCGGACGGCTACGGCTCGGCGACCCTCGGAGAGATCGAACGCGATTTGAAGGCTCTGTCGGCCCAGGTCGCCTGAAGCCGCCCTTTGCCCGGACAGCTGCCGTACCGGCATGCTAACCTGTCCGGATGACTGACCCGACCGACGGCCCGCCGACCCCGCCCGAAAGCCCGGTTCACCGGGCGCTCCGTCTCAAGCAGGAAGCCATAGCCGCGCGGGAAAAACCGCCTCGCGGTGGGCGTTTCCAGCGTGAACAGGCGGCCCGCATCGCGACCGGCAAGTCCAAGCCATGGATGAGCCGGTAGCAGGCTTCAGGCCGCCCGCGCGATGACCTGGTTGCGGCCGCGAGCCTTGGCCTCATAGACACCTTCATCGGCCCGTTTGAGCAGGGCGTCCGGCGTATCGGCGGCTCCGGTACTGGCGGCGACGCCCACCGAGACCGTAACCGTCAGGGCCTCTGTGCCAGCCATGATCGGAAACGGCTGGGTCCCGACGTCACGCCGGATCCGGTCGGCGACCTGGGCCGCATGTTCCAGACTTGCTCCCGGCATGACCACAACAAATTCCTCACCGCCCAGGCGACACGGCAGGTCAATGGCGCGGACATTGGTCGCCAGACGCACCGCAAACTCCCGCAGCACCTCATCCCCGGCGTCGTGACCGAACCCGTCATTGACCAGTTTGAAGTGATCGATATCCAGGACCAGAACGGCCACCGGATCCCCCCCATGCCCGGCCCGGCTCATCAGGGCCTGAAGCTGGCCCGCCATGTAGCGACGGTTATGCAGGCCGGTCAGGGCATCGGTGACAGCCATCTCCAGGCTGTAGTCCAGCTTTTGCTTGAGGAAGTCGGCGTAACGCTTCCGCTTGATCTGGGTCCGGGCGCGCGCCTCAAGCTCCTCTGAGTCAACCGGGCGCAACAGGATATCGTTGACACCCAGTTCCAGTGCCTTCAGCAGCCGGCCGCGATCGGCCGGGTCGACCACCGCGAGGATTGGAATTCGTCGGGCCGCTTCGGTCGATCGCGTCTGGGCAACAAACCGCAAACCGTCGAAATCAGCGCTGGAGACGTTGACGATCACGAGATCGACGGGTCCGCGCGCGGCGATCATGGCCACCGCCGGGTCGCTCTCGACCATCGGTCGATGCTCACCCGAAAGATAGTCGACCATCTTCTGCGCCTGACGCGCATTATCGTCCACAATCAGAATGCGTCCGCCCGAGCCGCGCAGACGTCCGGCCCCGTCGGTATCGACGCCGAGCCGACGCCCACTTTCCTCGCGCTCGCGCAACTCATCCATCACCGACTTCAACCGCAGCAGGGAGCGCACCCGGGCGAACAGGATGACGTCGTCAATCGGCTTGGTCACGAAGTCGTCGGCACCGGCATCGAGGCCCTTCAGCTTGTCCTCACGCCCGTCGAGTGCCGTCACCAGCACGACCGGGATGTGACGCGTCACCGGATCCGCCTTCAGCCGGCGGCAGGTCTCGAACCCGTCCATACCCGGCATCATGACGTCGAGCAGTATGATGTCGGGGCGCTCGTCATAGGCGATCTGCAGGGCTGAGGAACCGTCGCAGGCGGTCAGCACCTCATAATACTCGAGCGTCAGCTTGGCCTCGAGCAGCCGGACGTTCGCTTCGACGTCGTCAACGACAAGAATACGAGCGGTCATTCGGTCCCTAGCCCAGATGTTGCCGCACGACGTCGAGGAAATGCATCACCGAGATTGGCTTGGAGATGTAGGCTTCACACCCTCCACTCCGAATCCGCTCCTCGTCGCCCTTCATGGCGAAGGCGGTGACGGCGACGACGGGGATGTGGCTCAGTTCCTCGTCGTCCTTCAGCCATTTTGTAACTTCCAGACCACTGATCTCGGGCAACTGGATGTCCATCAGGATCAGGTCAGGCTTGTGGAGGCGCGCGAGCGACAGAGCTTGCAAGCCCTCGCGGGTCTGCAGCGTTTCGTAGCCCTGCGAGTCAAGCAGATCATGAAAGAGCTTCATGTTCAGCTCGTTATCCTCGACGATGAGCACTTTCTTGGACATCATCACCTTGGCCTGGTCGTCTCCCGGTGCGACTGCACGGAGGCTCGGCACCTTCTTCGTGCACATTGACCGAACGGGTCTTAAGTTGGGGTGAAGCCAGCCTTGGAACGCCCGTGTCGATCCGCGTTATCTGCCGTGACTGCCTCCGTACCGGCGACCAAAGGGTCGAGCGGTGCCCGGCCTGCGGCTCGCGCCGGATTGTCTGCCATGACGAGCTGGACCAGCTGACCATCGCCCATCTGGACTGCGACGCCTTCTATGCCTCGGTGGAAAAGCGTGACCGGCCAGAGCTTCGGGACCGGCCCGTCATCGTCGGCGGCAGCAAACGGGGCGTGGTCTCGACCTGCTGTTACATCGCCCGCCAGTACGGCGTTCACTCTGCCATGCCGATGTTCAAGGCGCTGAAGGCCTGTCCCGAGGCCGTGGTCATAGAGCCGGACTTCCGCAAATACATCGCAGCCAGCGAGGCCATATTCGGCGCGGTCAGCAAGCTGACGCCCCTCGTCCAGACCCTCTCCCTGGATGAAGCCTGGATCGACCTCGCCGGCACAGAGAGGCTGAACGGCGGCCCACCGGCCTTTCAGTTGATCCGGCTGCAACAGCAGATCGAGGCACAGACCGGCCTCACCGTCTCGATCGGCCTGGCCCCCAATCGCTTCCTCGCCAAGGTGGCGTCCGAACTGGACAAGCCGCGTGGCTTCTCGGTGCTGGGATCAGAGGCACCGGCCGTGCTCGCGCCGCGCACCGTCGCCATCCTTCCCGGCGTCGGTCCGGTATTCCGCAAGACACTGCAGAGCGACGGCTACACCACCGTCGGCGATCTGGCCGCCGCTGATGTCCGGGATCTGGTCCGGCGCTATGGCGAGACGGGGCTGCGCCTCCACGACCTCGCCCATGGCCGTGACGCCCGCGCCGTCAATCCCGGCCATGAGCGCAAGGGGATGAGTGCCGAAACGACCTTCGATACCGACCTGACAACGGCCGAGGATCTTGAGGCCGAGCTTTGGCCCCTGTGCGAAAAGCTGGCCTCCAAGGCCCGACGCGACGGCGTCGCCAGCCGGGTCCTGGTGCTCAAACTCCGTCGTACCGACTTCAGGATCGTGACCCGGCGCATCAGCCTGCCCGAACCCGTGCAGACCGCTCGCGCCCTGTTCGCCGCCGGGCGGACGCTCATGGCCCCTGAACTGGGCCGTCCCTACCGTCTGATCGGCATCGGCATGGGTGAAATCATCGAGGCCCCCGATTCCCACGCCCTGTTTGAGACGGCCGAGACCCGGACCCTCAGGACCGAAACCGCGATCGATGTCCTGCGCGCGAAATTCGGGGCGAAGGCCGTGGTCGCCGGACGGGCACTGAAGGACTGACGGACGACGGGCGCTGCGTCACAGAACCATGATGACCCGGGCCGCCGCGCCGGTCATAACCGCCAAAGCCATATCGGAGCCTCCCATGCGCCCCCATCGTCGTGACCTGATCGCCGGCTCGGCCGCCACTCTCGCCTTCGCTGGTCTGGCCCGAAATGTCGCGGCCCAAGCCACTGCGACGGAAGAGACTTACGTCAACGAGGTCCAGGGCTACGGGCCCTTGGTACAAGACCCGAACCGCCTGCTCGACCTGCCGGAGGGCTTCTCCTACGAGGTCATCTCGCAGAGCGGCGACACCATGGACGACGGCCTGTTCGTTCCGGGTCAGTTCGACGGCATGGGCTGTTTTCCACTCGACGGACCGCGGGTCGCGCTCGTGCGCAATCACGAACTGAAAGGCTCGGGTGCACTGCACCGCAACATGGGGCCCGGCGGCTTCCAACAGGAGCGGATCGGCCTGCTCGATGCGTCAAAGGGATATGACACCTACAAGGACGGACGACCGCTGCCCGGCGGCACAACGACCCTTGTCTATGACCTCGAGACCCGGAAGACGGTACGTCAGTATCTGTCGCTGGCCGGCACTTCGACGAACTGCTCCGGCGGGCACACGCCTTGGGGCAGCTGGCTGACCTGTGAGGAGACACTCGAAACGGCGGCCGACGCCGATGTGACCAAGGCCCACGGCTGGGTGTTCGAGGTTCCTGCCGCCGCAACGGGCCTGGTCGCTCCGGTGCCGCTGAAGGCGATGGGCCGGTTTGACCATGAAGCAGTTTGCATCGATCCGCGCACCGGGATCGTCTATCTGACCGAGGACGACAACGAAGGTCTCCTTTACCGGTTCATCCCGACCACACCCGGCAAGCTGGTCGATGGCGGCAGGCTCCAGGCCATGGCCTTTATCGACAAGCCGGGTGCCGACAGCCGCAACCAGGACGCCCGCGAGTGGGCGGTCGGAGACTGGCGCAACGTGGCCTGGATCGACCTGGAGGATGTCGAGAGCCCGGCCGGAGACCTGAACTCCCGTGGCCATGCCCAAGGCGCGGCCCTGGTGGCACGCGGGGAAGGCATCTTCTGGGGCGAGGGCGAGCTCTTTCTGACGGCCACGTCCGGCGGTCCGATCCGCGCGGGACAGGTCATACGTTACGTCCCGTCGCCGGACGAGGGCGGCCCTCGCGAGTCCCGTCGCCCCGGCAGAGTCCAGTTGTTTGCCGAGAGCACGGACAAGCGCGTGATGAACATGGTCGACAATCTGATGGTCGCGCCGTGGGGTCACCTGATCCTGTGCGAGGACAACTACTCCAGCGATGTTCGTAATCACATCAGGGGCGTCACCCCCGAGGGCAAGCTCTACACGATCGGCCGAAACGTCTTCACGGGAAACTCCGAGTTCGCGGGAGCGTGTTTCTCACCCGATGGATCGGTGATGTTCGTCAACCTCCAGTACCCCGGTATCACCTACGCGATCAGAGGCCCCTGGTCCTCGGTCCGGACGTAAACAGCCGGACCTGGGAACGACGCACCAGCCACAGATTGAGGGTCGCCGTAGCCAGCACCAGCGCCGCACCGGCCTGGTGCAGGGCCCCCAGCCACAGGGGTGTGGCGCTCATGAGGGTCGCGATCCCCAGCAAGGCCTGCAGCCAGAGCGCCCCTGCGACCGCAAAGGCCGCCGCCCCGAGTCCCTCGGCCAGCCGCCAGCGCCAAGCCTGCAACGCATAGACGGTTCCGCCGATCAACAGCACATAGGCCCAGATGCGGTGATTGAACTGCACCAGCGCCTGGTCATGCAGGAAGGCCAGACCGCCCAGACCCCAGTCCACCGGCGCCAGCACCGCCCCGTTCATCAGGGGCCAGTCCGTGTAGATGAACCCGGCCTTGGCCCCGGCGACCAGCCCGCCCAGCAGACACTGGAAGAAGACCGCGCCGAGGAGCACCGCAGCGCCGCGGCTCCAAACCACCGGCGGACGGCTGTGCGATGCGCCGTTCCATGCCTCCATACCGGTCCAGATCAGACCCATGAAGATCAGCAGGGCCAGACCGAGATGGGTCGTCAGCCGTTCGGGGGCGACATCGACCCGCTCGGACAGGCCGCTGGACACCATCCACCAGCCGATCAGGCCCTGCAGCCCGCCGAGCGCCAAAAGGATGGCGCAGCGCACAACCAGCCGTCGCGGGATCTGGCGCAAGATCAGGAAAACAGCGAACGGAAGGGCGAAAGCCGCGCCGATCACCCGCCCCAGCAGCCGATGGGCCCATTCCCACCAGAAGATTCCCTGAAACTCGGCCAGACTCATGCCGGCATTGACCTGGGTGTACTGCGGAATGGCCCGGTACTTCTCGAAGGCCTCTTGCCAGTCTGCCGCGTTCATCGGCGGCAGCGCCCCCATGATCGGCTTCCACTCGGTGATCGACAGGCCTGAGCCGGTCAGGCGGGTGATGCCCCCGACCACGACCATGACGAACACCAGGGCGGCACAGCTGAAAAGCCATATCGCGACCGCGCGGTTTTGATCGCTACCGATGAAACGCTTCATTCGACGTCTGCCGTCCTGACCGTTACAGTGCCGCCGCGATCCTGGATCACGCCGGCCCCGCGGGTATGCCCCCGCTGTGCGGCGATATCGAGTCGCTTTACGGCGTCGGATCGCCGCAAGTCTGGAGAGGCGGGTTGCCCTACGTCGAAATCATCCTCGCTGCCCTCGGGGCATTCGCCCTGTCCTGGCTGGCCGATCTGGTCAGCGGCCGCCGCGGGCTGTTTGCAACCTCCCTGGTCTCCGCCGTCGCTGCGGTCGCGGGCTGGTTCCTGGCGGTTCGCGTATTCGGCGTCAGCACGATGAACGAATGGACCTGGGTCCTTTGGTCACTGGCCGCTGCAACCGTGGCCCTCGGCGCCTTCTTCCTGTTCCGGAGCAAGCGCTGAAATGGGACCGCGGACCCGCCGTTTCGTGGCCGCCGTCGGTGCCATCGCCTTCCTGGCCTTCTACGTCTGGGCTGTGGTCGCCATCGGCGATCGCCTGCCAGCCTCCATGTGGATCGATCTGGTCTTCTATGGCATCGCCGGGATCGTCTGGGGCATCCCGCTGATCCCCTTGCTCAGTTGGGCAGAACGCGAGCGGAAACAGGCTCCGGGGGACGGCTCCCGCGTCGGGGGCTCAAGCGCGCCAAAGGGGCATTGAACCGGAAACGGCGATCAGTCGCGGTCCCGATAGGCGAACTGGATCCGCGTCACGACATCGCCGAATGCGGACAGCGGCCGCCCGTAAATCCCGAGCAGATGGATGCGCAGCGACGCGACATCATGCACATCAGGCGATGAACCGACAAAATCCTCAGCCGTAAGCCCTTCCGGCGGGAGTACCCTGATGTCGACGATCTCGATCCGGGTCCGCGTGGCGGTGAATTCAGGCGGGATGCCCAGAGCATCCGATCCAGGCCGGGCAATCACCCGCGCGGTAACGATCTCATTGAGCCGATAGCCCCGCCAGTTGGGCCACAGCCGGTTGCCCGGGCGGAACACCGTCGTCAGGGTCCGGGCGAACAACAAGGCTTCGTACCGACGGCGAAACGCCATCTCGTCCCGCGGCATATCCAGCGGCGGGGGCGAGCCAATACTCTGTGACCCGGCCAGGGCACCAAAGGTCATCGCACGGCTTTCCGCATGATCTTGAGAAGGACCCCGTCCGGCTTGTCGAGGCCGGTCAATATCTTGAAGGCCGGCGCAGCCTGGAACAGGTTCATGTGCCGACCGGAATGGGTACGGTGCCGGGCGTCACGCGCCAGTTTCAGGGTCAGCGGCAGGTCCTCGAGCAGGATGTCAGCCACGATCGCCCGCTTGGGCAGACGCGCCAGATTGGCCTTCGACTGCGCGAGATCACCCGCGACATCACCGGTCATCGCGGCAAAGGCGCTGAACTTCTCGTTCGGCTGCGCGCCCTTGTTGGAGGTATTGACCACCAGCCCCGCCGTCGCGAGTTCATCGCCCAGCACATCTTCACCGACGGCGCGGGCCTGGGTCATCGGCGCAATCAGATCGGCGATCACCTGACCCTTGGCCACGGTCCGGTTCACGATCACGACCTCGCTCGGCCCTTGCTTGGCAAGTTCATAGGAGATCGGGAGCGCAGTCCCGCCGGCGCCCAGGATGACCACCTTCTTGCCGGCCACACAGCCCGGATATTCGTTGAGCAGGCCGGCGACGAACCCGATCCCGTCGGTGTTATGCCCGACAAAACCGCTCGCATCGCGCGCGATGACGTTGACGCTGCCGATCGCCTTGGCCGACGGGGCCAGGCCGTCCAGCGAGGCGGCGATCTTGTCCTTGAAGCCTGATCCCGCTCCGCCCCCGCTATAGACCGGGCATTCACGCAGCCCGGCCATGATCTCGGCCACCCGCGCAGGGTCGCCGATCATGAAACAGCTCCGGTAAGGCAGGCGATATCTGGCGAACACGGCGTTGTGCATGGCCGCCGATCCGCCCGGATAATCATGATCGATCAGGAAGACATAAAGCCGCTTGATCGTGCGGTCATTCAGATCGAGCGCATTGTTGCGTGGCTGCGCCGCAATCGTCACCAGGCCGGAATCGATCATCCCGCGAAGCGCGGCGAGCGGTGCGGGTGACGCACTCCGCTTGCTGCCGCCAAACAGCGTGCTGAAGAAGCCCATAGTGCCTATACCCCGCCCGGGAGACCGACCCGGGCGATGCCTAGCGGCTGGCGGACGACCACGCAAGTTCAACGAACATAGTGCATCAAGAACCCCGGCCGCCGGCCCTCTCAATGGGTCAGGACGGCCGAGCGACAGGACCCTTTGCGCAAGGCCCAGTCCGATGCGGCCGGCACCGGTGAGGTCGACGGAGGGGCCGCTGTAAAGCGGCCCCCCTGACCAACCGTCTTCAAGAGGGAAGATGGTCGGAGCGACAGGATTCGAACCTGCGACCCCTTGACCCCCAGTCAAGTGCGCTACCAGGCTGCGCCACGCTCCGAGAGGCGCTCCTATAGACGGGGTTCGCGGCACCGCAAACCGAAAAAGACGGTCCTAGCCCCTTCTCGACAGGACGACCTCGAGACGGGCCCGCGCACCCTCGAGTTCGGCCAGCACCTGACGCAGACGGATCGTGGACGGACCGCCCGCAGCCGGCTGGGGCGCTGTCACCGGTGCGGCACTCTCCGGCTCGAAGGACACCACACCTTCTGGATCGCCATAGTGCGCCAGACGCTTCAGTCCCTGGTCCTTGTGCAGGCGCTGGACGCCCTTGATGGTCAGGCCCTCCTCATGCAGGAGCCGCTTGACCGCCTTTAGCAGAACCACGTCCTGCGGCCGGTAGAAACGTCGGCCGCCGGCCCGCTTCAGGGGGGTCAAAAAGCCGAATTTGGTCTCCCAGAAGCGCAGCACATGCTGCGGCGCGCCGACCTCGGTGGCCGCTTCTGAAATGGTCCGAAAGGCATTGGGGCTCTTGGCCACAGTCGTCAGGCGCTCACGACGGCATCGTGAACCCGGCCCTTCATGATCTGCGAGGCGCGGAAGCTGATGACGCGACGCGGATGGATGGCCGCGGGCTGGCCGGTCTTGGGATTTCGGCCCATGCGGGCGCGCTTTTCGCGGACCTGAAAAACGCCGAAGCCTGACAGTTTCACCGTCTCACCGCGTTCCAGGGATTCAATGATCAGCTCGAGTGTGCGCTCGACCAGGGTCGAGCACTCCTGGCGGGACAGGCCCACCTCCTCAAGAACGGCTTCGCAAAGGTCCGCGCGCGTCAGGGTCTGGTGTTCGGCCAAAGGTCCACTCCCCTCCAAAGGTCGGTTGCAAGCATAAAAGGCCAAGCTTCATCAAATGGAAAGCCGGAAATCGTCCTAGAGGCGAAACGCGCAGGCCCCCCAGGTCAGCCCGCCGCCCATGGCTTCCAACAGAACGAGATCCCCGCGCTTGATCCGGCCGTCCTGAATCGCCGCATCAAGGGCCAGCGGGATCGAGGCGGCTGAGGTGTTGGCGTGCATGGCCACGGTCGAAATGACCTTGTTCTCGTCCAGGCCGAGGCGATCACCGACGCCCTTGATGATCCGCTGATTGGCCTGATGCGGTACGAACCAGTCGACATCCGCCACCTCGATGTTCGAGGCGTTGCAGGCGGCGGTGACAGCCTCTGCAATATTGACCACGGCGTGACGGAAGACCTGGTTCCCCGCCATGCGAAGGTGGCCGACGGTCCCGGTCGTTGCGGGGCCGCCATCGACATAAAGCAGATCGGTCTTGGTGCCGTCGCAGCGCAGGGCAAACCCCAGCAGGCCCTGGTCAGCCTTGGTCCCCTGCCCTTCGCGCGGTTCGACCACGACACATCCGGCCCCGTCTCCGAACAGGACGCAGGTGGACCGGTCAGTCCAGTCCATCAGCCGGGTCATCTCCTCGGCACCGATGACCAGTGCGCATCTCGCCTGTCCACGGGCAACGAAGCCGTCGGCAATGCTCAGGGCATAGACAAAGCCCGAGCAGACCGCCTGGACGTCAAAGGCAATACAGACCGGTGCGCCCAGCTTGCGCTGCACAATCGCAGCCACCGACGGAAAGGTCATGTCGGGCGTCGTGGTGGCCACAATGATCAGATCGACATCAGCCTCGGTCCGACCGGCGTTGACGAGGGCCCTTCGGGCAGCTTCCGTGGCCAGATCGCTGGTCGGCTGGTCGTCGCGCGCGCGATGCCGCTGTTTGATACCGGTCCGTTCCTGAATCCAGGCGTCCGAAGTGTCGACGATTTCTGCGAGATCGGCGTTGGTGACGACCTGTTCCGGCAGAAAAGAGCCGACGCCGGTCACGGCGCTTCTGACGACGCTCACTGGGTGTTCTCCCCGACGGGTTCATCCGCCGAATTGTCATTGGGCCTCCCAAGCAGGGCGGTCAGCCGCTGCAGATTGGCCCCTACCTGTTCCATATAGTCGCTACGGCCCAGTTCGACGGCGACCCGGATGGCGGCACCGAAGCCGCCCGGGGTGGCCCCGCCGTGGCTTTTCACCACCACACCGTTCAGTCCGAGCAGAGGGCCGCCGTTGATAGCGTTTGGGTCGATCTTCTGGCTCATGCTTTTCAGGGCCGACATGGCCAGGAGGGCACCCAGTTTTGCAAGGAGGCTGGAAGTCAGGGCCTCCTTCATCAGCGCGGCTATGAATTTGGCCAGCCCCTCAGCGGTCTTGAGCGCGATATTGCCGGTGAAGCCGTCGGTCACAACCACATCCACCGTGCCCTTGGAGATGTCTGTCCCTTCGACGAATCCGTAATAGTCCAGCCCGAAGCCGCCCTCGCGCAACAGGCGGGCTGCCTCGCGCACCGCCTCATGGCCCTTCATGTCCTCGGAGCCGACGTTCAGAATGCCGATGGTCGGCTTCGCAACCCCATGCACGGCGGTCATGAAGGCCTCGCCCATGATGGCGAACTCGACCAGTTGGGCCGCGTCGCTCTCGATATTGGCACCGACGTCGAGCACGGCCGTATAGCCCTTCGGGGTGGGCCAGCTCGCGACGATGGCCGGACGCTCAAGTCCCGGAGCGGACATGCGCAGCAGCAGTTTGGAAATGGCCATCAGGGCACCGGTGTTGCCCGCAGAGACCACGGCAGCGGCCTCGCCCGACTTGACCGCCTCAATGGCATTCCAGAGGCTGGACCCCTTGCCCCTGCGCATGGCCTGGGCGGGCTTTTCATCCATGGCCACGACCTTGTCGGTGTGGCGCACGATACAGACCTCATCGGTCAGGCCGGCCTTGACCATTTCAGCGCGGATCGCTGTCTCGTTGCCGTGCAGGAGGAAGCGCACGCCCTCGCCGCCATGACGGTTTCGGTAATCACGCACACCGGGCACTACGACAGACGGACCGTGGTCACCGCCCATGGCGTCGAGCGAAATCAGGATTGGGGATGACAAGTCGTTTCGACTCCGTCGCGCCGTCAGCCCGGCGCTTGTCAGTTTTGGCGACGATAGCGCCGCATCGGGGGGATGCAACCGCGCCGCCCTTGCGTCAACCTTCGTCAGAAGCCCGCAGTTGCTTCAATACCGCGAACGGCGAAATTTCAGCAGGTTCGGGAGGCTGGACGAACTCGGCACCCGGTTTGCGCGGGAAGGGATCGAGCCGCAGCGCCAGTTGTTCGACGGCATACTGGCCCAGATCGATCTGGCCGTTCTCGATCAGGTCGGGCGATTCGTCGTCGAGGGTGATGATGATCTCTTCAGAGTCTTCCTCCACCGTCTCCGCCAGCGTCAGGGCGAACGGCGCATCGATCTCGATCGGAAGCGGCTCAAGGGTGATGCCGCAAGTCTGGGCGAGGCTGGCCCGGATCCGCCCCGACAGGCGCCAGCCCCCCGGCGACGGCACCAGTTCCATCTCGGCTGCAAAGGCGTCCAGTGAGGCCAGATCCAGTGCCCTGACGATCCTGGCCCGGGTCGATGCGTCGGGCTCGAGGATCCGCTTCACCCCGCTGCCCAGCTGGTGCAGCCGGACAGGCTCGCTGTAAGGCAGGTCGGGAAGGGTCATGCGGCTATCTCCGCCCAGGCCGGGGCCCTGACGACAGCGTCAAGGGTCTGCTCCGCCAGTCGGGCGCGGCTGGACAGGGCGAAGGCGGCCAGGGCCGTTCCGGTCGTGGCAATCTCGCTCTCATAGACATTGCGGGCGAGGCTTGCGGACAGGGTCGCCGCATCGCCATCGCGCAGGGCGGGCTCATAGATCGCCATCCGGCCATACAGGGCCTCGCCCAGCTTGCGCATCTTCTTGCCCACCGAGACATCCCCCACGCCCAATTCGCGCAGCGCATGGTCCAGGGCCGAAACATAGACGTTGAAAAGATCCTGTCCGATCTCGGCCCCGTGGTCGCCCTCGTCACGCAGGCGCATGACGAGGAGCAGGACATGCAGGGTGTAGAGCTCGAAACGCGCGTCGATGCGATCGGCCACGCCGAGCCGGGTGTAGAAGGCCGGATCGCGCGCCTGACGCACCGCCGCCTCATACAGCGGCTGGCCCGGACGCTCGCGGAGACGGTTTCGGAACAGATTCTGAAGCATGATGATACGGCCCCTTTTCCGCCGTGCCGTTGAACTAAGGCTCGGGTCCGGTTAGGTCAAAGACCTTGTTGAAGTCGCAGGCACCGCAAATGCTCCGTACCAACCTCCTGATCACCGCAGCAGCGGCCCTCGCCCTGACCAGCGCCTGCGCGCCGGTCGTGGGACAGAACGGTTTTCAGGCGATCGACGCCAAGCCCACGGACATCGTCGCCGGCACGGACACCAAACAGACCGTTCTGACCCGTCTGGGAACCCCCTCCACGACCTCGACCTTCGAACGCGACAACGTCTGGTACTACATCAGCCAGGTCACCGAGAAATACACCTACAACCAGGCGCAGGTGACCCAGCGATCGGTGACGGAAATCACCTTCAATGACGCGGGCCTGGTGTCCGAAGTCCGCACCCTGGGTCTCGATGACGGCCAGCGTGTGGCCATGAACGAGCGCGAGACCCCGACCCGCGGGCGTCAGCTGACCATCCTCGAGCAGCTGCTCGGCAACGTCGGCCGCGGCCAACTGCCCCGCACGGACGAGGACGTCCCGGGCCAGCAGCGCCGGGAATAGGTCCAGCCCGCCTTCCCCTTCGGGAGCCAGAAACAGATAAAGGCCCCGGAGAGTGATCTCCGGGGCCTTCTTCATTCCGGGCCGTGGCACCTCCCGGCCGGAGCCGGGAGGTCCTGGAACACGGTTTTAGAACACCTTGCCGCTGGCCAGGACTGCGAGCAGCAGCAGGGCCACGATGTTGGTGATCTTGATCATCGGGTTCACCGCCGGACCGGAGGTGTCCTTGTAGGGATCACCGACCGTGTCGCCGGTCACCGCGGCCTTGTGCGCCTCGGAGCCCTTGCCGTGGACGACACCGTTCTTGTCGGTGAAACCCTCTTCAATGACCTTCTTGGCATTGTCCCAGGCACCGCCGCCCGAGGTCATCGAGATGGCCACGAACAGGCCCGTGACGATGACACCCATCAGCATGGCACCGAGGGCGGCGAAGGCCGTGGCCTTGTCCGAGATCGACAGAACCGCGACGAACAGGACGATCGGCGACAGCACCGGCAGCAGCGACGGCACGATCATCTCGCGGATCGCCGCCTTGGTCAGGATGTCCACCGCCCTGCCGTACTCGGGCTTGACCTCATAGGTCATGATGCCCGGGTTCTCGCGGAACTGGCGACGCACCTCGGCCACGACCGACTCGGCCGCGCGGCCGACCGCCATCATCGACATGCCGCCGAACAGGAAGGGCAGCAGCCCCCCGAACAGCAGACCGACCACCACGTAGGGGTTGGTCAGGCCGAAATCGATCTCGGTCATGCCCGCGAAGAAGGGATACAGGTCCGGATTGGCAGCGAAATAGTCCAGGTCGGACGTATAGGCCGCGAACAGCACCAGGGCACCGAGGCCGGCCGAACCGATGGCATAGCCCTTGGTAACGGCCTTGGTGGTGTTGCCGACCGCATCCAGAGCGTCGGTCGAATGACGCACCTCGGCCGGCAGGCCCGCCATCTCGGCGATGCCACCGGCGTTGTCGGTGACCGGACCGAAGGCGTCCAGCGCCACGATCATCCCCGCCACGCCAAGCATGGTGGTGGTCGCGATGGCGATGCCGAACAGACCGGCCAGCTGATAGGACGCGACGATGCCGACGATGATGGTGATCGCCGGCAGGGCGGTCGACTCGAGCGAGACGGCCAGACCCTGGATGACGTTGGTGCCGTGGCCTGAAACCGAGGCGTTGGCGACCGAGCGCACCGGGCGGAAGTTCGAGCCGGTGTAGTATTCCGTAATCACCACGATGGCCGCGGTGACCAGTAGCCCGATCATGCCGGACCAGAACAGGTTCATGGCCTTGATCTGCAGACCGTCCGACGCGGTGATGACCGCATTGCCGGGCAGCAGCGTATCGATGACGAAATAGACGGCGATCGCCGACAGCACGCCGGTGACGATCAGGCCCTGATACAGGGCACCCATGATATTCTGGCTCTTGCCCAGACGGACGAAGAAGCTGCCGATGATCGAGGTCACAACGCAGATGCCGCAGATGGCCAGCGGCAGCAGCATCATGGTTTCGACATAGGGCTGGTCACGGAAGAAGATCGCCGCCAGCACCATGGTGGCGACCGTGGTCACCGCATAGGTCTCGAACAGGTCTGCGGCCATGCCGGCGCAGTCGCCGACGTTGTCACCCACATTGTCGGCGATCGTCGCGGCGTTGCGGGGGTCATCCTCGGGAATACCGGCCTCGACCTTGCCCACCATGTCGCCGCCGACGTCCGCACCCTTGGTGAAGATGCCACCGCCCAGACGGGCGAAGATGGAGATCAGCGAGGCACCGAAGCCGAGGGCCACGAGCCCGTCGATGACTTCGCGGCTCGTCGCCGCAAAGCCCAGGCCCGCCGTCAGGATGGCGTAATAGCCGGCCACGCCGAGCAGCGCGCCGCCCGCCACGAACATGCCGGTGATGGCCCCCGAGCGGAACGCCAGGTCCAGGCCCTTGCCGAGGCTCTCCGACGCCGCCTGCGCCGTGCGCACATTGGCGCGTACCGAGATCAGCATACCGGCGAAACCGGCCAGGCCCGACAGGACCGCGCCGATCACAAAGCCGATCGCGGCCCATTCACCGATCAGGAAATAGGCGGCGACCAGGATCACCACGCCGACCATGGCGATGGTGGTGTACTGCCGCCGCAGATAGGCCGAGGCGCCCTCCTGGATCGCCGCAGCGATCTCGCGCATCTTGTCGTTGCCGGTACTGGCCTTCATCAGCGAGGCGGTCTGGACCAGTCCATAAAGGACCCCCAGTGCGCCTGCGGCGATGACCAGCCACAGATAGTTGCTCATAACGTTTCCAAATCCTGTGATCTTCAAACGCCCGGTCCCTTGGCGCGGTGGGCGTTAGCCGCCTCTTTCCGCCTTCCGGTCCCCCCGTGCGCACCGGACGCGTCTTACGTCCTTGGGGAATTGCGGCGGAAACGTGCCAAATCCGGACAGGCGACGCAACAGGCGATATTGATCAGTCGGCCAGAACGCGGATCCGCTGGCGCGGGGCCTGATTGAGAACCTCAACCCGCGTGACCGAGCCGCGCCCGGCAATGGTCGCCGCCGAGCGCATCAGGCTGGCAGAGACAGCCGCGACATCGATTCGGTTCCAGTCGTCCGCCACCACGAATGGCGTCCGGTGCGCCGCCCGGACCAGGGCGTCGCGCAGGAAGGCCTGCTTGCCCTGCATCGTCTGCGGCGTCGCTGTGCCGCCGAGATGCAGTCGAAGTGAGACAAACACATAGTTACGCAGTCTTCCGCCCACGATAACCGGCAGGCCGATGCCCGGCATGTTCAGATTCAGGTTCTGGCCGGCCGCAGGGGCCTCTTCCGCCAGCGCCGGGCGGGCGACAGCGGCAAGGACGGCGGCGGTGGCAACAAGATCACGACGGCGCATGGTGACAGGATGACGCCGACGCCTTGAGAAATCGTTGTCAGCCGTGCCGAAAACCCCTGTGGACGAACGTGACCGGCTGGCCGCCGAAGCAGGCTGCAATGCCCCGGCCGGTCGTTACCCGCCCAATCCGGGTCAGGGGCAGATGCCGAAGCGCCGCTTCTCGCCGAAGCCCGGCCTCGGCGCCCGCCGGGGCGGTGAAGGCGATTTCGTAGTCATCGCCGCCCGTGACCAACGTCTCCAGCGCCGCCTGCGCGTCAGCCCGGCCGTCGAACCAGGCTTGGGCGGCTGCAGAAAGGGGGACGGTCTCGAGGTCGATCTCAACGCGCACACCGCTGGCTATGGCCAGATGTTCAAGGTCGGCGATCAGGCCGTCCGAAACGTCAACAGCGGCGGTGGCCAGGTCCCGTATCGGCAGGGCAAAATCGACGCGCGGCGTCGGTGTCCGATAATGGGCCGACAAGGCGTTGATCCGCCCGGCATCCAGCGCAAGCCGGCCTTGCAATCCCTCCAGACCCAGCCAGCCGTCGCCGATCGAACCGGTGACGAAGACCAGGTCACCAGGCCGGGCACCGGCCCGACCCACCGTACGCCCCGTCGGGATCCAGCCGAGCAGGGTCATCGAAAAACTGGCCGGCCCCGGCGTATTGACCGTATCCCCTCCCAACAGGGAGACGCCGAACACCGCCTGGTCAGCGCGCAGACCGTCCGCGAAAGCCATGCGTTCGGGCCAGCCGCAGCGCGACGACCAGTGACAGGCCAGCAGGTAGCCAAAAGGGTCGGCACCCTTGGACGCGAGATCGGACAGGTTCACCCGCATCAGCTTCCGGGCCACCGTATCGAGCGGGTCCGTGGCCAGGAAATGCACGCCTTCGACGATCGCGTCCTTGGTCAGAACCAGATCATGGCCTGTCCTGGACGGCACCACGGCGACATCGTCCGCCAGACCCCGCCCCCACTCCGGATGGGCCAGCGGCGCGAAGAGGCGCTGGATGGTCTCGAACTCGCCGGCGACATCGACCGCGGGCATGGGTTCACCTCAGTCTTTCGGCCGGACGTCCCGGGCGACACCGTCCAACGCCGCATTGACGAATTTGGCCTCGGCATCATCGAAGAAGGCCTTGGCCAGTTCGACATACTCATCGATGACGATCTCGCGCGGCACGTCCTGACAGTCGCGCAACTCCCATGCCCCGGCACGCAACAGGGCCCGCAGGGTGGAATCGAGCCGCTCCAGCCGCCAGTTCGATGCCAGCCTCGCCTTTACAGCCGCGTCAATCTCACGCTGGCTCTCGACCACACCCCGCACAATGCCCGCAAACCAGGCCTCATCGGCCTCAGCCAGGGGTTCGCCTTCCATATCTGCGTCAAAGCGATGGTTGGCGAATTCGGTGATGACCGTGTCCACGCCCTCGCCGGCCAGTTCCATCTGGTACAGGGCCTGGACGGCGGCGAGACGCGCCACTGTGCGGGCGCGCCGCTGACGACTGGTCAGCTGCGGCTCAGTCCGTTGCTTTTCGGCCTCGGCGAGTTGTTCGAGCACGGACTGGAGGCTGGCGGGTTCGGTCACGCCCCAAGTCCTACGCGCAGCCGCTTGCGCAAGGCAATGAGGTCCAGACAGGCCCGCGCAGCGCCGCCGCCCTTGTCGCCCTCGCTGATCCGGGCCCGGGTCCAGGCCTGGGCCTCGTCCTCTGTGGTCAGGATGCCGTTGCCGATGATCACACCGTCCAGCCCCAGCCGGCGGAGGCCGGCCGCCGACTGATCCGAGACGATCTCGAAATGATAGGTCTCGCCCCGGATCACACAGCCAAGGGCGACAAAGCCGTCATAGCGCGGGGCGGTCGGATAACGTCCGGCCTCCACCGCCAGGGCGATGGCCGTCGGCACCTCCAGCGCGCCGGGCACGGTGACCACGTCGAACGAAACATTCTGCGCGCGCAGCGCATCCTTCGCCCCTTCCAGCAGGGCGTCGGCCAGCTCATCATAGTAGCGCGCCTCGACGATGAGGACGCGGGGGGGATCGGTCAGGATTGGTCTTCTCCGTCCATGTCGCGCCAGCCGACAATCCGCAGGCCATAGCCTTCAAGCGCGGCAGGGTTGGGGCGTGTCGAGCTCATCACGATCATGTCGCGCACACCGAGATCCAGCAGGATCTGGGCCCCGACCCCATAGTTGCGGATCGAGCGATCAACAGCTGCGGGCTTTTCAACCCCGGCCAGACGTTCCGCCAGGCCCTGCAGATCGGGATCGCGAAGGAAGACGGTGACGCCGGCACCGTCATGTCCGCTGATCGCCTGCAGCGCCCGGGGCACATAGTTCTGGCGCGCCTCGACATGGCCGAGAATATCCGCCGCGAAATCGACCTGGTGCATGCGGACCAGCGTCGGCTTGCCCGGCTCGACCTTGCCCTTGACCAGGGCGATGTGTTCGGCCCCCTCGATGGTGTTCCGGTACAGCATCAGCCGGAAGGGGCCGCCGTGAACGCTGTCGAACGGCGTATCCATGACCCGCTCGACATAGCGTTCGGTGCGGCGGCGATAGGCGATCAGGTCGGCGATGGTGCCGATCTTCAGTCCGTGCAGCTGGGCGAAGGCGATCAGGTCGGGCATCCGCGCCATGGAGCCGTCGTCATTCATTATCTCGCAGATCACGCCCGCCGGAGTCAGCCCGGCCATACGCGAGATGTCGACCGCTGCCTCTGTGTGGCCGGTGCGGACCAGCACGCCGCCGTCGCGGGCGACCAGGGGGAAGACGTGGCCCGGCGAGACGATGTCGTCGGCGCCCTTGGCCGGATCGGCCGCGACCTGCACGGTGCGGGCCCGGTCGGCGGCGGATATGCCGGTGGTAACCCCCTCGCGCGCCTCGATCGAGACGGTAAAGGCCGTGCCCATACTCTCGCGGTTCTCGGCGGCCATGGGCGGCAGGCGCAGCTGGCGGGCACGGTCGGCGGTGATAGCGAGGCAGATCAGGCCCCGGGCGTGCCGGGCCATGAAATTGATCTGGTCCGGTGTGGCGAACTGGGCCGGAATGATGATGTCGCCCTCGTTCTCCCGGTCCTCGGCGTCGACGAGGATGTAGGGCTTGCCGTTGCGGGCGTCCTCGAGGATGGCCTCGATGGGGCTGATCGGACTGTCGTTCATGTTGGCGGCCAGTTGCATCATGCCGTCTCCTGCCACCGCGCGAGGTATCGCGCCAGCATGTCGATTTCGAGATTCACCGCATCGCCGGCTTTCAGCCCGCCGAGCGTCGTGGCCTGCCAGGTGTGGGGGATGATGTTGAGCCCGAAGACAGGCCCCTCGACGGCATTGACCGTCAGAGACACCCCGTCGACCGTGATCGAGCCCTTGGCGGCGATATAGCGGTGCAGCGGGGCCGGAGCCTCAATGTCGATCCGGTGGGACCCGCCCTCAGGCGTGACGGAGACGACCCGGCCCAGTCCGTCGACATGGCCCGAAACGATATGGCCGCCCAGCTCGTCGCCCAGTTTGGCGGCGCGCTCGAGATTTACGCGGTGCCCCTCGCGCCAGTCGCCGAGCGTCGTCTTCGACAGGGTCTCGCCCGAGACCTCGACGGCGAACCAGCCGGGGCCCTTTTCGGTCACTGTCAGACAGCAGCCGGCGTGACTGATCGAGGCGCCGAGGTCGATGCCGGACGTGTCCCAGGCGGTCTCGATCTCATAGCGCCGGTCGCGCTCGGTCCGGCGGACCGAACGGACGCGGCCGATGTCAGTGACGATACCGGTGAACATGGGCTCAGAAGTCTCTCTCGTAGCGTTCCCACAGGTCGTCACCGCAGGGCTCGACCGCAAGGCGCCGGAACCGCGGGGCATCGGAAAGCCGCGACAGGGCCAGCGCCGCAACACACGGCCGCCCTTCCCCGCCCATCAGGATCGGCGCGCGAAACCATTCGAGCCGGTCGACCAGACCGGCGCGGAGGAAGCTTGCCGCCACCTCTCCGCCACCCTCGATCATCACAGACGTGACGCCGTGGCGCCTCATCGCCGCCAGACTGGCCGCCACGGACGGACGGGGCCCGTCTGGCTCGACCCGTTCGACCACAGCGCTGCCGACGGGCCGGGGCTCGGCGACCGTCAGGATCAGACTGTCACCGCCGCTCGCCACCTTCGCGGTGGATGGCGTCCGCAGGCGGCTGTCCAGCACGACACGAAGCGGCTGATCGACCGGACGGCCGGGCAGTCGCACCGTCAGTTCGGGATCGTCAGCCAGCACCGTCCCGACGCCGACAAGGACGGCATCATGCGCCGCACGCAGACGATGGACCTCAAGCCGCGCCACCTCGCCAGTGATCCATTGGCTTTCACCGGATGCGGTTGCAATCCGGCCGTCCAGTGACGTCGCCAGCTTCAGGGTGACGGCGATCCCGTCGGGGTCGGGATGCATCAGCTTTCGTCCAGACCCTCGGCGCCGAGGAACCGGGCGAAATCACCGGTGTGGCGGAAGTCCTTATAGACCGAGGCGTAGCGGACATAGGCCACCTCATCGACCGACTTCAGCGCCTTCATGATGAAGTCGCCGACCGTCGAGGACGGTATTTCGGTCTCGCCCAGACTTTCCAGCTGGCGGGTAATGCGGCTGACCAGTTGTTCGATCTGCTCTGCCTGGACCGGGCGTTTGCGCAGGGCGACGTTGAGCGACCGTTCCAGCTTGTCCCGGTCAAACGGCGCGCGCCGGCCATTGCGTTTCAGGATCATCAGCTCTCGCAGCTGGACCCGCTCGAAGGTGGTGAACCGCCCGCTGCACTGCGGACAGGATCGCCGGCGACGGATGGCCGCGCCGTCATCCGACGGCCGGCTGTCCTTCACCTGGGTATCCGAATGTCCGCAGAAAGGGCATTTCATCAGAGGCTCATCCGTAGATCGGGAAACGACGCGTGAGGTCCCGCACCTCGTCTGCGACCCGTTTCGACACGCCGGCGTCCGCCTCGTCCGTACCCTTCATCGAGTCGATCACATCGGCGATCCAGTGGCCGACCTGCTGGAACTCGCCCACACCGAAGCCGCGTGTGGTCCCCGCCGGGGTCCCCAGACGCACACCCGAGGTCACCGTGAAGGGGGCGGGATCGAACGGCACACCGTTCTTGTTGCAGGTCATCAGGGCATGTTCGAGGGCCGCCTCAGTGGCCTTGCCGGTCACGCCCTTGGGCCGCAGGTCGACCAGCATCAGATGGCTGTCGGTGCCACCCGAGACGATGGCCGTCCCGCGCTCGACCAGAACCGCCGCCATCGCCCGGGCATTGTCCACGACCTGCTGCGCATAGAGTTTGAACCCGGGCTTCAGCGCCTCACCGAAGGCCACGGCCTTGGCGGCGATGACGTGCTCCAGCGGCCCGCCCTGCAGGCCCGGGAAGACGGCGGAGTTGAATTTCTTGCCCAGCTCCAGGTCGTTGGAGAGAATGATGCCGCCGCGCGGTCCGCGCAGGGTCTTGTGGGTCGTACTGGTCACCACATGGGCGTGGGGCAGCGGATCGGGATAGACACCGCCGGCGATCAGTCCCGAATAATGGGCCATGTCGACCATCAGATAGGCCCCGACGCTGTCGGCGATTTCGCGGAAACGGGCAAAATCGATATGCCGGCTGTAGGCGCTGCCGCCGGCGATGATCAGCCTGGGCTTTTCCCGTTCGGCCATCTCGGCGACATTGTCATAATCGATCAGATGATCGTCCTGCCGCACGGTATAGGTCACGGGCCGGAACCATTTGCCGGACTGGTTGGCGGGGGATCCGTGGGTCAGGTGGCCGCCGGCCGCAAGGTCCATGCCCAGGAAGGTATCGCCGGGCGTCAGAAGGGCGAGGAAAACCGCCTGGTTGGCCTGGGCCCCCGAGTGCGGCTGGACGTTGGCGAAGGCACAACCGAACAGCTGTTTGGCCCGCTCGCGGGCGATGGTCTCGGTCACATCGACATATTCGCAGCCGCCGTA
>Ga0114980_10000662_pt1 | contig 24595 bp, 25 predicted proteins | sample S_140806_EF_Meta_FD_87018 | JGI IMG/M metagenome (GOLD analysis project Ga0114980, IMG submission 87018) | Freshwater microbial communities from Lake Simoncouche, Canada to study carbon cycling - S_140806_EF_MetaG | ecosystem: Environmental > Aquatic > Freshwater > Lake | place: Lake...
AGTTCTCGTCTTTTCTAGAAGTAAATGGTGCGACAAGGTTATTGCGAATAAGGGAATGCTTTTGCGATAGAAATTGCGATTCTCATGATCCGAAAAATGAAGTATAGCATTCATTTTCGAAGCTAAGTTTCGACTGCTGTTTGTCAGACTGCCCCATAACTTACGTCCTTCCCACCAACGATCGTAGGCAGTGTTGGTGCGGAACACCAACAACAAACTCATTACGGTTCCTAAAATCGTATGCAAAATGGTGAGCTTCGATATTTCACTATTCACGTCAATGTGAAAATATTCCTTTTCAACATATCGAACACCGTAGGCATAAAGGCCAAGTGCAATCATAAGTACGCCAAGTTGTCTAAAGGTGTCAGACTTGTGAAAGCTAAATAAAAAATTTAACCAATCAGAGGGTTTGTAGCTGATCATAGTTTGTGTAATAAAAGTTCTTTCCAGGCCGAAATGCTGGCTTGCATGGAATATTTTTCCTGAAATTTATATTGAAGGTCAACTGCCCACTTTGCACGTAGGCCGCTGTTTTTTAAGATATTCAGGAGCGTTGAAGAAAGGTCTTCCGGATTCTTTGCATGGAAAAGAAAAATTTCATTCTCCAATATCTCTGATGTTCCAGCGGTGTTGCTTCCAATCACAGGAACTCCACTGGCCATGGCTTCAATGGTCACGGTTCCAAAGGTTTCCTCCCAACTAGGTACAATAACCAAATCAAATGCACCATACAATAGTTGCATGTCTGATTGATGAGGAAGGAAGGTTGTTTTCTCCTGAAGATGATTAAACTCAATGGCATGTTGCAATTTTTGAACATACTCATCGGCTTCATTTTTTGTTTTGTCGCCAATGAAAACAACATGAATGTTTTTTTCACTGTCCTTCAACAACGAAAGTGCTTGAATCACTTCAAGCTGACCTTTTTTCTCGTCTAACCTTCCAACTACACCAACAAGAAATTTATCGGAATGTAAATTCAAAAGTTTGCGGGCTTCTTCTTTGGAATGAATGGAAGTGCTGTCAATGTTGGTTCCTAGCGGTATAACATGAAGTTTCTTTTCAGGAAACTTTGTGTGCGAAAGCACTTGCTTCTTCATGTAATTCAAGGTGGAAACCCAAGCATCTATTCGGTTGAAACGGAATGTATGTATGATGTCTTTTTTCGGAACACCGAGTTGCATGGCTTGATGATAAACCAATTTTATTTTTCGGGAAGAAAAAAAATTCACCCAACCTAAAAAATCAAGATCGCGATTGTCTCGAAAATGGACAATTTCAATTCCATCTTTTTGAAAAATCTTTGCAAGACTTCGCGCATGCATGAAGTCGAAATATTTTTTGTTTCGCGGAACCGCCTGAATCGGCAAACCCAATTCAGTAGCCGATTGGAAGAAGGAAGTTCCTTCAACACCGTAAAATTGAATTTCGAAATTTTCTTGCTGAAGGGCTTGCGCATAGCGAACGCTGTTCATCTCCAATCCGCCCCAACTGATAGAGCTGCAGTAAAATCCAATTTTGGGTAGGGAAGGGGTGATACTCATTCGTCAAACACATCTAAGAGCATCAGCGCTTCCGAAAGTTCTCCTTCGGTTTTGAAGTCTTTCTGAATGCGGGCTAATTTTCTTCCTTGCAGATAAAGCTCTATTGCTCGGTCGTTGTTTCCAATCAATTCATGGAGCTGCCCGGTTTTGAAATAAGTGGGCAAATACTCAGATTGAGTCAGTAATAATTTTTCTAGAATTTCAATGGCCCGTTCATTTTGTTCGAGCTTTTCATATTCAAGGGCAGTGGCATAGTGCAAAAAAGGATCGCTTGGATGCGTCTCTAACATTTTTAGAATTTGATCCAAGCGTGTGTTCAATATGCTTATTTTTTTTCTATTTCAGCCGTAATGCTTCTATCGTGAAGAGCAGTGCACATGCGTTCCATCTCTTTGTATGGCCCCGATTTCACAACCGTCTTGCCAGTTGTATGAATAAGCAAAGCACATTGCTCCGCTTGAATCCATTCATGATTGCAAATGGACATTAAAGATTGAATAACATGATCGAAAGTATTCACATGATCGTTGAAGACAACGATTTGATATTGTTCATCGGTAACAACATCTAGCAATACTTCTTCTTCTGTTTCTGTTTGAGCGAAAATATTCATACCATGCAAAATTAAAGCAGAAATTTCATTTAGAAGTTGTGGCTTTTCAACACTTAACAATAAGGTATTGTTTGTTAATTCTATTGGTTGTTATTTAGCCGCATCTTAAACAGCTTGAATATTATGGACGAAAAGAGTGACTTGGTGGTTTCTGAAACTGCGAAAATCCGAATTCTAATAGTTGAAGACGATGAATTAATTCGCGCTTTACTAGATGTAATTATTTCAGATTTAGGACACACGATTGTAGCTTCAGTAGACAACGCTGTAGATGCGCTGGTGGCTTATTCCGTGCATAATCCGCATGTTGTTATTTCCGATATTGAAATCAAGGGAAATGTCGATGGGATTGAATTGGCGAAAAAACTGCTGCAAATTAGAAAATGCCAAATACTATTTTTAACTGGAAACACGAATGATGAGACGTTCAATAAGGCTAAGAAATTAGCCCCTCTTGCATTTATTGCGAAGCCCATTGTTCGAGTTGAATTGGAGCGAAGCATTGATTTGGCGGTTGAACATTCAAACGAAACTATTGGATTTGTTACAGAGAGCATGCCCGTTGAAGGTTGCCTTTACACTCGCATTGGCAATAAGCTAAAAAAGATTGCCATAGCTGATATTGAATACATTGAGGTAGATGGAAAATACAGCAGTATTTCTGTTGCTCAGCGATTGGTAAATTGTAAGATTTCCTTAAAAGAATTGCAAGCAAAGCTTCCTCAAAAAGATTTCGTGCAAGTCAACCGAAGTTCAGTCATTAATCTCAATTGTATTGTAGACATTGACATGGCGAGACAAATGATCAAGATGCCTTCCGCAGAAATTAGCATCGGTCGTAATTTCAAGGAAGCTCTTTTAAATCGCTTAAACCTTATTTGATCTTTGATAGGATCTTTGATAGGATTTTCAATAGGACCTTCTGTAGGTTCTTTGAAAGACCTTTCGCAGAACCTTTCACAGAACCTTCGTCAGACCTTTCGTAGAACCTTTGGCTTTGCCAATCTTCCCCTTTCTTCCCTTCTCTTAACCTCTCTTATCTTTTCTTAAAGAGTTCAAACTGCGAAGGCACATTCTTCGTCGGCCAGAAATTGTTATTCAACTCCACATCTGCTGTTTCCAATAAAGGGTCTAAGGCAATGTTGGTTACTTTCTTTCCGAAACGGAAAACCTTGCTAGCAGTGGCTTCAGACATCTTCCAGATTTCAGCAGGTATGCGTTCAATCTGCTTGGTTCCATCTTCAAAAGTGAATTCGAAGATTACAGGCATAAGCAATCCACCAACATTCTCAACTGTAAGCTCATAGAAGTAATTCGTTTCGTTTAGAAGCTTCAGCTCTTCTGGAGTCAAGTTCTTTTTGTACTCTTCGTATCTCTTTTCGTCTTCAGCGGTTACTTCATACGGATTGTCGTCGTTGTATTTATCGCGGGTTACAGGATTCTGATCTACGATAGGAATAATTCCTTCTTGCTTATCGCGTGTTAATGAAATGTCTGCAGGTTGTGCATCTGCTTTGGATTTCAATAAAGCTTTTTCAACTTTCGGGTCGCGACCGTTAATGGTGAACTCACGAACGCTTTTCAAATTCATGTCGCAATGCTCAGTTGTGTAGAACCAACCTCTCCAGAACCAATCCAAGTCTACTGCACTCGCATCTTCCATGGTACGGAAGAAATCCTCTGGAGTCGGATGTCTGAACGCCCATCTTCTGCAATACTCTTTGAACGCATAGTCGAACAACTCTCTGCCCATAATGGTTTCACGCATGATGTTCAATCCGGTTGCAGGCTTTCCGTAAGCGTTGTTTCCAAATTGATAAATGCTTTCAGAGTTGGTCATAATCGGAGACATCTTCGTTTTGTCGCCCTTCATGTAATCTACAATGTTTCTTGCTGGACCGCGACGAATAGGGAATTCACGATCCCATTCTTTTTCTGCGAGGTATTCGCAAAAGGTGTTCAATCCTTCGTCCATCCAAGTCCACTGACGCTCGTCGCTGTTGATAATCATAGGGAAGAAGTTGTGTCCCACTTCGTGAATGATTACCGACAACATTCCTGTTTTTGTTCCTTCGCTATACGTTCCGTCTGCTTCAGGTCTTCCGCCGTTGAAACAGATCATAGGGTATTCCATGCCAATCCATTTCGCGTGAACGCTAATGGCAACGGGATAAGGATAGTCTATGGTGTGAGCGCTGTATGATTTCAACGTATGTGCTACAACACGCGTGCTGTATTGCTCCCAAAGAGGATTGCCTTCTTTCGGATAGAAGCTCATGGCCATTGGTTTCTTTCCATTGATGTCTACCGACTGCGCATCCCAAATGAATTTTCTTGAAGTAGCAAATGCGAAGTCACGAACATTTTCTGCTTTGAACACCCATGTCTTCATGGCTTTCTCATGTCCTTTCTCACGCGCAATGGCCTCGTCCTGTGTGCAAATAATAACAGGCTCTGTGCTTGTTTTTGCTTTGTTGTAACGAGCTACTTGCTCGGGTGTCAAGACATCTTTCGGATTTTGCAATACGCCAGAAGCCGCTACAATGTGGTCTGAAGGAACAGTTAAAGCCACTTCGTAATTTCCGAAATCAAGCGTGAATTCTCCCGATCCCAAAAACTGTTTGTGCTGCCATCCGCTGTAATCCATGTATGCAACCAAGCGCGGGTAGTATTGCGCAATGGTATACAAGTAGTTCTTGTCTGTATCGAAATATTCGTAACCGCTTCTTCCACCCAAACGCATACGGTCGTTGATGTTGTAGTTCCAATTGATTTGGAAAGCATAGGTTTGCCCCGGTTGAATAGGCTTCGGTAAGTCAATGCGCATCATCGTTTGATTCACAGTGTAAGGCAAGTCTTTTCCAGCTGCATCTGCTACTTTATCAAGCTTGAAACCACCATCAAACCAAGGGTACAAATCAATAAGGTCGTTGGTTTGCATTTGATCGCTAATTTTCATCTGCTCAATCTTCGCAGAGTTGTTGTCCTTCGAGTAGATGTTCTGATCTAGCTGAATCCACAAGTAATACAAGACATCCGGAGAGTTGTTGTGATACGTAATGGTCTCTTCACCATGAATCTTCTGAATGTCGTCGTCTAACCGAATCTTCATTTTGTAGTCGACTTGCTGCTGCCAATAGTCGGCACCCGGAGCACCGCTCGCTGTGCGATAAGTATTCGGGGTAGCCATTTCATCGGAACCCAACTGACGGAATTTGTCGTTCCATGGATTCACCTGCGGTTGCGCAAAGGCGTTAAAAAATGCAACAGACAAAACGGTTGCAGCAAAAAGTTGACGAAGATTTAATTTCATAGCGGTGCTAAAATACGAAAGGAGAGGGGTTCACAAAGAAAGAAAATCTTCCAGTTCAGAAGCTACTTTTAACGCCATGTTGTGCGAGTAGATTTTATCTTGAAAGTGCGAAACGGCCTGTATTCCGCGAGTTACATTCAGCAGCCACACTTCTTGTGCTTGTTGAAGGTTGGAAAGTTGACAAGCTTTTTCTTTCAAAACCTTTCCTTGGGTTTGAAGCATTTCCTTCAATGCGTTCTTTAGGGTGCTGTCTACACATCCGCTTGAAAGGGGAGGAGTAAACAACTGATCTTCTACCAACCACACCAAAGAACTCCACGTTCCTTCGGCAATTTCATTTTTTGTATTTGGAAGAAGACACTCGTTCCACTCGTTCTCCTTCGCTTCCATGGCAGCGAAAACATACGGAAGTGCATTCAACGTTTTCAAATGGGAGAAGGCATGGGCATGCAAAACGGTTTGGGTGGAAAGACCCACTTCCTTCAACAAAGAAAAATAAGAACCGAAAGATTGTTCGGTCACTTCAATCAGAAAATGCATTTCATTTCGAAGGGGAGTGTAGCGGCCTTCTCCAGATCTGAAGAATGTCACACGTGCAATTCCAGATTCAATTTTATTTAATTGAAAGGTTTGTCCAATAAGATTTTCAATTTCTGAAAATGACAATGTTGAAGGCTCGAACTTAAAGAGATTATTCGAGGCTTCCATGCGTTGCAAATGATACTTGAAAAGTGGAATGCGATTTTGTTCGAAACGAATGGTTTCGAAAAATCCATCGCCGTAACGGAAGGCACGATTGGTTCGAACATCGAGAAGAAGTTCAGATTCCTCTATGAATTTTCCGTTCGAACAAACTATCATCTTAAAGCGTTTTGACGTATTCCAACAAATCACCGTTCTGCTTCATCTGAATTCCGCGAACGCCAGCAGCATTGGCGCACAACACATCGCGGTCGCGATCCCCAATCATAACACTGGCGTCTTTGTCGAATTTGTATTTCGCACAAGCGCGTTCCACCCACAAGCCTGCGGGCTTACGTGAGAGAGAATTGCAGATATCTGGATGATGAATGGAGTAGAAGAATTCCAAAATTTCAACGTTGTTCTTTTTGCATTCCGATTGGAAGAAAGCGTGAATGCGATCGACTTCTTCTTTGGTGTATAGTCCGCGAGAGATGCCGGCTTGATTGGTAACCACCACCAATTCGAATCCTTTGGAAATCGCTAATTGCAAGGCTTCCATAACTGTTGGAAGAATCACGAACTCATCGAGTGAATAAGTGTAATCTCCAGGGTCGTGGTTAATGACTCCGTCTCTATCGAGGAACAAAGCTTTTCTCATGTTATACTTTTTTCAAGGTTCGAAGGGTAAGCACGAGTGCTAACAAAGTGAAGATTGCTCCGAGCATAAAAGCTGCTCCGGGATAACTCACCACCGCGTGATCACTGGCGAAATAGGCGTAGGTCTGTGTCATAATAAGCGGACCCAAGAAGGCGGTAATGCTTACCATAGAAGAAAGTGCGCCTTGCATTTCGCCTTGCTCATTCAAGGGCACTTGATTGCTCATGTATCCTTGAAGCGAAGGTGTGGAGATGCCGCCAATGCAATAGGGGATTAGAATGATGTACATCATCCATCCGGCATTCGCGAACGAAAACAAGATTAAACCCACTGTTGCGAATGCCATTCCGATCACAATCGATTTCCTTGGTCCCCAAACCTTGCTGGTATAACGAATAAGCCCTCCTTGGACCAAAGAGATGAGCACGCCCACCGCACCGAGCGAATACCCGACATCCGCGTTATCCCAATGAAACTGAGCCTTTCCAAAAAACGACCACGTGCTCTGAATGGCAAAGCCGCCAAGATATAAAAAGAAGAAGGCCACAATTAACCCCATAAATCCCTTGTACTGGCCTAAGCGTTTCAAGCTGGTAAACGGATTGGTTCTTTTCCAATCGAAACTTCTCCGGTTTTCAACCGGATGCGATTCAGGAAGTATAAATAAGCCGTAGGCGAAATTCAACAATGACAAAATAGCTGCGGCGTAGAAAGGAATGCGTTCACCCAGATCTCCCAACAAGCCGCCAATAACTGGCCCGAGAATAAATCCCAATCCAAAGGCCGCTCCTAACATTCCGAAGTTCTGCGCTCGCTTCTCGGGCGTCGATACGTCTGCAATGTAAGCAGTCGCCACCGTGAAACTCGCCCCCATAATTCCACTTAAAATTCTACCAATAAAAAGAAGCGTAATATTCGGCGCAACGGCCATGAGCAAATAATCGAAGCCGAGTCCAAGTAAAGAAATTAAGATAATCGGACGCCTTCCGTAAGAGTCACTTAACGCGCCCATCATCGGAGAAAAAAAGAATTGCATAAAGGCATAAACACCTATGAGCCATCCACCCCAAGTGGCTGCTTCCGTAATGGTAGAGTGGGTAAGAGAGGCTATCAGATCTGGGAGTACGGGAATAATAATTCCCAATCCGATCACATCAATTAAGATGGTTATAAAAATGAATACCATTCCTGGCTGTCTCGCTTTCAACATATCGGTTGCAAGATTACAACAGAACTATTTCATTCGTGCGGTCTTCAGGTAATTTCCAATGAATGCTTTTTCTGTAAATCCGAAATCGGCTACGGCTAAAAACACCATCTCTTCGTTACTCAAATTCTGCGACTGGTGCATAGCCCAGCGTGGTACATAAACAATACTTCCCGGTTGAACAGGAACCGTAATGTCATCAATCAATACTTGGCCACTTCCTTTGAAAAACACAAATACAGTTTCGTGAGCGTGCTTATGAAGCTCGTTGTTCTTATTTGCAGAAACACGAACAATGCGCGGATCAAGGACTTCCAAGGGAAAATCTAAACGCTCAACGAAGAAGTCGACATTCAACTTTTCTACCGTGTTTCTGTACAATTCCTTTCCGCTTGCTTTGTCTATGTGCTTTTCAAACAGAGCATCCTCATCATCAGGAGCTAACGATGTCTTCAACAAAACCGCGTCGGTTAAAGGTTTCAAACGAAGAAACAAAACTTGCTCGTAAGTGAAATCCAATAATTCATGCAAGGTCATGTCTACTTCAATGTCATACTTTCCTTCTTCAAACAAGGCATTCACCTTCAACTCATCGTCAGTCATTAACGCGTGAAGTGCCCATTGCTTTTCAGTTGAATTCAATTCAGCAATGAATTCGCGCCACTTGTCGGTATCGCTGCGTATCTTGAAAGAACGTATGTAGGCACCCAAGCAATCTTGAATAAAATACTTTTCCTCTTCATCAAAAAAATCGCTCTCGTAGGCTTGTATTAAGGGGTGCTTCATTGTAAAATGCGTGTTGTTTCGTTTTCTAAATTCTGCCAAAATTCGGCACGAAGATCAAGCGCAGTTTCCATTCCTTTTCGAACAAGCTTTGCGTTTTCTTCACTCTGCGAAGCTAGTTCATTTGCTATGGCTAACAAGACTTTTCCGTGCTCATCATCAACTTCGGTGTGCAAGGGGAAGAAGACATAATCTTCAAGGGTGAGCGATGTATGCGTGGAAAGGGATTCTATAATTGGACGATAAACATGCTTCACCACACTTTCCGTCCCCAATCCAATGGCGCCTACCGCTTCCGCTTCGGTGCAATTATCGAGATAATTTAAAAACGATGTTCGCCAGTTTAACACGGCTTCACCCATTTCAAAATTGTAATTCGCACAGATTGCTTTTTTAAATTGTTGAAACAAGATCGGGTGGGGAATTCCAATTACCCAAGAATCATCTATGCCCATGGCACGAATGGCTTGCAAATCATCTTCGTGCAATAGGCCTTTTTCTTCCGCAAGGTTTTCTAGCAAATGTGCTTTGTGAGTGGGATTCGATAGTTTGTCTATGACAGCTTGAAGGTATTTCGGGAACCAAACGCTGTAGCCTTCATATTGTGAAGCGAAGTAGGCCAAGGCCTTTTCCATGTTGGAAAACTCACCTTGAGATAATTTCTGTAGATAAGAATGATGAACAGCGTCGTGCTGCAATGCGATGTCTTCCATACTTTTGTTTGAGCGATGAATATAAATGCATATCCATTAAACATTCTAATTCTTATTTTGTTAAAACATCATGAAAACAATTTACATCGTCGGATTACTTGTATTAGCGCTTTCTTCAGCAGCGGCATTGTCAATGCGCGGCAGATGGCAGAAACCTTCAAAACCAATAGGAACAAACAAAATGAGCTTTTACGATTTAACCATTAATGCCATAGATGGCAAGGTCATGAACATGGCTGATTACAAAGGAAAATATGTGTTGTGTGTGAACGTCGCTTCAAAATGCGGATATACCCCACAGTACGAAGACCTTGAAAAATTATACGAACAATACCAAGGTAAGCTGGTGATTGTGGGTTTCCCTTGCAACCAATTCCTTGGACAAGAGCCGGGGACAAGCGAAGAAATTGTTTCTTTTTGTCAGAAAAATTACGGAGTGACTTTCCCATTAACCGAGAAAATTGATGTGAAAGGAAAGAATCAACACGGCATCTACCAATGGTTAACGCAGAAGTCGTTAAACGGAGTAGCAGATGGAACAGTGAAGTGGAACTTCCACAAATTCTTAATCTCTCCTGAAGGAGAATGGTTGGCTGAATTCCCATCGGGTGTTAAACCACTTGATGCTGAGTTAACCTCATTGATTAAATAAGATTACTCATGGTTTGGAATCAATTGAACTCGGTAGAGCAATGGAATGCCATGCTCGAATCGGAAGAGAAGTTTATTGTGTTCAAGCACAGCACACGCTGTAGCATAAGCACCACGGCACTTTCACGCTTCGAACGCGATTGGGATGCGTCTTCATCTGTGAAGCCGTTTTACCTTGATCTTTTAGAACACCGAAATATTTCGAATGCAATTGCACAAGACACCGGCGTTGAACACGAATCTCCGCAAGCTATTCTAATAGAAAACGGAAAGGTGTTAAAGTCGGCTACACATTTATCTATATACGTTTCCGATCTACTCGAAGCTTAGTCCATGTCCTACGTGCTAACCTACATCTCTGAAGGCGAGCATTTGAAGCAAGACTTTAAAATGCGCATTGATGATGCGCAGAAAATTGCGCGTTCGTTAGTGGCTTTCGCCAATACTTCTGGGGGAAGATTGCTCATTGGCGTAAAAGACAATGGCAATGTGTGCGGTGTTCGTCCGGAAGAAGAAATTCATATGATCATTCGCAGCGCAGAGGAATTCTGTCAACCGCCCATTCATTTCACCCACTCGGTTTGGAAGGTGGAAGGAAAGGCGGTTTTGGAAATTGACATTGAAGAATCTTCAGCGAAGCCTCATTTAGCAAAAATTGAAGAGGGGTGGAAAGCATTCGTGCGCGAGCATGATGTTACGCTGCCGGCTTCGAATGTTTGGATTGCCATGCAAGAAGTTTCTTCGGAGCGCGATTCGAACGAACTCTTTCAAATGTCCGAACGAGAAGAACAACTTTTTTCCTTGTTGAAACAACAGCCCTTTACGTTGAATCAATTGGCTAGAAAGGCTGGCACACCGCGCCCCATCTTAATCCGAAAGCTTGCGAAACTCATGAAATGGGGAATCGTAGTTGAGAACTTCGAACAAGGCAAAGCACTTTATTCTCTAAAATAAAAAAGAGCGGGAAATTCCCGCTCTTTTTGCTCTAACTAAAATCTAAACCCTAACCTAAACTTAGTTCTTAATGAAGTTGAAGTGACTTCCGCTTTCAGTTACTACTGAATACATTCCTGAAGTGAAAGCGTTTGTTGAAATGGTATTTAAGTTGTTATTCAAAAGACCACTTGCAACCAATTGTCCTGAAACATTGTAAATTGAATAGGTTTCAGCTGATGCTGACTTTCTTTCAATGGTTAAAACATCTGTACATGGATTAGGATATGCCTGAACCGCTGAATTCAAGATGTCGTTAATTGAAGCTGGTGGCAATAGAACGGCGTCAATGACGTGAATAATTCCATTCCAAGCATTCAAATCAGCCGCAACAATGTTTGCATTGTTAATCATTGCACCGCCCATTCCTAATGTAATGGTAGTGTTGTCACCTTGAAGCATTTCAATGTTTTGCCCATCAACAAGACTATTAGCAGGAACTTCAGAACCTACAGCATGATATAGCAATACGTTCGTCAAAGCAGTTGGATTAGCAATCAACGATTCAATTGTTCCAGCAGGCAGAGCGCCGAAAGCTGCATCGGTTGGAGCGAATACAGTGAAGAAATAATCGTTTTGCAATGTGCCGTCCAAACCTGCTGCAGCAACACCAGTCTCAAGAATAGTGTGAACTGGAGAACCTTGAATGATTTCCCAAACGTTATTCGCGATAATTCCAGGTGCAATTACAGCGTCAATAACGTGAACTACACCGTTGTCTGTTACAATGTCAGCAACGATAACTTGTGCGTGGTTGATGAATACACTTCCGTTTACAATAGAAACGTTTACATCTACTCCTGAAAGTGTTGTAATAACCTGACCGTCAGCTAAATCTGTAAAAAGGGCTACAGAAGGAACAACGTGGTAAGTAAGGATGAATGTCAATATACCTGATGGATCTGCAATTAATGCATCGATAATTGGCTGTGGAACCAATGCGAAAGCTGCATCGGTTGGAGCGAATACAGTGAAAGCACCTGGGCTGTCCAATGCACCGTCCAATCCCGCAAGTCCAACTACTGCTTCTAAAGTAGTGTGGTCAGGTGAGTTTTGAATCACATCCCAAATAGTAAATTGCTGGGGTGCTGCAGGACTTAGTACCTCATTCACTACGTGAACAACTCCGTTAGAAGCTGCAACGTCAGCAACAATAACTTGGCTTGTTCCATTAATGAAAACACCGTTATTGATGGTTACAGTAATGTCTGAACCGTTCAATGTGGTTGCAATTTGACCGTCAGTCAAATCAGTCGAAAGAACTGCACCATTGATAACATGGTACAATAAGATGTCTGTCAAAGCAGGAATGTCATTCAATAAAGCAGCAACGGTTCCGGCTGGAAGCGCATTGAACGCATCGTCTGTTGGCGCGAAAACGGTAATAGGGTCAAGCGTGTTAAGCGCTCCGTCTAAGCCTGCAGCAAGAACTGCAGCTTCGAGCGTGTTGTGGTTTGGCGAGTTTTGAATAATTTCAAATGCCGTTTGTGCTTGCGATAGGCCGAAGCTTAGCGCTAATGAGAGAGAAAGTAATACTTTTTTCATTTTGTTTAAAGTTATGTTCAAAAGGTTAAACAAGGATTATTCGCCATTGTTCATTCTTAACTTACTTTTTTTTTAAAAAATGAAAATTATATTGATTTTTACATTTTAACCGCAAGAATGTTAAACATATACTTTGTTGAAAGAAACGTTCAATACATGACATTTGTCAGTGCTTTTTCTGACGCTTGCGGTTTTCTTGTACCTGCACCTCGAATAAATTTGTACTGCCCATGGAAATTAGATTTGCCTCAATATGGAATCATGTAAATGAAGGAATTTTAATCTCGAATAAATCGGGTGAAATTGTTCTTGTGAATCCTCGTTGTGCTGCGCTCTTTGGTTATTCGGAAGATGAGATTTTAGCTATAGGCATAGATGCACTTATTCCAGATGCAGCTCGATCTAGACATAAAAAACACCGAGAGCGTTATAACGAGCAGCCGACGAACCGTTCCATGGGTCAGAATATGATTTTGTATGGATTGAAAAAAGACAAGTCAGTATTTCCTATTGAAATTTCTCTAAGCCATTACAATTCTCAAGGCGAGATGTTTGTTATTGCCTTCATCATAGATATTACCGAACGTTTGAATTTTCAGGAAGATTTACAAGTCGTAAACAAGCAATTGCTTACGTTGAATGAAAATTTAGAGCGAAAGGTTAAAGAACGCACCTTGGTTTTGCAAGAAGCTATGAATGATTTAGAAAAGAGTCAAACTGAATTGCGTGAAGGACTTGTAAAAGAAAAAGAGCTGCACGAAATGAAATCGCGCTTTGTCACCATGGCTTCTCATGAGTTCAGAACGCCCTTAACCACGATACTTTCCAGCGTATCGCTTATTTCGAAATACCTGCAGGAAGAAGAGCAGGGTCATCGCGATAAGCATATTCAGCGCATTAAGAACTCTGTTTTTTCTTTAACGGAAATCTTAAACGATGTCCTCTCCTTGGGTAAACTCGATGAGGGAAAAGTAGCGGCTCAATTAGAAGAAATTGATTTGTGTGAAATAGTGCAAGCAGTGGTTAATGATATGGATTTAATTCTTAAGCCAAATCAAAAAATTGAAGTCAGTTGCCCGAAGAATCAAAAAGTTAAAGCTGACATAATCTTGTTGCAACGCGTGCTTGTTAATCTACTTTCCAACGCCATTAAGTTCTCTTTCGATGAGACCAATATTTCAGTTGAGGTCTTAAACAACACCGAATTAAAAGAGGTTCAAGTAAATATTTCAAATCAAGGAATTGGCATTCCTGAAGAGGAATATGATAAGCTCTTCGATCGTTTTTATCGCGCGAACAACGCTTCAAATGTTCAAGGAACAGGTTTAGGCTTGAGCATTGTGAAACGCTGTCTCGAACTTATGAACGCCTCAGTTTCCTTCACCAGTATAGAAAATTCAACAACAACATTTACTATTCACATACCTGTAGAATCATGACTGAAAAAATATTAGTGATAGAAGACAACGCTGAAATGCGCGAGAACATTTGTGAAATTTTAAGTATGTCCGGATACCTATTGTTCGACGCTGAAAATGGAAAAGAGGGCGTAGAGATCGCTTTAGCAGAGGTTCCGAATCTCATTCTATGCGATATTATGATGCCGCAACTCGATGGTTACAGCGTGTTGAATAGATTATCTCGAGAAGAAACAACGTCTTCTATTCCGTTTATTTGTCTTACAGCGAAAGCGGATCGTTCAGACATGCGCAAAGCCATGGATTTGGGCGCCGACGATTACATAACTAAACCGTTCGACGATTTAGACCTTATAAGCGCTGTAAGAAGTCGTTTGGATAAAGCAATTCGTGTAAGAGCAGCTGCTTCCAAAGCACCACTGCACGGTATGGAGCACCTGCTGAATGAAGTAAAAGATCTTTCGGACATTACTAAGATGAGCGATAGCGCAATTACGAAAAAATACAAAAAAAAGGAGCTCATCTTCGCTGAAGGCGACGACGCAATGGGCGTTTATTTTTTGAAGTCAGGAAAGGTGAAAGTTTACATGAGTCATGAAATTGGAAAAGATTTAATTATTCAATTGGTGCATGACAATGAGTTCTTCGGATTTCTTCCGTTGCTTCAGCATGGAAAGCATAGCGCTTCTGCAGAGGTATTGGAAGATTCTGAAGTTGTTTTTTATCCTAAATCTGATTTCTACAAACTCATAGACGGAAGTTATGATGTGCTGAAAGAAGTTGTTTCCTTGCTCAGTAACAAAGTCAAAGAGGAACAAGAACGCTTAATGAAATTAGCATACTCCAGCGTGCGCAAACGCACGGCCGATGCCTTGCTTCACCTGAAAGATCGTTATGAAAAAGACTACAGCAAACCCTTCACCATGGCCATTGCTCGCGACGATCTTGCTCGCATGGTAGGAACAGCTACAGAATCTCTTATTCGCACACTCAGCGACTTTAAGCAAGAAGGGCTAATCACCATTGATGGTGCTCGCATTACGATTGTGGAGGAGTTGAAATTGTTGAATCTCAGGGGATGACCAACTCACCTTCGGTGATTGATTGCGAAGCAATTGATCTGACGAAGTCAGATTGATCTGAAAGATTGATTGCGCAGCAATTCCGCTTCGGACTCAACATCGGTATCCCCAAACCAGCGCCCCGCAGGATAATAAGCAACCCCAAAATAAGCAACGCGAAGCGTATAGTCTTTTCGCGTTTGAAGAACGGGTATTTGCTTAGGTACATTTTAATTCTGGAAAGTAGAACAAGAAGGGGCGAGGTGCCTATTCCGAATAGAAACATAAAGAGTCCTGAGTATAGGGCATTGTGATAAAGTATGGCTACAGCCAAGGCTGAATAGACCATTCCGCAAGGGAGAATGCCGTTGACCATGCCCATGAAAAAACGCGAGAAGACGCTTTCCATTTTCAAGAATTTCCGGAAGTAGGTCGAGACAGATGAAGCTGGAAATACTGTGTTCTTAAACCAAGAAGGAAACGATTGCACAAGGAAGACAAGAATTAAAACACTTCCGCTGATGAGCGCTGGCCATACTCCTATATCTCTAGGAAGAATCAATTGTCCAACACCTCCAACCAATACGCCCATTATGGCATAAGTCGTGGCTCTTCCAACATGATACAAACTTATCTGCAGAGCCTTTTGTGTGTTCGACCAAGGAATGCTAATGATGATAGGTCCGCACATTCCCAAGCAATGCAGACTTCCTAAAAGGCCCATGGATAGAGCGGCTATAATTAGTTCAATGAACATGTTTATGCCCGATTATTTCTTCGAAATAATATTCAAGTCCGTCCTTCTTCCAGAAAACTTCAATGTTGTATCGTGAAGGAATTCCGGTTGGAAGGGAAAACGCAAAAGCGCTGTCTGAAGAAGCCGTTAAGTTGTAACTCGCATCGAAGGCATTGTTACTTGGGCAATATACCTTCACTGTAGCTTCTCTCATTTCATTCAACATAAACGGAAAGCGAATAACGACAGTTCCATTTTCAAATTGAAAAGAACATTTTTTCTCGAGCGCGGCGTAGTTCTTTTGCTGATCCAATCTGCTTTGATGAACCAATTCTTTTTCGTAATAGTTCTTGTCTACCAAATCTATTTTTTGATTGATCGAAAGAAAGACCAAAGTCAAAATGCCTGCAGCAAAGCTGATGTATAGTAATGTTATTTTCCAACCCCAATTCATGGTCTATTTAATTTATTCGGTGCTAGAAGCACGAGGTGTTCTGTGGCTTTCAGCTCGCCGTTACTATAAATTTCTAATTCAACTCGGTTCCTTTGAGCAGGTAATTCGTTCAAAGGAACATAGATAAAGAGCTCTCCGTTTTTCATTTCACCCGACTGCAATTTGTTCTGATGACCGATCCAATCGAAGTGCGCATGCTTTCCTTCAATTTTGAATTCAAGGTTCATTTCATTGGATGTCTTGTTAATGAGTTTTATGTTGTAGAGGTTTCCAATTTCCCCATCGGACTCAACAGTGAAGAGGGTGTTGCGCGTTCGAACGCTGTTCACCTCCAATTCACTTCGTGTAATCAATAGAAACGCTTCAACACAGATTAATGCCAAGAGAACAAAGCAGTAGGCGAGTATGCGCTTGTTAATGCGAAGTTTCGTTTTCGTTACAATGCTGTTTTCAGAGGCGTAGCGAATCAATCCTTTTTCGCGATGTGTCTTTTCCATTACGGTGTCACACGCATCCATACAAGCTGTGCAATTCACACACTCCAATTGTAGTCCGTTGCGAATGTCAATGCCGGTCGGACAAACACGAATGCATTCTAGGCAATCGACACAATCGCCATGTGGCTGGTCGGTCGTTTTCTTCACATGTTTGGTTCTCGGTTCTCCACGAACATGATCGTAGGTAACCGCAATGGAATTTTGGTCGAGCATAACACCTTGCATTCTTCCATACGGACAAACAATTAAGCACACTTGCTCGCGGAACCAATAGTAAATGAAGAAGAATACAAAACTGAATACGACTATGGCAGAAAAGCCCCATATATGTTTAGAGACGGACTCTGTCGCGATGTTCGAGACAGCATCGCTTCCAATGATATACATAAGGAATGTATTGGCAATGGCGAACGACACAGCGAAGAAGAGAATAATTTTCAGAATTCTCCGCGAAAGTGTTTTGCTGTTCCAAGGTTCAGCGCGTAAAGCCATCTGCGCTTTGCGATCGCCTTCAATCCAATATTCGATCTTGCGAAAAACCATTTCCATAAAAATGGTTTGTGGACAAACCCATCCGCAGAAGACCCTTCCGAAAATAACAGTGAAGAGAATAATGAACACCACGAAGATGAGCATTCCCAAAACGAAAATGAAAAAGTCTTGTGGCCAAAAGCGAACACCGAAGATGATGTAAATGCGATCAATGATATTCAACAAGAATAATGGAGCGCCATGAAATTTGACAAATGGTAAACCAAAGAACACCACCAAATACACCCACGAAAGATAACTTCGAAGGTTATAAAAATATCCTTTTGGTTTCTTCGGAAAGAACCACACACGTTTTCCTTCAGCGCTAATGTGCGCGACCGAATCTCTAAACTCTTCTTCGACTTCTCCTATCATTTTTTCGCTGAGGCTGTGCTATCGGGTAAGACGGAAATAGCAGTAGCCGTGCTGTCTACAGTGGCCTTATACAGCGGACCTTCAGGAGCTTTCGGATTGGCAGGATTCGTTCCTTGCAAGGAAAGAATATAGCTGGTTACTTGAGCCATTTGCATAGCCGACAAATCATTCTTCCAAGATTTCATTCCTGTTCCAGCCACTCCAATTTTTACTGTTTTGAAAAGGTTTTTTATATCGCCGCCGTGCTTCCAGTATTGATCGGTGAGGTTAGGACCAATTTTCCCTTCAGCGTTTGCACCGTGACAGCTTACGCAGTTCGAAGCGAATAGGGCAGAGCCCACTTTCAAGTCTTCAGATGCAGTAAGTAACTCAACGGTTGTTTCATCTACAAGGTTCTTCGCGTTCAAGCGATACTCTTCCATTTGCTTTTCAGCATCTGCCAATTCCGTTTGATATTCTTGAAGGGAGGATGGTCCATTTCCACCTGCATGGAAATACGCCATGTAGCCCAATCCCCAAACAATGGTTAAATAGAATCCGTACTTCCACCAAGGTGGTAACGCATTGTCTAACTCACGAATGCCATCGTAATCGTGGTCTGTAAGAATAGCAGCTTCGTCTTTAATTTCAACCGACTGGTGGAACTTGATCCAGAACGAAGGTCTTACACGCTCAGGTTGGGCCTCTGGCGCTCCTTCCTTCAATCCAACAAAATCAGTAGTTAAATACTTAATCATGCGATTGAAATACAACACCACACACAATTCAATGACTATTAGTGTGAACAGCGCATTGAAGGGAGTGTTTCCAAATCCGTCGTGAAGGAATTTCAACATTTGATCTCCGGTTGCTGCAGAAGCTGAATTAGAAAACCCGAAGTAAATGAGAATAATTAGAATGGTCGTGGGCCACTGACGCGATTGCTTTTGCTTGTCAAGTTTGGCTTTTTTTGCAACCGCTTTCAATACGCCCTGCAACTGCAGAATATAAATCAAGAGCATGACCGCAACAAAGATGAGCCCGTAAAAAATAGGGTCTTGATAAGGTGAATAATTGGTGACTACCACTGGTGCAGCGGTGTTGACATTTGGAACAGTGGTAACGGTTTGGGCGAAGGCTTGTGTTCCTGCAAGCAAAAGAATTCCCCATGTGGTTGTAGCTTTTTTCATGGCTTTACAGATCGAATGGAATGTTTTTTTGTTCTTCTATGCTTGCTTTGTCTTCACGAAGCACGCGGTATAAGACGCCTGCGAAGAAGATGACGAAAATGAACAGGGAGGTAAGCGGATAGATACTTACATCTGTTATGGATTCGAGGTAGTTTATAAATTTCATCTTGCTTCAGTTTTATTGTTGAACAGGTGCTGCGTCTCTTCCTAAGCGTTGCAAATAGGCAATGAGCGCTAAGATTTCATGATCGGGTTGAAGTCCTTCGTCGCTAGTAAGCAATTGGTTTTGCTTGAACTCGAGCATCAATCCGTTTGTTATTTGTTGTGCTTGTCTTCTTGCACTGTCGGCGCCTGCAGCAATGTCTGCATCGGTATAAGGCACACCCAAGGTTTGCATGGCTTTCATTTTATTGGTTATTTCTGCGAAGTCAATTTTGTCTTCGAACAACCAAGGGTAGCGAGGCATTATAGATCCGGTAGAGATAGAAGATGGATCCATCATGTGGTTGTAATGCCAGCTATCCATGCGTTTCAAGCTACCTGCTCCTTCACGCGCTAAGTCTGGACCTGTGCGCTTCGAGCCCCATTGGAACGGATGATCATAAACGAATTCTCCGGCTTTCGAATAGTCGCCGTAGCGCGCTGTTTCAGAACGGAATGGACGAATCATTTGTGAGTGACACGTATAACATCCTTCACGAATGTAAATGTCGCGACCTTCCAATTCAAGAGGAGTATAAGGCTTCACCGCAGCTATGGTTGGAATGTTTTCCTTCACCAAGAAAGTTGGAATCATTTCAATAACACCACCTATAGCAACAAGTACCAAGGCGAATACCAACATCTGAAGCGGTCTTCTTTCAATAACGCGGTGCCAGTGTTCGTTTCCTGTGATGCGTACTTTTTCAAGTGGAGCAGCTTCGGCTTTTTCTTGAGCCAAGAACACGCCTTGCTTCGCTGTTTTCACCAAGTTCACCACCATGATTATTGCACCAATTAAATAGAGCAATCCTCCTAATGAACGAGCCATGTAAAACGGACGCATGGTTTGAACCGTTTCCAAAAATTGATATTGCAGTTGTCCTTCCGGAGTGAATTCATTCCACATGCTACTCTGCATCCAACCCGCCCAATACATAGGAATGGCGTACAACAAAATACCCAGGGTGCCAATCCAGAAGTGCCAATTCGCCCATTTCTTCGAGTAAAGATCTGTTTGCCACATGCGTGGAATTATCCAATACAACACTCCGAAGGTTAAGAATCCGTTCCATCCCAAGGCACCCACATGAACGTGTGCAATGGTCCAGTCGGTAAAGTGAGAAATAGCGTTAACGTTTTTCAACGAAAGCATGGGTCCTTCGAAAGTGGCCATACCGTAAGCAGTAATGGCAACCACCATGAACTTCAACACAGCACTTTCACGCACACGGTCCCAAGCGCCACGAAGCGTAAGCAGTCCGTTAATCATCCCACCCCATGACGGAGCAAGAAGCATAATGCTAAATACGGTTCCCATGCTTTGCGCCCAATCGGGAAGAGAGGTGTACAACAAGTGGTGCGGACCTGCCCAGATGTAAATGAAGATTAATGCCCAGAAGTGAATAATAGAAAGTCGGTACGAATAAATTGGACGGTTCGCTGCCTTCGGAATGAAGTAGTACATGAGTCCCAAGTACGGCGTGGTTAAGAAGAATGCAACCGCATTGTGTCCGTACCACCATTGCACCAAGGCATCTTGAACACCCGCATAATACGAGTAACTCTTGGTGAATGAAACAGGAAGCTCAATGCTGTTCACTATGTGAAGCATGGCCACGGTAACCCAAGTTCCAATGAAGAACCAGATAGCGACATACAAATGACGTTCGCGACGCTTAATTAACGTACCGAACATGTTCACCCCGAAGATGACCCATACCAATGTGATAAATATATCAATAGGCCATTCCAACTCGGCGTATTCTTTCCCGGTGGTGTAGCCCATTACCAAAGACAGCGCGGCCAATACAATAATGAGCTGCCATCCCCAGAAGTGAATTTTACTTAAGAAGTCACTGAACATGCGCGCTTTCGTTAAACGCTGGAGCGAATAGTAAACACCCATGAAGATGCCGTTTCCTACGAATGCAAAAATGATTGCATTGGTGTGAAGTGGACGCAGACGTCCGAAGGTAGTCTGAGGGATATTAAAATTCAAAAATGGCCAAACCATTTGCAAGGCAATGGTTAATCCCACCAACATTCCAACCAGTCCCCACATGGCAGTGGCAATGGCAAATTGTTTTACAATTTTGTTGTCGTAGTAAAAAGTTTCCGTGTTCATTTGGGCTGTTCTTCGGTTTTTATTTCTGTTTGAGTTATAGGTTTTTCTTCGAATAAGATGCGCATGGCCGGAGTGTCTAAATCATCGAACTGACCACGTTTGGCATTACGCAAAAACACAATGAGAAAGCCCATTGCAAGCGGTAAACTGATTCCGATTAGTAAATAAATCACACTCATGTTTTGGCTATTTTCCTCGACTTCAAAAATATTTCTAGGCCTCATTTTGATTTATGAGGTGCATCAAATGCGCTTATGATTTTTGTCAAGCAATGTTCTTTTGTAAGCGCGTCTTGTCGCTGAAGTTGTAAAGAGTATTATCGTGAAAGTGCTCACAGGCATGAGAACCGCAGCCACAAGCGGAGAAAGATTTCCGGTAAGTGCATAAGAGAGACCAATCACATTGTACAGAAGTGACAATCCGAAACTCATAAACACAATGCGTCTGCACGCCTTCGCGTAAGCCACTATTGCTGGAAGGTTTTTCAATTGCTCTCCAGGAATTAAGATGTCGGCTGCCGGAGTAAATCGCTGATGCGCATCGCTCACGGAAATTCCAACGCTCGCCTCTTGCAACGCGCCTGTGTCGTTCAATCCATCTCCCACGTAAACGCAGCGAGTAGTTTCTTCCATTTTGGCAATGCCCTTCGCTTTGTCAGTTGGACTTAATTGATAAATGAGTTCGCTTCCAAAAGGAAAGAGTTTACGCATGCGCAAATCATCGGCATTGCTGTCTCCGGAAAGCAATCCCAATTTGTTTCCTTTTTTTATTTGTTGAAGCATATCCTTCATTCCACTTCGAATTTCAAATTCTAGGTGGAAGACGCCACGCCATTTACCGTTGATCCAAAGAGCGGTTCCGGGCCCATCGCTGCTCTTTTTCAATTCGAAAAAAATACCGTTTACTTTTCCGGAAGTTCCCATTCCCGGAGTCTCTTCAAATTCGGAAAGGGTGCAATGTTCGTTGCGAGGAAATTCCTTCAACAACGATTGACTAATGGGGTGAAGGGAAGAGGCAAGCAATTCTCCGAATGCATTTTTTTCTTCGGGTTGAAGGGCTTCGCCTGTGTAGGTTACACGCACCTCGTGTGTGTTGGTAACGGTTCCCGTTTTATCGAAATAAAACGCCTGAAGCGTGGCCAACTTGTCGAGAACAAAACTATTTTTGAAGAGCAACTTGCCTTGTGCCAAGAGTCGTAACGCTGTTCCTGTGGTGAAGGTATGCGAGAGAAGGAGGGCGCACGGACAAGCCACAATGAGTGCGGTGGTGAGCGCGCGGAAAGCTTTGTCTGCGTTGGTTGGATAAAGAATGAAAAACGCACCGAATGACATGAGCATAAGGAAGAGCGTGAACCATTTGGCCACCACGTGCGTGAAGCTTTGACGTTCGGCGTTTTCTTCTTTGCGAGCCTCCTTGTTCCAAAGCAAACCGAGGTGACTGTCTTCCATTACTTTTTCAACTCGAATACGAATGCTGCCGCTACAGTTGCGCGCGCCTGCATAGACGCGGGTTCCAGCAAGCACTTCCTTGTGATCAGACTCTCCGGTAACGAAGGCGTAATCGAGTTCGGCTTGAACGGAAAGCAATGTTCCGTCGGCCGGAATCACCTCATGATTGTGAATTTCAATCTCGTCGTTTTCTTGTACTTCTGCCAGTGGAATGTTTTGAAACTGATTTCCTTTTTTGGTTGAAATAACAATGGGGAAGTAGCTCTTGAACGATTTCGAGAATCCCAATTTATCGGTTCGAAGATCTTGAAAATGACGTCCAATAAGCATGAAGAACACAATGCCTGAATACGAATCGAAATATCCAGAGCCTGTATTTGAAATGACTTCGTAGAGACTTCTTGAATAGGCTACGAAAAGGCTTATCACCAACGGAAAGTCTATGTGCATGAATTTATTTCGAATGCCGGTTAGGGCACCGCGATAAAATTCAATGCTGCTGTAGAAGAAGACGGGGAGGGAAAGAAGGACATTGATGGTTCGAAAGAAGTAAACGAAGTTCGGATCGTTTTTTAGTTCAAGGTCCATGTATTCTGGAATGCTGAAGAGCATAATGTTCGCGAAGCAGAATCCGGCTATCACCAATGCGCGCAATCGGAATTTGCGCGATTTCTCCGTTTCGGAAGAAGTAGATTCTACCGACTCAATGTCGGGTGCGTATCCCACGAGAGCCAGTTGTCGTGCTACTTTCGAAAGAGGCACCTCTTTGCGAATAACCATACGAATGGTTTTTTCAGCGAAGTGCACCTCGGTCTTTAAGATGCCCGGTTCCAGTTTGTGCAGGTGTTCCAGCACATAGACGCACGAAGCGCAATGGATGTTGGAAAGGGTGAAGCGCACGTGTTTAATATCGGCATCTTCGTAGATGATGAATCGTTTCGCAATGGTGGGAATGTCGAGTTCTTCCCAATTGCGTTTACTATTTATTTCGGGAGCGAAGTTTTCGTCATCGGGTGCGCAGAGAATGGAATTGTCGATGAGCATGCGTGCTTGAAGGCATCCGTTGCAACAGTAGTTTTTTTCAAGATGAATAATTCGTTCTTTGTCGCAGGCTTCGCCACAGTGGTAGCAACTTTCTGGCATAGGTTAGAGGTTGCTTGAAAGTTCAGCTCCCTCTTGGTTTTGTCTATCGAGGGTCCATTGATCGGTCACGGAAGTTTCAATGTATAGTTTTCCGCTGCTTCGAAGTATTTGTACTTTCCAACCGAGTATTTGTTCCAGGTAATCAATGAAGTCGCGCACTTTGGCAGTGCTTTCAAATTTTATCTCAACGCTTTTTTCTCCGGTTTTCAGAGCGAAGTCGTTTTCTGTCGCCGCGCGTTTCTTCGAACCTACACGCTCATACAACGCCAGGCGCAGGAATGGGAAGTGCTCAGCGAACTGGCACATCAGTTCATTCACGGTAGTATTGGGATTAACGGTCATGCTCATTTTTTCAAGCCCCGAAATTCCGATAATCCTTGTTAGGTGGAAATGAGTGCGCTCAATAGAGGCTATGACATTTGTCAATGAACTGCGTTGTTGGAACTACGTTGTTTGAACTATGTTGTTGGAACTACGTTGTTCCTACTGCGTAATTAGAACTGCGTTGTTATTTGCTTACTTCAGCAAATCTCGGGGTTTTAAATTTTGCAATACAGTCATTTGCTGAATAGCCAATTGGTTAAGTTTAACAAGCCTTTCTTTTTGATCTAACTTCTCTTGAATAAGCAATGAATTAATATTCTCTAAATTCGAAAGACAAATAAGTTCATTCATACTCGCATAGTCACGTAAGTTACCTTGAAGACTTGGGTTGCGATCTCTCCATTCG
>Ga0114980_10000665_pt1 | contig 24568 bp, 38 predicted proteins | sample S_140806_EF_Meta_FD_87018 | JGI IMG/M metagenome (GOLD analysis project Ga0114980, IMG submission 87018) | Freshwater microbial communities from Lake Simoncouche, Canada to study carbon cycling - S_140806_EF_MetaG | ecosystem: Environmental > Aquatic > Freshwater > Lake | place: Lake...
CCCTCGCCTCCACTTGAAATCTGCCCGACATACGACTGTTTCCTCGCGGCAGCCCCGACGCAAACGATGGGGCTGCCGCCGGGGGGATGGAGCGGTCGGGCAGGCAGGACAGTTGCTTTGCACGATCCTTTGCGTAGTATGGGGGCATGATCGCCATGGCAGACTTCGACGTTTCCCAGCAGATGATGACCGATCAGCAGGTCATGAAGGCGATCGGTGCTCGAGCCCCGTCCACCGTGACCAGGGCGATCGCCTCCGGGCGGCTGAAAGGCTTGCGGATCGGCGAGCTTGGATGGCTGGTCTATCGGTCCAGCGTCAACGAGATGCTGGCGGCTGAGGTGGAAAAGACGCCCACCGGCGGATTCCCGCGCGGGGCCGTCCGCAAGGCCAAGGCCGCGAAGCGCACCAAGAAGCCGCGACGCAAGGCCGCTCGCTGACTTTTTCGCAATCTGCGATTTTCGCCGCATTTCTTCGGCGTTGACAATGCAAAGAGGTCTGCTATTCTTCCCCTCGTCGTGACCAATGCAAAGCATCACGCTATGCGGTTGCGGCAGGTGCCACGAAAGTTCGACTCCCCAACTCAGTCTTTTCCCCGTGCTAGCCGCACAAAAAACCGAGTTGACCGGAAACTGAACTTCCGTACACCTATGACTAAGCCACTCATCACAGTGATGGGTGGCCAACCAAGGCGAGGGAGTTGCCGTGAAACAGCACAAGAAGGCCGCCACGGCATCCCGCATTACGAAGGGACGCACGCATGGACGCACTGATCGACGCCAACCTGGAGCGAAGAGTCCAGGAGCCAAACGAGTTGCTGATTCAACTCGAAGCATCCGCCATCCGGCTGACGTGGTCGCCGGAGGAGCGAGCCAGGCGGAATGCGTACCACAACAGTTGGACGCCGCCGGACGCACCGGAGTCGATCTTCGGCAAGCCCGACGGGAGGCAGCGGTTCAAGTCGCAGTGATCGCCGGCACCCTGCGGCAGCGGGCGGTCGATTCGATGGCGATGCAGTCTCGTCGTATGGCATTCAACGACGTGATCGACCTGTCGATCGACGAACGGATCGAGATTGGCGACGCCGAGGCACTCTTCGACGCCGTGGCCGAAGCGATGGAGCAGCTCGACAACCTGCAGAACGAGTTTTCTCTGACTCTGCATGTGGACGTGGCGACTCTGACTCGCATTTCCGAGGTTCGCCGCCGCCAGGACGCCACCGGCCGCCAGTGGCGGGGATCGTCATGGACAAATCAGGAGACCGGCGCGACGGATCGTGCCGGGAAGGAGGCCGGCGGAGCCGGCCAGTGACAGGACGTTAGCCAGTGCGGCCACGGCCGGCCCGCTGGATGGAGGAATGGATGCTTGTGCTAACGCGGCGTGAGGGTGAGTCGATCCGGATTGGTCGCGACATCGTCGTGACGATCACGGAAATGAGCCACCTGCACGGCAGGCCGCGGTGCCGTGTCGGCATCGAGGCACCCGAGGACGTGAACATCATCAGGACAGAACTGGAGCGCAAGGATGGCGATTCAAGCGATGGCTACGGCAGCCACAAGGGCAAGTAGGGGCCATGTATCGGCGAGGGAGGCGACGCTGTCACGGGTCCACCGTGCTGCGTCACTGCTTCTCACGTCGATGGAACGGCTCCACGGCCAGACCTACAGAGCAAACCCGGGTGACGTGTTGTTTCTCCGCCAGGCGGTGGAGGCGGCATCCGCGGAAATCCGCAGGGAGTGCGTGCGATGAGTCTGAAAATCACGAAGGGTATCAGGGTTCGGGCGAAGAGGATCGTCGTTTACGGCGTCGAGTCGATCGGCAAGAGCACGTTGGCATCGCAGATGCCGAATCCGCTGGTGCTCGATACCGAGGACGGGACCAACAACATCGACGTTTGCCGGTCGGCGGTGGACACCTTCATGCAGCTTGAAGGCGACCTGCACGCCCTCGCGAGGGATTGCCAAGGCTTTCAGACGATCGTGATTGACACGATCGACAAGGCAGAGCGGCAGATGATCGACCACATGCTCCGCAAGGACCAGAAACGGTCGATCGAGGACTACGGCTTCGGCAAGGGCTACACGATGGTGTCGGAGGCTATGGGCCGACTCCTTTCCGTATGCGACACGCTCATCGACCGCGGTTTGAACGTAGTTCTCATCGCCCACTCCAAGGTGGCGAGGACGAACCCGCCGGATCTAGACGAGGGATACGACCGCTACGAACTCAAGCTCACGAAGCAGTCGGCTCCGCTGGTGAAGGAATGGGCTGACTGCCTTCTTTTCGCCAACTACAAGACCCGGTTGGTGGAGGGCGACGACGGTCGCACCCGGGCCCGCGGCGGGAAGGAGCGGGTTCTGCACACCGAGCGGACGGCAGCGTGGGACGCCAAGAACCGTTTCGGCCTGCCGGCTGAGTTGCCGATGACGGCCGAGGCTCTCGCCCCGCTGTTTTCCGGCGTGACGCCGACCAAGCCAGGCTGGGGCGATCGCGTCAAGGCCGCGGCGTCTCTGGAAGACCTGGATGCGATCGAGACCGGCGCCAACCAGGCGGTCACGTCCGGCGACCTGACCGAGAGCCAGCGGAACACGCTTGGGGCGGCCATCGCCAAGCGTCGTGCAGCCCTATCGCCCGAGGAGGTGCACGCATGAGTCGCAGCGACGACGAGAAGAAGTCGTGCCGCGAGCACGACGCAGTGATGAGGATCGTTTTTGAGACTTCAAGCTCGTTCCTTAACGGGTTGATGAGTTTCAACAGGGCCAAGTCGATCATCGACGACGCCCTGATCGGAGAAGCCGACCGCATCGTGCGGATCGGCAGCAAGGTTCACACCCCGGAGATTGAGTCGTGAAGTTCGACCGTTTCAGTGAAGACGATTTCGCCTCGTCTGTTATCCCCGACGGGGAAAACGAGATGGCGATTACCAAGATCAAGGATTTCGTGTCGAAGAAGGGCGAGAACTGGTGCATCGTCACCTTCCGCGACACGAACGACTCCTACAACGAAGTCGAGAAGTGGCTGAATCCCAACGAGAAGCGGGACCAGAAGGCCGCGATGAATCTCAACGAGTCGCTGGGGCGACCGTGGGACGCCGACCTTGACGACATCCTCATCGGCCAAGTGCTCGTCGTGAAGACGCAGCGGGCGGTGAAGGACGGCAACCCGGTGCTTGACCAGGACGGAAACCAGCGTGTGTACGTCAACGGCTTCCTGCCGTCGTCGGCACCGGTTGCGGCCCAGGCCGCCAAGGCTCCTCCGAAGCGGACCTTGACGCAGAAGGCCGATGCGGCGAGCGGTTTCCCCAATGACGAAATTCCATTCTGAGGAGAACACCCGTGGCAACTGTCTACCGAGGCACCGTCTGCGGCTCGCATTGGAACGGCTGGCGAATCTCTTACGAGATCGCCAACACCGTCGTGATGGAGGGCAATCAGCTTGTGAAGAACGACCTGACGGGCACCTATCACCACTTTGATGAAGCATGGCACTACCGGAAGGAAGACGCTGCCAAGGCGTGCATTCCGGAGCTGCAAAAGAACGTGCAGATGCTCGAGGAACTCATCAAGGAGATCACGGCCGACACGGGCCGTAGTGGCTGCCAATCATCGGCCACCGTGTGACGCAGCCGGCGGTCGTCGCCCTCTGACATGGCGGGCATACACCGGCTGTCTCGGTCGCGGAAACTTCCGCCGTCGAGCCGAGACCGACCGCCCCACGTCACGGGGCCAATACACATGGAGGCGAGGTAATGATGATGCTGGACTTTATTTCAGAGTGGTGCGACCGACTCAAGCGGATGCCTCTCGCCCAGCAGGTCGAGGAGCTAAACGCCGCCAGGCGGATGATGCACGACGCCGGGCCGTTCAGCCGGGAGCCGGTGGACTGCATCGAGTGGGTTCACACCGACGGGATTACGGCTAACGACTACAACCCCAACAGCGTCGCTCCGCCGGAGATGGAGCTATTGAAGCTGTCGATCCTTGAAGACGGCTACACCCAGCCGATCGTCTCGTGGAGCAAGGACGGCGTGCGTGAGGTTGTGGACGGATTCCACCGCAACCGCGTTGGACGCGAGTGCATGGAGGTACGGCAGCGGATTCGCGGCTACCTTCCGCTCACGACGATTAACACGGATCGCCAGGATCGCGGCGACCGGATCGCCTCCACGATTCGCCACAACCGTGCCCGCGGCAAGCACGCCGTCACGGCCATGAGCGACATCGTGATTGAGTTGAAGCGTCGGAACTGGTCGGACGAGAAGATCGCCCGCGAACTGGGCATGGATCAAGACGAGATTCTGCGGCTTTGCCAGATCAGCGGGCTGGCTGAGTTGTTCACCGACCAAGAGTTCTCAAAGTCGTGGGACGTTGAAGGATCGGTGACTGAGGCAGATTTCGCGGAACTCACCGACGACGTTAAGAGTTACGGGGAGTCGGAGACGGCTGGATTTCGCACTGTCAACACGTCGGACGACGGACGAATCTTTCACACCTTCGACAAGTGGGAGTGCCATCAGGCCGGCTTCTATGCCACCACTAAGGACGGCATGAACAAGGCTCAGTGCGAAGAGGCTATGCGAGCGTTGCTCGCTGACATTCCGGCATTCCGCAAGGCTCTCCGCGGTGTCGTGAACGAGTGGAAGCACAGTTGCGAGCACTACCTGACCAATAACGCGATGAACCGGATCGCGTGGCTGGGGCAGGCCGCGACGTGCTACGCCCTAGGGATCCCGTCCGTGTACCGCGGCGGCTTCTATCTGCTCACGGAGCAGCAGCAGCAGGAAGCCAACAAGTCCGCACTCGCGGCACTCAATAAGTGGCTCAAGGCCAGCGGCAGAAAGCCGGTGCGGATGGATGAAGCCGCACCAGACCGAGAGATGGAGATTTACTGATGGGCGTCAAGCGATTCAACGACGTTGACGTGCTGACTGCGGCCCGACGCCGCATCTCGGAGACGTTCGACAACTTCCCGCGAATCTACGTCGCCTTTTCGGGCGGCAAGGATTCAAGCGTGATGATGCACCTCGTTATGGATGAGGCGATCAAGCGTGGCCGCAAGGTTGCCGTGATGTTCATCGACTTTGAGGCCCAATATTCGGAGACGATCACCCACGTTGACGAAATGTTTGCGATGTACCGGAACAACATCGACCCGCACTGGATTTGCATCCCGATGCTTCTTCGGAATGCAGTCACGAACTACGAGCCGCGGTGGACGTGCTGGGATGAAGAGAAGCAGGATGCCTGGATTCGCGAGAAGCCGCTCGGCTGCAAGACCGAGAAGGACTATCCGTTCGCCGTCCCAGGTATGGAGTTCGAGGAGTTCATCGTCCTCTTTGGTGAGTGGTACGGGCAGAATGAACTAACCGCAGGATTCATCGGCATCCGTGCCCAGGAAAGCCTCCACCGCTACTGTGCGATTGCGACCTGGGAGAAGCGTGGCAAGACGTTTGGCGGGCGGCGGTGGACGACGAACATCGTTGACCGAGTCTTCAACGTCTACCCGATCTACGACTGGCTCACCGAGGATATCTGGCGTTATCACGCCAAGCATTCGGACAAGCCGCACAACGGCATCTACGACCGGATGAATCAGGCCGGCGTCAAGCTGTCTCAGCAGCGGCTTTGCCAGCCGTTCGGTGACGACCAGCGTCGCGGATTGTGGCTGTACCACATTCTCGAGCCGCAGACGTGGTTCAAGCTGGTGGCCCGCGTCAATGGGGCCAACAGCGGATCGCTCTACATCGAGGAGCGTGGCAATATCAACGGCTACCACAAGATCACGAAGCCGGACGGTCACACCTGGCGGTCGTTCTGCAATCTGTTGCTACAGACGATGCCGGCAAAGACGCGATCTCACTACGTCGCACGGTTCAAGAAGTTCATTTGGGGATGGCACCAACGCGGCTACACGTCCATCCCGGAAGAGGCACCGCCGGAGTTGGAGGCCAAGTGCTGGGCACCTTCGTGGCGGCGGATGTGCAAGGTGCTGCTGCGAAACGACTACTGGTGCAAGGGGCTAGGCCAAGCCCAACCGAAGTCGGAAGCCTACGGAACCTACATCCGCCTGCGTGACGCACGCAGGGCAGAGGCGAAGCGGCTGGAGTCGCAACGCCGCCAGCAAGAGAAGGCCCAGCGTCGGCTTTTCCACGACGAGGTGATTCATGGCTGAGTTTCCTAGGGTCTGGCGTATCAACGTCTCGCCAGTGCTGACGGGCTGGGGGCTGCAGGTCCATGAGTTTCACGGGACGGTGCAGCCGATCACCGGTGGATCCGTGGTCGTTCACGCCGGCGGGTGTGCTGCCGACGTGGAGAACTGGCGTCCGAGCCGACGGGACGCCTTGCTTGATGCCGCCGACAGGATCGAGGAGCTGATCGCCCCGGCGAAGGTCCAGGTGGCCAGGCTCCGAGAGGAGGCTGGCGAATGAAGACGTGGAGGCAGTTCGACCAAATGCGTGGCGACCACAACCGGACGTGGCATCGCCGGAGCGACGTGCTGGATGCACTGCGGGCGATTGGGTCGCCGATGACGTGGCATGACTGCAAGAAGGCGATGGCGGCGTTGCCGAAGCCGGAGATGCGGTATGGGCACTATCGGTATACGAATCGGCACTTTGTTGCCGTGATGAAGGCGGCGGGGAGGGCATCCGCATGACCACCGACATCGACTTCGGGCCCCTCTTCGCCTGCACCGCCAAGGCCGAGCGTGCGGGCTTCGACACCGCGGCAGCCAAGGCCGCCGTGCTCGACCTGCTCGCGGACGGTCGGCCCAGGAGCGGCGAGGAGATCGTCGATCACTGCCTGCGGCTGGGGATCGTGCCGCATGACGCAAGGGCTTTCGGCTCGGTGTTCGCCAGGCTGCGGCAGCAGGGGGCGATTGAGGCGGTGGGGTTTACGGAGAGGAAGAAGGGGAACGGCACCAGCGGTGCCAGGGTTTGGCGAATCACGGCGGCGTCGCGTTGACGTGCGGCCGGTGGTGTGATGGTTCGGCAAAGAAATGGAGTTTCAAATGTCAACGATTTATGTTGAGAAGCAGTGCGTCCCAGAGGAGGGAGTTGATGTATTAGTAACGCCAGAAATGGCCGCAAGCTGGAGGGCGCGATTTCACTATCACGGGCAACGAAGTTTTAGGAAGTGGCACTGCGACAACCTTGCGCGGATGATGCAGCAAGGGCTGTTTCGCCCTAAGACGCAAGTTGCATTCATGAAGCACGAGGGGGACTACTTCCTGACAAACGGCCAGCACACTCTTGCGGCCCTGGAAATGTCAGGCGTCCCCCAAGTTCTTTGCGTCACTGTCACAGAGGCTAACTCTATGGAGGAGGTGGCCGATGACTTTTCTCGCCACGACACGCACTTGACGCGGCGTTTCGGTGACGCGATGGCGGCGCACGACATCCATGAGTGGCTTGGAGTGACGGTAACTGACCTCCACACCATCTCTGCGGCGTGCGCGTTTTACGCGTCCGTAAAGGGCGAAGTCAATGTGAGGTCTGTTTCCATGATGACGCACGATCAAAAGATGGAAATCGTCCGAAGGCACGGAAGGATGGGCGTCACTTCCATCAGTTACTTTACTGGGTCTGGGAACAGAAAGGCGTTCGTGCGACGCGCTGTGCTGTCGTGTGCGATGGCTTGCACTTATGAGTCAGATAAGGCAGAGGATTTCTATCGTGCAATGGCGATGGACGATGGACTTCGGCAGGGCGACCCTAGAAAAACTTTGCTTGAATGGCTCAAGGAGCACAACACGCAAGGCGCAGGGAGGTCTGTGGCTAATGGAGTAAAGACGGCCGCCGAGCATGAGTTCGTGAAGGCGGTTTCTGTAGCGTGGAATGCTTGGGTTGCCGGCCGCGACCTGAAGATCATTCGCGTGAACTTCGACGCCCGCGTAGCGGCTTTCGACCACGTTGGAGAACTTCTGGTTCGTCGGCAGATTGCGTCCAAGGGTCCGTCGTCTGGGTCGTGACATTATCGCCGCCCCGTGATAGGCACGAAGCAGCTTCGACGCTGCGGGCGGAATGAAAGAAACCAATGCCACCAGCCGACCCATTCGACGACCTCCGCCTCATGATCGAAATCGCCGACCCACTAGACCTTGAGCTGCGGCACCCTGCCGCAGGCAACAAGTGGTCGGCGGACCTGATGCCGAAGTCCGCAGCCCGCCCGGCGATCGGCGTGCAGGGGCGGATCCTCGACGCGATGGACGACGAACGGATCACCAGGCGGCAGGCGTCGATGCTGCTCGACCTGGTGCATGAGAGGCTTCGCCCAGGCAAGCCTGGGATGTCGGTGGTGGACGACGACGGGAATCTGACGCCGATCAGGATTGGAGGTTCCGATGGCGGGTGAATGGCTGGCAATCGACATCGGGCTGCCGGAGAAGCCGGAGACCCAGGAGTTGATCGACCTCACCGGCGAGCCGGTGGAGGTGGTCTGCTACCGGCTCTGGCGGCTTTGGGGGTGGGCCTCGATGAACACGGTAGACGGGGTGGCCCGCATGACCGTGCCGCGGCTGGTCAGGACATGCGGCGGGGACGATGCCTTCTGGCGGGCCGTCCAGGCCGTCGGGTGGCTGGAAATCAACGAGGCTATGGCGACCGTCGCTATCCCAGGATGGGATCGCCGGTTTAGCCAAGCTGCCAAGGCGAGACTCCAGGAATCCGACCGGAAACGGGCCTACGAAAGCCGAAATCCCGGGCGAAAACAGCCGTCTGCACCTTCCGACGCACCACCGTCGGAACCTCCCGACGGGGCACCGTCGGACGCTCCGACGGCTCAGAGTCGCAGAGGAGAGGAGAGGAGAGGAGAAGTTCCCCCTCCTCCGCGCGAGGCTTCGCAGGACCGGCCGGCAGGGCAGGACGGGTGGCCGACCCTCCTGGACGCCTGGAACCGTGGGTGCGGCAAGGCGTGGCGGACGCCGGCAAACCCACCAGACAACGCCCTGGACCGCCTCCGTGAGCCCGGCTGGCTTGAGGAAGCCCTAGCGGCGATCGAGCACCTGCCGCGGTGCAAGTTCTTTCAAACCGCCGTCACCCTCCCGCAGCTCGTCTCCAAGCCGGGCTTCGCCAGGGACGTGGCAGGCGGCAAGTACGACGACGTGACCAAGCCACGGGCCGGGCCACGGTCTGCCGGCACAGACGACCGCCGCTCCGCCGCCGAAGCCGCTGCCGACTGGAAGCGGTCAGCCGAAGACCCGGAGGTTGCCCGCCGCCGGGCTGAGTACCTAGCGACAAAGGCACGAAAGTCTGGAGGTGCAGCATGACCTCCAAACTCTCCGCCGCCTCGATCCTCGCCACCCGCTACCGCGGCACCACCGAGAAGCAACGCCGGCTCCTCGGAGTATTTCGCAGGCTCCTGGACGCCAGGGGCTACCCGCCCACGTTCCGGGAGATCGCCGCGGCTGCCGGCACCAACGTCGGCGACGTGGCGGCGAAGTTCCTGCGGATGCGGCGTGATGGGGTGGTTTCTTGGGTTGACGGAAAAGCTAGGGCGGTGACGATCGTCAAGGAGGTTCAGCATGGGCCTACTGATCGGCATTGACCCAGGGCTATCCGGTGCGATCGCCGTCGTCGGCGACGGCCGTATCGCGTGCCGGGACATGCCAAACGTCGAGATCAACGGCAAGCGGCGTGTTTGCCCGGTCGGGCTCACGGCTGCCCTGCAGGCGATCCGGGACGAAGGCCACGTCGTCGAAATGGCGATCCTTGAGCACGTTCAAGGCGTGCAAGGCACCGGTGCCACGTCCGCCTTCTCGTTCGGGCGCGGCTTCGGGGTCGTCGAGGGCGTGCTGGCCGCACTGTTCATCCCGCACACGCTCGTGCGTCCGCAATCGTGGACGAAGGCGTTGGGAGTCAGCCGTGACAAAGGCAGCCACCGCGCCGCCGCCTCACGCCTATGGCCGCAGCACGCCGACCTGTTTGCACGGGTGAAAGACGACGGCAGGGCGGATGCCGCGCTGCTTTGCCACTGGTACACGCTGCGGAGCCGCCATGGCGAAGACTGCCGCGCCTAACGGCGATGACGACCGGCGGAAAAGACGCCGCGACGCGGAGATTGAGCGGTCCCGCGAACTGCTCCGCCGCGGTGCCGACATTGGCGATATTCCGAAGGTGGTGGATGCGGCAAGGCGTGAATCCTGCCGGCTGGACCTTGAGCGTTTCCTGGTGACGTATTTCCCATACTCCACAGGCCTCTCGCCGTTTTCTGACGACCACAAGCGTGTAATCGGCCGCACGCAGGACTGCGTGCTCCGCGGCGGGCGTTTCGTGAACGCCGTCTACCGAGGTTTTGCGAAGTCAACGATCAGCGAGCTGGCACTGCTTTGGGCCATGCTATACGGCCACAAGCGATTCGGCGGAATCTTTGCAGCCGAGTCGGACCTTGCCGCCAAGGCGATCAACTCGATCCGCACTGAACTGTCCGACAACGACTTGCTCTACGACGACTTTCCGGAGGTCTGCCATGCAGTTCGTGCGTTGGAGGGCAAGGCCCAACGCTGCAACTCGCAGACATACGCCGGCAAGCGCACCCACATCGGTTGGAAGAAGGACACGCTGGTGCTGCCGACGATCGAAAGATCGCCTTCGTCCGGTGCGATCATCATGTCCCGCGGGCTCACCGGTTCGATCCTCGGCTTGCGGTGGAAGACGCCGGAAGGGCACCAGCTTCGCCCCGATTTCACGATCGTTGACGACCCTCAGACCCGTGAGTCGGCCCGGTCGCCTGTCCAGTGCCAAGCACGGCTGGAGATTCTCACGAAGTCCGTGATGAAGCTCGCCGGCCACACGAAGAGCATGGCGTGCGTCGTCAACGCAACCGTGATCGAGCAAGACGACATGGTGGACCAACTGCTTGACCAGGGCCGCTATCCGGCGTGGCAGGGCGAGCGGATCCCGATGGTCCGGCAGTTCTCCGACCGCCACGAAGACTTGTGGATGGAACGCTATCGAGAGTTGCGATGCACGTTCGCGAAGGACATTGTTGGCGACCAGGCCCGCGCACACAGGGAGGCAAACGAGTTCTATGCCGCCAACCGCTACGAGATGGACCGTGGCTGCCTGGTCTCATGGGAGTCTTGCTTCGACCCAGACGTTGAAGTGTCTGCCATCCAACACGCCTACAACGCCCTCATCGACGACGGGCCGGACGTGTTCGCTTCGGAGTTCCAGCAGTCGCCGCTCAAGAACGCAGCAGACTCGTTGGGTATTTCGCCGGACGAGGCCCGCAGCCGGGCGATCGAAATACCGGCCGGCGTTGTGCCGCGCGGTTGCGACACGCTGACTGCGTTCGTGGACGTGCAGGAAAAACTCTTGTATTGGGCCGTGGTGGCGTGGGGATCGCAGCTCCGCGGGCACCTCGTGGCCTATGGTGCCTACCCGGAGCAGGGGCGGACGTACTACACCCTCCGAGACGCCAAGAAGACGCTGGTGAAGGCTGCCGGCGGCGCTTCGCTCGAGGCTGCGATCCACGCCGGCCTTGAGGCGGTGGCCGCCGCGATCCTCGGCCGCGAGTTCGCCCGCGAAGACGACGAGGCGGTTCTGCGGGTGGGCCAGGTGTTCGTCGATGCCAACTGGGCACAGACGCAGGGTGTCGTAAGAGACTTCGCAAGGCGGTCTTCGTACGGCCCGAGGGTGCTGCCGACCCACGGCCGATTCGTCGGTGCTTCCGGTCAGACGATCAGCGACAAGCGTCCGGACAAAGGCGAGCGAATCGGACACAACTGGCGTACCTCGACGATCGGAAAACAGCGGCACGTCCTATACGACACCAACGCCTGGAAGACGTTCATGGCATCAAGAATCAAGCTGCCGGCCGGCGATCCACAGGCGTTCACTTTCCACGCCGGCTCGCACGAGATGCTTGTGGAGCACTTGTCTTCCGAGGCTCCTGTCAGGGTGGAGTCCAAGATGCGGACGGTTGATGAGTGGAAGCTGATCCCGGGCAGGGACAACCATTGGTGGGACTGCCTTGTTGGTGCTGCAGTAGCGGCCAGTTTCTCCGGCGTGACTGCGATCGGCGCAGACGTTGTGAAGCCGTTTCGCAGGGTTATTTCCAGGGATGAGATGGCGGCCAAACGAGCGGCCATCATGGCCCAGAAATGGCGATGAAATCTGGGTTGACGGCAAAGTAGTTTCATGGAGATTCACCGTAATGGCTTTTGATTGCGACAGGATCGCCGTAAGAGTTTTGGTCGCCTGGTAAGACTTTTTCTGTTGGCAACAATGCTCAAAAATGATGAACAATCCGAGCCTGATTTGCTGCCGGTGCTTCGCACTCTGGCCGACGGCGTGCGCGGAATGGGCCTGGGCGACCCCGATTGCGGCGAGCGCATAGAGGCAAGCGATGTTGTGCGGTGGGCCGCCACGGAGATTGAACGCCTGCGGATGTCACGCGAGGAGCGCGAGGCGATCCATTGGTTGCTTGGCGACGTTGCCGCCATCACTAAGCCGCCAGAGGGCACGCTGCTTGGACTACTGGAGCGGACGAAGTGAGAATCGACCCTGACACCTGCCGCGACCCCGACATGCTCGCGGCTGAGGTGCGGCGATTGCAGGGCGTAATCGCCGCAGCGGCCCCCACGCTCACCGACGAGGAGCGGCCTTTTGCGGAGCCCCGAACGTATTTCAAAACAGATGGAAAGCGACTGATTGCGAATATGAGCGGGGAGTGGATTCCCGTGTCGGAGCGGCTGCCGGCCATCGGCGAGCAAGTGCTTGTGGCGGCGATCGGTCGCGTGGTCACGGCGACGAGACGAGAAGGCTGGTGGAGGCACGAGATCGACACCGGAACACAGACACTCTCGTTAGGTTGCTGCACCCCTACTCACTGGATGCCGCTCCCGGCCCCGCCCGAGACGAGCAAGTAGCCACAGAACACCAGAGATCAGAAGATCGCGACCATGGAGACTGACAACATGAAAGACGACGCTCGCGATCCTTCTGCATCGCGTGGTTCGCTGCTGCTGTGTGCGCGAAGTTTGGCCGGCTTGACGGTGTGCGGCCTCGCGGTGTCATGGCCGCTGCTCGTCGCCATCGGCATAGTGGTTGCGGTGGCAGTCGATCACGGCCCGCATTGGGTTTCAGTCCGCGAGAGGCTCCCGCCGACCGACGACGGGACACCAGACGCGACGTTTCTGGTTTGGAATCGGACGGATGTAATACAAGCATGGCGGGAGCAGGACGGCAGGTTTACGGGCGTCACTGGCGAGCATATCCCCCGCGTGACGCACTGGATGGAAATGCCGGAGCCACCTCGCGAGTGATTGGCAGCGAACGCGCAGGATCAGGAGCGGCGAGACATGGACACTGACAACACCAACCGGGACGCCGAGCCGTCTCTTGCATCCGCTGGTTCTCACGGCGACACGCTGTCAGTGCTGCGCACGTTGATCGACGGCGTGCGCGGAATGGGGCTCGGCGACCCCGACCGCGGCGACCGTATCGAGGCGAGCGATGTTGTTCGCTGGGCTGTCGATGAGATCGAACGACTGAGGCTCACCGACGCGGAGCGTGGTGTGATATGGACTGTCGCGGAGGCATACGCCGAGAACGACGGCGACCCAGAGTGCGAGCGGATCGCCAGAATCATGCAGGGGCTTTGGCAACGGACAAGTTGAGAACGCCAAAGATGAGCAGTTGCGGACGCATGAAAAAGCAATCACCAAAAGCGAGCAAGCCGCAATCTGCTCCATCGTGTGGTTCTATCTGCATTCGCTCGTACAAGGACGACGAGCCATGCGGCGGGCATCAGTGCTGCGCGTGCGGAAGGACTTTCTACTGCGGCGAGCGGCACGAGTGCCCGCCACGGCCCGAGAGGGCAGAGGTGGGCGTTGCCCGCAGGCAGACGTTTGCAGAGCGGCTTTCCGAAGGCATGAAGATGCGGGCATTTAACGAATGAGGGGCGACGCATGGCCGACGCCGCAGCCTCGTGCGGATAGGCGAACCGATCGAGCCAAACACGATCGCCGGAATCTGGTACCAGGCAATACATAGAACACGGAAGATCAACGGCGGCCACCAGAGGACTCACCATGACACATGACGTAGCAGGGCCGTCCGTTGCATCGGCTGGTTATGCCGCGTTGCTTCGTGATCCTCGGTGGCAGCGTACGAGGCTTTGCATCATGGAGCGCGACGGCTTTTCGTGCGTCGCCTGCGGAGACGAGAGCACGACACTGTCGGTGCATCATTTGCGATACCGCGGGCTTCCGTGGGATGCGGACGACGCTGACCTTCAGACGCTGTGCGAGCCCTGCCACAAAGCGCTCGGTAAGCACAGCATGGGTGGCGTCTATTACGCATGGAACGAGATCGGGCCGGACGACTGGCGAGTGCTTGCGGTGTTCGAGTGGTGCCCCGTCTGCGGCAACAGTGAAGACGCAAGCCATAGCGGCGTGATCGTGTTTGGGTGCGGCCACTCGCTTTGGTGGCCATCGGAACGGCCGGGAATGCGTGTTCAGTGGCAGCAGACTTTCAACGGGTTTCCGGCTTTCTGTTTGGCATAACACGGAAGCTGAGCGGCGGCCCCTGGCCGTCCGCTCCAGCGCCTGGTTCGACGACGCACCCGAGGATTCTTACGATGCCAACTGTCCGACGGGGGACGGAAGTCAGGTTTTCCCCGGAAAATACGTGGGTAGAAAAAAATCTTGGAGTGGGGCTTGCCTTCCGTCCGACGTTAGGTATACTTAGGGCATGACGCGGAACGACAACAACACGAAAGGGACTCAAATGGTTGCCAAACTCCAAGCCTTCGCCGACACGCTCGACATCAACGAAGCCACGGTCAAGGAAGTCGAAGGCGGGATGTTCATCGAGTTCCGGCTGCACGGCGAAGACTGCGGCCGGTTCCGCTACCTCGGGCTTGCGACGGAAGGCATCCGGAAGATCAAGGCGGCGATGAAGGAAGTTGAGGCCAGCCTGTGACGGCCGACCGCATCACATTCCGCCTCGGCCCGCTTGCGGGTCCGATGGCGGCGTATTGCGAAAAGCACGGCATCACGCCGAGCGAGGCGATCCGGCTGGCGTTGTCGCGGCTGCTGCGGGTCGAGGCACCTGAGATGCCACCTGGCAACCCGGACATCGGCGAGCAGGCAGAAGCAGGAGCGGCGGCACGGTGGAAGAAACGAAGGGGCCGCAAGTAGTCGGCGAACCACTGTTTATGCGGACCCGCATAGTCGCGGCCCCTGCTGCATATCACCCCACGGAATCGACGCCGCACGGCCGCGAGACGCGAAGCAGGGGTGTTATCTGGGTCTGCATAGTACGCCGGGAGGATCCCAAGTGAGTGCCCACCTGATCGCCCTGACCGGCTGCATCTACGCCTACGTCTGCCTCGAGCAGTTCTGGCGTGGCAACGTGCCGATGGCCGTAGCCTACGCTGGCTACGCCTTCGCAAACATCGGCCTCTGGCTGCTGGCGTCTCGGTGATTCGTCCCTGCCGTAAAATGGGGGTAGCGGCACACGGCAGCGGAGGACGCTCATGGTCGATGGACTCACGGACCAGGCCAAGGCGTACATCCAGTCGGCCGTGGCCGACATGACGGCCGCAGGCGTCACGGTGACGCTCGCCGAAGAGGACGGCAATGCCTACGGCGGCAAGCTCGGCGGGTATTTCGATGAGGATGGGCCAACATTCTTCGTGGCTCGGGCAGTGTCGCCGCAGGTCTGGCTTTCGGTGTTCGTTCACGAATACCAGCACTACCGCCAGTGGCGTTCCAGCTCGCCGACGTGGCTGGCCCGCCTAGGCGGGGACTGTTGTGCCTGGTACCTCTTCGACGCATGGCTCCAGGGGGTCGTCGAGATGACCCCGCAGCAACGAGACGACGCGATCCGCATGATCCTGGAGTGTGAGCGTGAGTGCGAGACGATGGTCCTCGCAGAGCTTGCTGCGAATCCCGGGCTCGGGCTGTCGCTCGACTGGTACCACCGGGCAGCGAACGTGTACCTCGCCTGGTACGGGGTCTGCAGGCTGACCCGCCAGTGGTATCAGCGTTCGCCATACGCAGACGACAACCTCGTCTCGCTGATGCCGGGCGACCGGCTGCTGACCATCGACGAGGCGATCCGGCCGACGCCTGCGGTCCTGGGGGCGATCACGGCGAAGGTGTTCGCGGACGTGGCGTGACGCCATCCGGCTACTGAACACTGGTACACTGGTGGTAGGGATGCGGCAGCATCCTGCACCAGGAGCCTCCAGTGGCCGACAACTCCGACGTTCTTGACGCAGTGGCGGCGAATCTCGCCCAGCCGAAGCGTGCCCGCACGGACGCCGGCGAAGTGGAGCAGCACGACCTCGACAAGCAGATTGAGGCCGCCAAGTTCGTGATCGGCAATCGGTCTGCCAGCGGCGGAACCTTCTCGCCGTTTGCCGCGGTGCGGCGGGCAAACATCGAACTCCCAGGGGGCTGCGGCTGATGGGGCTGCTCTCCTGGTTCAAGAGGCCGGCCGATCTCCGCCAGACGGTGGAATCGCAGCGTATTGCAATCACCGAGATGATCCGTGCCCGGTACGACGCGGCACAGACAACGTCGCTCAACACCCGCCACTGGTCGATGGCTGACTTCCTTTCTGCCGACGCCGCCCTGTCACCGGAGGTTCGCCGGAAAATCCGCAGTCGTGTTCGGTACGAGGTCGGGAACAACTCGTATGCCGCCGGCATGGCAAGCACTTGGGCACACGACCTGATCGGCACAGGACCGCGGCTGCAGCTCGACCTTGGCCCCGACGTGGACGCCGACCTCTGCCGCAAGGTGGAGCTTGCCGTCTACGACTGGTCGGTTGAGGTTGACCTAGCGAAGAAGCTGCGCATCGCCAAGATCGCCAAAATCAGTGACGGCGAGGTGTTCGGCATCAAGACGAACAACACACGGCTTGACGGCGTTCAACTCGACGTGCGGCTGGTTGAGGCCGATCAGTGTGCTTCGCCGGACGGCTTCCCGAACGAGCAAGACGTTGACGGGGTGGTGTACGACGAGAACGGTGTTTCTTCTCGGTACTGGATTCTCAAGCGACACCCTGGCTCAAGCTACGCCGGCTGGAACCAGGAAGGCCGCTGGGTTGACGCGAAGGACGTGTACCACTGGTTCCACGCCACACGCCCTGGGCAGCATCGCGGAGTGCCAGAACTGACGCCGGCGATCGAACTGTTTGCCCTCATGCGTCGGTTCACGCTGGCGACCGTAACGGCCGCCGAGGTGGCGGCAGACTTCGCGGCGATTCTCAAGAGCACCATGTCGCCCGACCAAGTGGGGGCGGCCCATATCGCCGACTGGGAAACGATGCCGGTCGCCCGCGGCATGATGACGGCGATCCCGGACGGCTACGACATCACGCAGATGCGGTCGGAGCATCCAGTTTCCACGCACGACCAGTTTGTGCGTCGGCTGCTGAATGAGTGCGCTCGTGCAGTCGATATGCCATACATCGTGGCTGCGATGGACAGCAGCATGGCGAACTACAGTTCGATGCGCGGCGACTACTTGGTGTATCGCAAGCGAATCAGCGTTGAGCGAAACGACGTGGAGCGGGTGTTTCTCGACCCGCTTCTCAAGGCATGGCTTGACGAAGCCGCCCTCGTCGCCGGGCTGATCCCTGACGGTCTGCCGCCGGTTGCTGAGTGGAACTGGTCGTGGTCGTGGGACGGCTTTGACCACGTCGATCCGCTCAAGGAGGCCGAGGCCGAGGCGGCCCAGATCGGCAACAACACCGCGACGCTTGCGGAGATTTGCCAGCGGCGAAACAAGGACTGGCGTCAGGTGCTCCGGCAGCGGTCGGTGGAAAAGTCGCTCGAGCGTGAACTTGGGATTGAGCCGGTCGTGAAGACGCCCGGCCCGGCCCCGGCACAGGAGAACGTACCCGCATGAGCCGCCTTGAACTCAACGCCGACTTCAACCTGCTCGCCGCAGACGGCGAGGGCAGCGTCCCCACGTTTGAGATGACCGCCTACACCGGGGCCGCCATCCGGCAGGGGTGGAGTCGGACGCCGATCGTCGTGGACCTGGAAGGAATGTCGGCTGGCCAGACGACCCCAATCCTCTACGGCCACGGCAAGGAAATGCCGCTCCTTGACTCCGTGATCGGCAAGGGCTCGTCAACGAACGACGGCAAGCAGTTGATGCTGTCAGGCGACCTGATCGCCGGCGAGCCAGCGAGCGACAAGCTCATCCGGCTTGCCAAGGCCGGCGTCCCGCTCCAGGCGTCGATCGGTGCCGATGCCCTGTCGTTCGAGAACGTGCCCGCGGGCACGACCGTAACCGTCAACGGCCGCGATTTCGTCGGGCCGATCAGTGTTGCTCGCCGCACGATGCTTCGTGAAGTGAGCGTGGTTCTGTTTGGTGCGGACGCCAATACGTCCGCGGCTATCGCCGCCGAGGCGAACGAGGTGTCACCCATGAGCGATCAGCTCAACGAGACGCCTGTCGATGCCGTCAAGGCATCGGCGGAAGACACGGCGAGCGTCGCCGTGGAGAAGACCCCGGCCATCCAGGCCAGCCAGCCGAAGCCGCTGACGGCCGAGGAAATCGCCAGCGTCGTCCGCGAGACGATCAAGGCGGAGCGGCTGCACGAAGTTCGTGCCAGCCGGCCCGCTGCCCCGGTTCCGACGGAGGCCGACATCCAGGCCCACCGCTCGACCGAGGCGAAGGTGGCGGAGGCCACCCTGTGCATCGTCGCCGGCCTGCAAAACCTGGAGAAGCACTTCGACGAGCGGACGCTGGAGGCCGCCGACAAGCGGCGTTCCGAGGCGGGCCTGCAGTCGCTTCTCCTTGACGCTGCCCGTGCGAACGGCTGGAAGGGACACGACCGCAAGGTGACGCATGGCAACGCGAAGGAAATCTTCGCCCATGCGTTCGGGCAGATTCAGGCCACGGGTTTCGCGACCCACAGCATCAGCAACGTGCTGGCCGCGACCTACGGCAAGTTCCTGCTCCAGGGTTTCAACGCCGTCGAGAACGTGTCGGATCAGATCTCGAACGTCCGCCCCGTGGCTGACTTCAAGACCGTGACCGGCGTCCGCCTCAACGGTGGGTTCGTGTTTGAGGAGGTTGGCCCCAGCGGCGAGATCAAGTCGGCCGACGCGACCGACGAGACTCGCACCCTGCGGGCGAAGCTCTACGGGCGGCTCTCGTCCGTGTCGATGGTGGACATCGTGAACGACGACCTCGGTGCCCTGACCCAGGTGCCGGTGCGTCTCGGTCGTGGTGCGGCGATCAAGAAGAACATCGACTTCTGGACCGAGTTCCAGGCGTCGAACAGTTCGTACTACCAGGCGGCAACGCCGGCTGGTGGCAACGCCCTGGCGTTCGCTTCGCTCTCCACGGCGGCGATCGCATACCGGAAGCTCCTGGACACGGACGGCAACCTCCTTGGCATCACGCCCAGGATCCTGCTCGTTCCGCCCGACCTGGAGCTGACGGCTGCCCAGCTGATGACGCAATCCCTGCTCATGTCGTCAAGCCTCGGCTCGACCTCGAGCAAGGTTGTGGAGCCGACCGCGAACGTGCTCGCCGGCCGGTATCGGGTGGTTTCTTCGGCCTACCTGACCTCCACCTCGACGTGGTGGCTGATGGCCGATCCGAACGACCTCCCGGCGATGGAGGTGGCCTACCTCAACGGTATGACCACCCCGGTTGTTCAGCAGGCCGATGCCGACTTCAACCAGCTCGGCATCCAGTTCCGCGGCTACTACGCCTACGGCGTGGCGAAGGCCGAGGCCCGCTCGACCTACCGCATGGCGACCTCGTGATCGTGACGTGATCCATTCCCGGCCGGCGGGGGCCAAACCCGCCGGCCGGGGCTCACTACCAACTCCCTCAGTTACGAAAGGTTCCCTCAGATGGCTTCGTTCTATTCGGATGGTGACAAGTTGGACTACACGCCCACCACGGGCGTGGCGGCCGGCGAAATCGTCGTTCTCGGTTCTCTGGTGACGATGGCGGAGCGGGCGATCGCCGCCAACGACCTCGGTGCGGTGCTGACCAACGGCGTCGTGACCGGCCCGGTGTTCACCACCGGCGTGACCGGTGCCCAGGGCACCGCCTATCGGTGGTACGCAACCTCCGGCGTGTTCGACGCCACGACCGGAACCGCCTGCGGCTACCTGGCTCGTGCCCGGCTGGCCACCGATCGCACCGTGGCCGTGCTCCTCTGGCCGGGCTCGTGATCGACCCCACGCAAGGGACCGGGTACGGCCACGCTACCGGCCGTGCCCGGTCCTCTTCGCTTTCTGGTGAACCATGCAGGACATGATCGCCAACGGCGAGACGTGGTTTCGATCGCAGCGGCGTGAGCATCTGGCGACGGAGGTTTCGTATCATCCCACCGTCGGACTCACCCGCACAGTGCGGGCGACGGTCGTGGTGGGCCAGTGGGAATCGGTGGATTCAGCCGGCCAGATCCTACGGACGGAGACGAGGGACTTCCTCGTAGACACGACCGACCTCGCCCAAGATCCCAAGAAGGGCGATCGGATCGTCTACGGGGGCACGACCTACGAGGTGATGGTTCCTCCTGGTGCCCAGCACCATTGGCGGTGGTCGGACAGAAACGAGACTCTCAGGCGGATCCACACAATGGTCGTGTCCGGTGCTTCTGCCGCTGCGAATGACACGCTGCTCGTGCGTGCGGTCGGCTCGTCCACGTCCGCGGCGATCACTGACGCCGAGATCGTCGCCCAGCTCACGCTCGACCTCGGCACCGGTCGGAGTATTTCGCAACAGGTGACGGCGGCTGCCGCCTACCTCTACATCGTGCTGCCCGATTCGTTCGGCACGCCGCTGGTCGCTGTGAACGGCTTCCGTGTCACGGCCTTCCAGGCCACCTCCCGGTCGATCACGCTCAGCGGCCAGACCGCCAAGCCCTACACGATCTACCGCTCTACATACCCCGTGACCGGCAGCGTTCTCGTGGAGGTGGCGTGATGGCTGGTATCCCTGGAACCAACGTCGTTGCCCCGATCGTGCCGCTGGACACGGCGGACGTGCACCCGACGCACGCAGCGGCCTACGGGCTCGGCGGCTATCGGACGGTGGCGACGAACACCGACCGGGACGCGATCCCGACGCCAAGGCGTGAAGAGGGGATGCTGGTGTTCGTGACAGCCACCGGCAAGGTTTGGCGGCTGGGTGCGGACCTCGCGACGTGGACGGAGCAAACGTCGGCTTCGACCTGGGCCGGGATCACCGGCAAGCCCTCGACGTTCGCGCCGTCGGCCCACGCGGCCACGCACGGCAGCGGCGGGGCCGACCCGATCACGGTGACGCAGGCCCAGGTGACGTCGACGCTGGGGACGGCAAACCTCCAGGGCGACATCACGCAGCTCTCGACAATCGTCTCGACCCTTGGGACGGCCGCCGGATACGACGTGCCGGGCAATGGCGAAAACGCGTCTGGGTCGATGGTCGTCATCGCGACCGACACACGACTCACCAACGCCCGTACTCCGACCAGCCACTCCCACGGCAACGTGACGAACGCGGGGGCGATCGGCACGACGAGTGGGCAGATCGTCGTGACCACGACGGGCGGCGTCCTCACGACGGCCGCCACCATCGCGGCCGGTTCGGTGTCGGGCCTCGCGACCGTCGCCACCAGTGGCTCCGCGTCCGATCTTGGCTCGGGGACTCTCCCGGTCGCGAGACTCTCGCTCGTGTCGCCCCCGGCAATCGGCGGCACCACGCCAGCGGCGGGGACGTTCACGACGCTGGTTTCCACCGGCCGGCTCAACGCGCCGTCCGGCGCAGGCGGCAGCCCCGCGGCCCGCGATGTCTACGCGGTGGCGGACACGCTGCGGTATCGCGACTCCGGCAACGTTGAGCGGCTCCTGCTCAACAATGCCGACAACCTCGCGAACCTCGGGAACACCGCGACGGCCAGGACCAATCTCGGGCTGGCTGCGGTCGCGTCCAGCGGGTCGGCGGCCGACCTGACGAGCGGCACGCTCCCCGAGACCCGCCTGCCGAATCTCGTGATCCTCCACCCATTCCTCCTCGCCGGGATGTAGCACATGCCAGCCGCCTACCGCGTCCTCGGGCAGTCGAACCCCGCCGCGACGACGCTCACCACGCTCTATACGGTCCCGGCGTCAACCTCGACGGTCCTCTCGACGCTGTCTGTCGCGAACCTGTCGGCGAGCCTCGTAACGTTCCGGATCGCGATCAGCCCCGCCGGGGCAAGCATCGCGAACGCTCAATACATCGCCTACGACTCTGGTCTCGCTGCGAACGATAGCGTCTTCCTGACGCTCGGCGTCTCGCTCGCGGCGACCGATGTCGTGAGCGTCTACGCGAGTACGGCAAACGTCTCGTTCTCGGCCTTCGGCTCGGAGCTGACGTGAGCGTCACCAGGCTGACAAATCCGCGACGCATCTCGTCCGCCGGCATCGCGTCGGCTAGCGGATCATATGGCGTTTTCGATCCACGCTACATCGCCGGATGCAAGATGTGGCTCGACGGCGCGGATTCCGCCTCCGTCAGCCTCAACTCCGGAAACGTCGCCGAGTGGCGAGACAAGAGCGGCAACCTGACGCACGCGACGCAGTTCACGGCAGCGTCGCAGCCTGCCTACAACTCCACCGGGCTGAACGGGAGGGGCGTGGTCGAGTTCGACGCGACCGAGGCGCTCGCCTGGGCGAGCAGCACGGCGGCGTTCAACTACATGCACAACGCCACCGGCGGCTCGCTTGTCATGGTTCTCCAGCAGGACAGCAGTAGCGACCCGAACGCGATCCGATACATCCTCACCAACTCAAACACGTCAACTGCTTCGACTGGATTCGGCATCTATTCCGACGACCGTTCATCCGTCACGCGAAACAATGGATTCGTGGCCGGGGTAAACCGCGGCGTAAGCGGGCAGGGAACGTCAAGCGGATTCGCGAACAATGCGTTTCCATCTGCCAACGGCTACGCGGTCCTGTCCGTGGCGTTCGACAACGCAAACGCCACCGCCGCCTCGCGCGTAATCACGCGAGTAAACGGGACGGCGGTGTCGATGGGAAACACGTCGACCAACGCGGCCGCGACCGGCAACGCATCGACGAACCTCTTTCTCGGAAACTTCGGCGGCGGCGGCTCGCTGCGAGGCGTCGCGGAGATGGTGTTTTACGAGGGCGTCCTGTCCACCGCGTCGTTCTCGCGACTGGAGTCTTACTGCGGCGCGAAGTGGGGGATCACGATCGCATGATCTGCCTACGCTCAACACCCTCCGCGTATGAGTCTGTTCGGTCGATGCTCGACTCGTCGCTGGGCTATCCAGACATTGAGCGGAGAACGCTGACCGCGATCCCGCCGTCAGCCGATCTGCCGTCGGACGCCGATGGGCTCGTCTACCTTGCAGTCGGGGCCGACGCGATCCAGCCGGAAACGCTGGCGGGAGTTCTGTTGTCCGGCGAGTTCGAGCAGGTTCCAGAGACCGTGTTTCGCGATGTGTTCATCCGGTTTATCGGCGAGGCGGCGACCCTCTGATGCCTTCCCGCGTCGAACGATGGACGCCGCCACGGATTACAGTGTTTTCCGCATGAAATCCCGGGGTTTACGCCCACTGGTATTTCGGTAGCCTTGTCGGTGAACGGGTGAACACCATGATTGAACACCTTCACCGAATCGCCGCCCACGCCTACTACGTCGGCGAGGAAGCCGCTGGCCGCCGGGCGTGCGAACGCCTGCTGCGGCTTCCTCTCTCGCCGGAGAAGGAAGAGAAAGTTCGCAGCAATCGAACCTGGTACACGCAGACGCTGCTGGATCTCGGCGTGAACGCCGCGTTCAAGCCGATCGAAGTCGAGTCCGCTGCCCCCGGCTGGTCGCTCTTCAATCCGTCGGTCGTGATTCACCACGGGCGGATGCTGGTCAACGTCCGGTCCAGCAACTACCGGATCGTGGAGGGCCGGTATGTGATGCCTCCGGAAGACAGCCAGACGATCAAGACAAAGAACTGCCTATGGATTCCAGGCCGCGACCAGGCCACATACTGGTCGGCCGACTACGAGACGACAGGCTACCCCGTTGAGGGGCTGGAAGACGTGCGGCTCAACTCCGTGGACGGCAGGCTGATCGTATCGGCTACCGTCCGCAACTGTGCCGGCCTGGACGGCACCTGCCGGATCGGCGTCGGCCGCCTGGACTTGGTCGATCGTATCGACGGGCTGCGCGTCCACGCAACAATCGACGGCCGGCACGAGAAAAACTGGATGCCGATCACCGGCAGGCGGGAGTTCCTTTACCACTGCAACCTGGAAGGCCGGACGTGCCTCGTCCGCGATGACGGCGACGACTGGAGCGTGACGGCTCACGCCGAGGCTCCGCCGGTCGCCCGGGGCTTCCGCGGCGGGTCGCAGCTTGTCGAGCACCCGTGGGCACCGGGCTTGTGGTGGGCGATCGTCCACGAGGTCGCCGTCTCCGGTGGCCGGCGGGTCTACGAACACCGGTTCGTGACATTCGACGAGGCGGCGGACTGGAAAATCGCCCGGGTGTCCCCGCCTTTCGCGTTTCGCGAATCGCGAACGATTGAGTTCTGTGCCGGCTTGTGCGTGAACGACAGCGACTCGCTGATGGCATCGTTCGGCGTCAATGACGCAGA